>Ga0213863_10002204_pt1 | contig 13927 bp, 6 predicted proteins | sample PICome_8_FD_160128 | JGI IMG/M metagenome (GOLD analysis project Ga0213863, IMG submission 160128) | Coastal seawater microbial communities near Pivers Island, North Carolina, United States - PICO497 | ecosystem: Environmental > Aquatic > Marine > Coastal | place: USA: North Carolina | collected... | reverse complement strand
GCTAATCTAATGTTCTCTATTGTAGATACAGATATATTGTCAACATCAATACCGTCCTTAAGCTGCGCTACAAATTCACTTAAAAATTCTTCGGCAATGATTGGGTCATCTAGCTTCAATCCTTTTCCGTATACTTCTTGTTTGATGTATTCGGTCTGGAATTTTGTAAGCCTTTTAGCCAACGCTTTCTCTGAGGCGTTGCCCTTAGCTAACTCCGCTCTTATAGTATCTACAAAGTCTACAATCTGTTTAGGTGACAGATTCATCGTAGATACATAGGCGTGCATCATCTCGTGATATACGGTACCTAATGTAGCTTTATCAGCATTCACCAAGATTACATTTTTCCCGTCTATTTTAGTGAACGTACCTCTTCCAGTTTTACCTGTTACTGATTTATACACGTCGTCACTTACCACATATACAGGGATATTCTCCCCACCTAATTTAGACAACATCTTCTGGAAGTTATCTCTCAATGCTTTAAAGCTAGATCCAAACTTTTTTGAAGAGACATCGGATTTAGCAAGAACGGTTTCTGTCTTTTGCTTTGTTTCCGGCTTTTTTGGACCCGGCTTTGTTGGTGATGGAGTTGCTTCAACAGCAGCAGGTTTTTTCTTAGCTGTAGTCTTAGGGACCTTAGGAGCCTTTAGCTTTCCTATCTTCTTATTAGCTTTACGGATATCAGATTTAAAAGCATTTATGTCTTCTTTGTAGATGCCAATGTTTCCATTTATCTCATCAATAGTATCTTGAAGCTCTGCCTTTATTTCTTCAATTCTCTCTGCTTTTTCTTCTTTAGAGAGCTTAGACTTTCGTACAGCCGCAGTATCCTCTTTAGCTTTATCCTTAGCTTCTTTAATATTTCCTTTTTCAATGCTTATCTCTGACTCAAGATCCTCAATACGGAATTCAGCATCAGAAATAATTTCCTCTTCAATAGCTATAGCTTCAGTGTCAACTTCCTGAGTTGGTTCTTCTACGACATCTTCAGCTACTTCTTCTGTTACTTCAGCTTCTTCAGCTACTACTTCTTCTGTTGCCACCTCTTCTGCGGCTACCTCCTCAGTAGTTATTTCCTCAGCAGCAGGTTCTTCAGCAGCAGGTTCTTCAACAGCTGTTTCTTCTTGAGTAACATCAGTTGCCGGTGCTCCTTCAGCGACAGCTTCTTCAACAGCCTCTTGCGGTAGCTTGCTTATCAATAGCTGTTCTACTTCAGAATCATTCTCAACGCCCCACTGACCTGTAGACAGCTCCTCTGGGGTCGCATTGTTAACCATATCTACGAACTGAGCCTTGGTCACCAATCGCCCGTCACGGATATAGCGTACAGGTTTTTCTGAATATCTGTTTTCTATCTCTAGCTTTCTAGATCTAGCCTCTAATATTTGTTTCTTGTAAGCGTTCTTTTGATCTTCATCAACAGCTAAGCCAATCTTTTGATACAGATTACGAATCTCCGTGTTGATAGATTGGATTTCATTTACGTCTTCTTCAGAGAATCCTGCGTAAAGCTCAGCATCTAAACCAATCTCTTTGTTTAGCTCATCAATATCATCCTTAGCCATCTCCTCAAGAATAGCTTTTTGAGCCGGGTCTTCTACCTCTTCAACTTTAGCTTTAGTTTCTTCAATGCGTTTAGCTAATTCTTGTCTGCGCTTTGTTCTTTGCTCTGAGCCTATAGCACTGATACCGTTCGTGATAACGTGTGTACCAGCACCCGGCAAGAATCCCATAACAAATGCTTCAGCTATAGCAATAGGATCAGGTCTTGTACCTTCTTTAAATCCAGTAAGCATCTGTCCAAATGACTCAGATAGAGACTCTTCAAGACCCTCTTCTGTACCCATCTTCAGAAACTCTTTATACCAAGGGGTCTTCTTAGCAGCAGCTAAAAGTTCTTTTTCAAAACCTTTTATAGCTATGTCGCTATCTAGAACCTTTCCAAACGCTTTAATATCTGAAGCAAATACAGACTCAATTAACCCCTCCATTAAACCTACAGCTGAAGAATATAGTATTCTTTCACTTGAGGAATAGTTAGGTTTGTTTGATACATCATAGTACTTTTCACCACCTGCAGAAACAGCTAATGGCGCAACACCAGTGAGTGCTGCAAGACCAGATTGAATGATACCCTCAACAGTACCATCAAGGGCTAATGTAGCTGCTGCCGATAAATTACCTGAAGTAATGTTTCCAATTATACCTAGCTGTTGCTCTTCTTCAGAGATGCCATAACTGCCAAGTCTACCACGCTTTATCTCCTCACCATATTGACTCATATTGACAGCTATGTCTTCTAGGGGAGTGTCTATAGCCTTGTCAATTCCTTCTTCTTGTATTTTCTTTTTAATAGACTCCTTGTATTCGGAGTCCGGCATAAAGTTTAAAGTAGCTTCTTTAACTAATCCATCAACAGCTTTAGTAAGACCTCCTGCTAGCTGTGTAGACACACTAGCCCAGGCAGACCATACAGGTATGTTTTTATTTACCCAATCCGCAGCATCATACGTTGGTTGAAAGAAGGTATTAACCTCAGATAGGAACGATGGAGATTCGCCATCCAAAGAAGCTGAAGGAATATTCCCGTCTTTTTTTTTTACGGGTTCTGTAGGTTCAAAGATTACTGCTTCCTTGTACTCTGGGTACTTCTCTACAATAGCCTGTGCTAACTTAAGATTATCTACATCCTTATACTCTGGATATTTTTCTTTAATCTTAGCTGCAAATTCATCTACAGTAACCTTACCTGCCTGAGGGTTTGTTCCTTCTTCTTGAACCATATCAATATACTTCTTTAAAGTACAAAGATAATGATTTTAGGTATGGAGTTTTTTACTATTTAGTACTGGCTCGGTATCCTTTTTCAGTAAATTGTAGAGGAATACTGGTTTTAATTATGCTTCTGATAACTTTTTCCTGGTCTCTAGAACTTGCATACCTAGATCCTTTTTCAAATCCTGCACCTGAGCGCTGTGTAACAAATCCTTTGTTATCTTCCCATAGCTTAGACCAATCACCATCATCAGGACGGTACATTCTCACCATACCATCAGCCCAAGCCATAACGCCATCTTCCCAAGTTTCAAAGTACGTGTTGTACTTGTCTTGTTCAGGTCCTGGAGGAAGCTTATCACCCTTGGTTGAGTTACCCCAATTAAAGAAGTTCTTAGTTCTTGACTGTCTATCACCCACTCCAATGCTGCCTTCTTTAGCTGCTAAGGCGATCATAAATTCTACAGGTACACCAAACGTGTTGGCTGCTTTAATGAATGACTCTGGTGCTACAGGAATATTTGTATTCCATCTGTCCATAGCACGCTTAACGGTTTCCGGTGTCCATTTTACATCCTTAGCTTCACCAGCTAAGTAGTAAGACGGAGCTGATTCACTTGAAGGATTTTTAGATGGTGCTGGTACTCCTGATCCTGCTTTCCATTCTGCAGCTGGTGCAATAGCTCCTTTTCTAGGAGTGTACACGTGCTTGCTATCAGGCTTACCCGTACCCTTTAAAGACGGAGCTTGACCAATGATATCAATGACAGCTATTTCAGCCTCTTCAACTTTTTCAGCTTTACCACCAGCTTGTATTGGCACTACAGCTTCTTTAGCCACAGGAATATCAGCTCTTTCCGCAGTTACAGTGACTTCATCTAACATAGTAGTTAAAGGTCTGTCTTTAGTGTTAAGGATGTCAACATCCATAGTCTCAGCATACTCCTCAAAAGTATCAGGGTAATTACCCTTACCTGTTTTTGTACCTGCTAATTTCGCGTAATCATCCTTAAAGTAAGGCTTGCCATCTACTACAATGTATTCTCTTTCACCCTCATTGGCGGCATCAACAGCTGCCTGCTCCACCTCTTTGATAGCTTCTTCCTGCTTAGATGTTTCCTTTGAGTTTTCAGACCACTTCTTGTTGGTCTCGTTAATTCTCTTGACGGTATTGACTTGAACCTCTAGTATTTTTTCTAGTTCGGTTGTGTCACGCCCTTCCTTCTTAGCGGCAGCTATCTCTTTTCTAGTGGTCTTAATATCTTCGTAAGCTCTTGACGCTTCCTTGAACATATTAGGTGCCGTAGAAGCAGCATCAGGGTTTTCTAGCTGTGCATTGACATCATCAATCGTACTAGAAACTGTTTCTATCTGTTCCTTATTGTCTTCACTCCACTGATCGTAGGTAACTGTAGGCGTATCAACAGCTGTACCCTGTGCAGGAGATTCTGTAGTAGCTACCTCGTCACTACCTGTGGCTGCCTCAGGCGTATCAAATAATCCTAGACCCAAGGTATCCTTAGGCTTGTCAGTAGTTTCCTCAGCAGCAGGAGCTTCTTCAGCTTTAGCCTCAGGTGCAGCCTCTTGTGCAGCAGGCTGTTCAGTTTGTTGCTGTGGCTGTGCTTTTAAAGCAGAGAAGTCGTAAGTGTTTCCATACTTACTCATAACCTTAGAGACCTCAGTCTGTGTTGCTGGACGGTACTCTACTTTATTTTCATAAACCTCATTACCGTTTTCATCAATCTCACCTGTCTTAACTTTAGTTTCAACGGTTACGAATATCTGACCGTCAGGAGCAGATCCGATTTGAGTGATTCCATTTACATCTCCCGGCAATGTAATGAAGTTAACATCTTCGCCACCAGCAGCCTGTAAAGACACTGCGTCTGTAGCTAACTTCTTCTTGCCACTATCCTCATTTTTTTTGTTAGATAGTAAGTTTATGTAGTTGTTTACTAATTCGTTTTTATAGCTGTCAATAAACTCTTGTCTCTTCTCCTCTGGTTGATTACGCAAGAACTCTAGTTCCTCCATACTATTAATCATACCATCTTCACCTCCAGCATATCCACTACGAACACCACCCCAAGCCATAGCTTTCTCTAGAGATGTTTCATTTGCATTGATAGTAGCTGTAGCTAACTCTTCAGCATACCTACGTACACCATCAGTATCTAAATTGCCCTGAGCATCGTAAAAGTCTTTAACCTTAGCGGCACTCATCTGCACCATTTTCCCTGCCTGATCCAATGGGTTAGACAAGTCATACTTCATAGATTGAGCAATGACAAAAGGATTTTGTGCAGCCTCTGCAATATCATTAGCATTTCTACGAGTTCTTCTGTACTGATCAGTCATACTTAAAAACTCTTGACCGCTTATAGAGAACTTACTAGGGTCTGTTTTATATGCTGCTACCTGAGATCTATACTGATCCGCTAATGACAATGCTGTACCTGCTACCTGAACATAAGACCCATAGGCTTCATCAGCCTTTCTACGTGCGTCTCTGTTTCCTGATTCTACAGCTCTGTCTAATTCCTCTTGATACTTATTCCAAGCTTCTTGTACAGCTGGTTTGTCTCCTTCTAAATAGGCTCCCTCTTTTTTCTTATTGGAGTCCATCCAGGTGTTCATCTCATTGATGTCCTGACGCTTCTGATTCATAGCATCTTGTGCCATTGAACCAAAGTCAGGTGTCTTGATTATATTTGAAGGTACAAATTCCATTACTTGAATTGAGGTTTATTTAATAGTGTGCGGACAAACTTATGTAAATCTGAGTTTCCTGACTTAGCAAATTTCTGCATCTGCTTAGCTTGATTAGGGTTAAATATGTATTCCCCACCTGTCATCTCTCCAATCTTAGCTCCGTCTTTTACAATGTCAATAGGGTTCTTGCTGTGTGAAAAATCTCCTGGTGTCTTTTGTACACCTCCAGATTTAAATGACTTATACGACTCAAGAAGTTTAGCTACCTCTTCAAGCTGAGTGTCTGTTAAAGGCTCACTAGTTGGTCCGCCCATTATTCCTTTAGCGTTTTTAGCTGCATCAGAATCAATCTTAAAACCTTCAAAGACGTTCTTATCTTTAGGGGTTTTTTTCGTTCCCACAAGACCCTCTTGCTTAGCTGTATTGTATCCTATTCCAGCCTCCATAACATCACTAATACCACCAAATAGATTTTCCTGACCTGCTTGTATAGCATTCATAGCAAACCCTTCCTCACGATTTTGTCTAGCAACATCACGAGTTCTCTGATTCTCAGCACCAGCAGTAGCACGACTCAAAGCCTGCATAATTTCTTGCTGCTGTTGTGATAATGCTTGAGTCTTTGCACCAGCACCTGAAGCAGTTACAGCCCCAATACCGCCAATAACAGCTCTACTGCCTGCCTGTTGTAACGCAGCTGTAGAGGTTGCCATAGACCTATTGATCTCGTCAATTCTTCTTTGAGATATATCACTAGCTCTGGCTTGCTGTATAAGTTCCGCATACTCAGCAGGAGTACCTGTAGGAGCTTCAAAGGCAGAAGCTAAAGCCTGCTTACCTCTTGACTTTTGATACGCACCATAGCCTGCCTTTCCGAGACCGGCGACACCTTGAGCGATTAACAACATTGTAATTGGATCCATATTGCAAAAATACTAATTTTAGTTATGCGCCTTAGAGTCCGCTACTATTGTATTGATAGCGAACAGCTCTATTGGCGTGCTTGAAGTTTTTGTTAGTTTAATCTTAGCGTAGTAATCTCTAATCTGATCACCCTCTACTGCACTATTACCTACAATAATAAGTAAATCTCCTGAGACAGCTGTAACTGAACCGCTAAAAGTAATCTCATTGTAAGCATCTATACTCACAGGATTAACAGATAATGAATTCAAATCAGAAATACCAACCTTATATAAGGTAGCTGTTGATCCGATAGGGAAGCTTGTAGACAATGCATTCTTAAAGGTTACCGTAGAACCAGATACAGAACTGACCTCACCTAAAGAGAATATCTCACTAGTGCTTGTTACAGAAGTTATAGAGCTTCCATAGCTAGATGTTGCGCCGTGTATATAGCTGTAGTAGAAACCTTCTTTCTCTTTGAAGGATGTGTTATCTATACTGCTTGTTTGTTTTGATGTTGTTACAACAGCATCCCAAGAACTGTTACCCTCAATAGATAATGATTCAAATGTTTTTATAGCAGAAGGCTGAGGGTTAGAGATAACCTCTACTAAAGACTCAGCTGTTGGAGCACCATAGAATGTGTTTCTACTTGCGTTTTCATCGTGCTTGTAGATTTTACCACCACTGAAACTATACATATTAGAATGTAAAGAGTCAATACGCTCAGGCACAAAAGAATATCTTGTTTCCCACTTTCTAGATGCCGTACCATAGGCTACTGTAAATGAATCAACAGTAGCTGAGTTAGGATCTATAATTCCGTTTGCATCAGTATCACAGAAGTTATTGTCAAAGAAAAATGATGGAGTAAACATATTCAACCTGATCATAACAAAGAAGTCTAGGTTGCTGTTTGTTGCAACACCCAATATGTTAGATGCCTGATAAGGGAAGCTAGTATAAACTGGTGCCCCACTAGAGAGTTGATCTAGATAGACTACAGCTTCTGCGCCATTATCAAAGAAGTCACAAGTTTCGTCAAATGTTCTAGGGTCATTTAAGAAACCAAATACAGCTGTCGGATCATATTGTACGGGTGCTGTTACTTGTGTTCCTGTTGAGTCTAATGATACATCATAGCTGTACTGGTCGGTGTTTATGCGCACCTGAGAGGTAGTAACATCACCTGAGTGTACAACGTAATGATCGTTATCATCGTCTATACCGCCACCAACTAAATGTGATTTGTATTTAGATATCTCTCCAAACTTATTTTCAAAGTAAGACTCCATACCTACATCACTAATTACTGTGATTCCTTGAGAATCTATACGTAATACTTTGTTTGCATTAACGTCAGAGAAGTATATCATACCGTCTTTAAACGCTACAGATTCAGGATGGCTACCTACACCATACTCACCTACGTAATATCTTTCACTGCCTATTACGTTTTTAGATAGTGAGACAAGGTTGTCTCCTGATCCCGTTTGAACAATATCTCTACCAACACCTGCTACACCACAACGTTTTTCCTGTAAGAAGTATAGCGCCTCGTTATATCCAACTAGGTATTTAATACTACCGTGCTCGTAAGCTAAATCTTTATAGTTAGCTAGAGACAGGTTGAATGAAGAAAGGTTAAGTCTTGTGCTATCTTCAGAGTCGTAATCAGAATAAGTAATAGATCCCTTACGCTTAACTGTTTTAGCATCAGGTATATAAGCTATAGGGCGACCTATAGAAATGCTCTTAGAGCTAAAGAAATCACTTACAGAGTAGTCTTCTATGTAGTCTACAATTGCATTGTTTCTATTCCATTGCTGATATTGATTGTCATCTGGCTGCTCAGTCTCTACGTACAAAGACCTAAGTCTCCAATACACATCACCCTGTTCTAGCTGTACTACAGCTTCAGGATTTGTAACAGTATATACACCATTGCTAGGTGTAGCTAAAGAAGTACCAAAGCCAATGTAAAGACCATCTTCTTCGTATACGTTTCCTACAGTTACAGAAGTAACGCCATCGCTTAATACATCGCCTTTAAATATCTTAGCTGTAGAGGAGAACTCTAAAGCAGACGGAGTCGTAACACTAAAGGCTAGTGTGCTTGTAGTAGATGAACGATCATCAGAATGAACACCGTTAGATACCTCGTAGCTCTTACCAATCTCATAGTATATATCCGAGTTACTTTGCTTTCTTTCTCTAACTACCTCTACAATACAACCTTCAAACCATCCGGAAGTGTTCTTAGATATTCTAGATCTTTTGAAATCAACAGCGTCTTCATTCTCTTTAATAACTAGGAATGAACCTGTTGTATTGGATATTGACCCTTCTGATATCTCTATAAGGATAGGGTTGCTATCGTCTTGAGCCAGCTTGACAAAGTCCACCACCTCAAACTCTTGACTTTCTCTTTGACCGTTATTGTATTGAACGATCCTAAGTTTGTCGCCTTTTTCGTATGCGTACTCTATGTTTGCACCAGAGCCTTTAACATATCCTCCTTCGCTGTCAAACAGCTGACTTAAAGATAAGTATATGACTTCACTTGAAGATATAGAGCTTAGACCTTGATTAAATCTAAATGGTATATAAGCACCCTGAACACCATACATAAGTTTGAGTTCAGTGTTTCCCTTACCTATATATACTGGTGACCATCTCTTAGCCCAATCAGGAGCTGTATGATTCATTCTCATAACAACAGAGGAGCGACCATAAAGACCGTTCTCATCTGCACGTCTAGATAAAGTTTGTACGTAAGCGGCTCCAAGTTCTTGAACACCACCACTTCTATTTACCTCATCATAATATACAACTCCTAGCTTATGTGAAGAGCCAGACTTAAACGACCTTGAGCCAAAAACAGATTCTGCTACAAAGAAACTACCTATAGATAGCCCCTCCTGATCCCATTGTACACCGTAGCTAGCAGCATTAAAATCTAGGATGATAGTATCATAAGATACTACCTCTCTTTGATCACCACCTACATAAAACGAGTTTACATATAGTTCAACTTTTCTGAACTCTAAGTTTAAAGTGTTGCTTGAATTCCAATCCAACTCAACAAATGCACGACCTCTAAAGTCAGCGCTTTCATCAGTCCATATAGTTGACCAAGCGGTGGTTACACCTGTTACAGACCTTGATCCAGGGAGTGGAGACAATAACATCTGAACTTGATTACCCTGAGTAGCACTTTTAAACAACGCAATGATATCTGCACGTGTGCTATTTGCAGGTACAGCTAGTACCTTCTTAATTTGAACACCATCAACAGCTGCGTCATATCCATTTGTAAGACGTTGCATCTGTATAGTTCTAGTATCAGATCCGTCTTTTTTAATGTGAGAAACAAAGTAACCACTAGGAATATTCAAGTCGTTAGACCCCTGGGTTTCTATATGAATTTTTCTAGCCGAATAATGCATATTCACATACAGCGTAGATGCATCTTGTATTAAACTAGGAACATTAGACCAGTCAAACTCTAGCTGCCCGTCAGTATCATAGGTAGCTGTAACATTATAAAACGGTTCTGTGTTATGATAGTTTGCAATAAGCTCTCCATCAACATCTATGTTTGGGTAGCCCTCTGTGTAGCCACCATACATAAGTCTTCCGTTTATAATCTCCTGAGAATCAGCAAATTGTGGAACATTGTCATACAGTTTGCTTTGTTCGTTTTGAGGTAGTGCTACACCTAGCACATCATTTCTAAACTTAATAGTTTTAGGAGCTGTACCTACAGTGTTGTTAACCTCATCTACTTCGTAAAATGCACCTTCGTTTCCTTCTCTTGCGTAGAGCACAATCTTCTCTGCATCCAAAGGACTGTTCTTAACATATACCTCTAACTCATTAAAGAAGTTTAGCTGTCCTGCATTAGAGAATGCATCCTTTAATTGCGGTGCAGCAACGGTAAGTGTAGAGTAAGGAGAAAGAGCACTATGCTCACCATCTCTATATATGTACTTGTAAGCAAACTGAAAGTTAGATTCCTTTAGTCTGTTGTCTTTAATATCTTGATTATGTACATACTTGTAGGTAGGAGGATCTAATGGCGGAGCCTTAGCTACTGTAAGTACAGCTAGTTTCTCTTCGTCTGTACCTGTTAAAAGCTGAGGATACGCATTGATCAATGCCTTTGTAGTATTGATCTTCTTCGGTGCTGTAGAACCATCACTAAAGTATAGTAATACATCTCCGTTTATATTTACAAATATGTTACCCTTTACAAAGCCGTTCTCTGTAAAAGATAATACAGAGTCTTTCATAATACGCACTGAGGTATTACTACCTGTACTGTAGCGATATATGCTGTGCTCATTATTGCTGTTCCAAACAAAGTAGAATATAAATCCTAGCTGTTCATCAGATACGCTTCCTAAGACCTTGTTTGTACCTGCTGGTAAAGATGTAGCTAAATCAACAGCTGTATTACCATAAGCATTCTTAACAACAAATGCATCACCATCAGCATCAGAAGATACTCTGATGTTTACAGCATCGGTCATTTCAACGGACTTAACTAGACGCTCATCATCGTCCCTGTTTAAGTAATTTGGTGTAATCTTATGTACAGCCATCTACTAGTATTTTGGAGATTGGCGGAAATTCTTTCTTAACATAGCAAGAGCATCTTGCTTGCCAAACGACTTCATACGTGCGTTAGCTTTCCGTCTCTCATTGTAGTATTCTTGTCTTGCTCTAGCCTTTTCATTTGCCGGAACATTACTTTTTCTTTCTATAATCTTATAGTACATATAAGATCTTAATGCCTCTTCTGCAAACACGTGAACAACAGGATTAACAGCAAGTGCTTCATCCCCTACATATTCAATAAGAACCTTAGCTACTGCACTGTTAGTTGACAGCTCAATTCTATTCTGCTCAAAGTTAATGCGATACTCACCAATACCCTTACCTCCACCTAGACCATATAAACGTCCGTTAGAAGTATTAGAGATGTAGTCTCTGTATACGTATGACTCAAAGGCATCCATATAAGCAGGGAATCCTGTTTGTGTATTGTTTTGCAATAGGTTTAGATTGTCATTCTTTACAAAGCTGTAGACCAAACCATCTCCGCCCACAACACCTAATTTTGTAAGAGCTACAAAGTCAACAGGTAGGTCCGCTTTACTCAGTGTAGTATCAACAGTGAGCTCCGCTGTTTTAATTCTTTGACCCATATCAAAACCCATCTCACGTATACCACGTAGAGCAAAGTTTCTAATAGCTGTGTCCGTAGCATTAGATGCATAATCATCTCCAGCTAAGGTAAGTATAAAGTCATTTACAACCTGACTAACGGCTACTGTTTCCTGTGACATTATTTAGTTTCTTCTATCTGCTTCTCAGCTGCTGCATAATTCACAACATCTGCATCTCGCAAGTTAACACCAATCATTTTTGCAATCTCCACAACAAGGTCTACATAATAGTGCTCAGGTAATTCAAAGTCAATACTGTTTGAAGGGCTGTATATTTCAACGCCTGCTACAGCTGTAGAGTAACCAAAGCTAGGTTGTGACGCAATCTTTGCACCAGTTAAAGGGTTAGCACCCTCTGGTAATTTATAGTACCTTAAATCTATTCTATTGATAGTTGTAGGGAATACTTCTATATCGGAAGATACAAGCGCAACAGGTGCTTCACTAGTAGGCTTAGAAAGATTACTAGCTAATATTCTATCTATATCCTCTTGGTTGTATACTAAATCAATTTGAGTACCTAAGAACGAACCTAAGGCGTAAGTAGACTTCGTGTTTAAAGATATAATTCTACCCAAATCCGTAGGCTTTGCAAATACACCATTAGATTTAGATATGTTACTCTTCTTAGCAAACACAGAAAGGTCTTCCTGCACCTGCTTGTCTTTAGCTTTGTCTCTGCCTTGATCAATACCTGCTCTACGGAAACGCATTGCATTGCGCCCCTCGTCAAACAATCTGTTATATATATTCATCTGTGCGGCAGCAGCAAACTCATTGAAGACTGCTGGGCTCACAAAGCCCTTCTGGTCCTTATTGACCAAGTCCTTCAAGGCGCTATATACTCTATTTACACTTGCCATTAGATAATTCTTTGTTACAGCAAAGATAAGAAATAAAAAGGGGCTGCATTTCTGCAACCCCTTAGGATATAGTAACTTATATGTTTAGTTACAGTCTGTTAAGCTCTTCAAGCAAACGGTCATAAGTTGAAGCTCCCTTTTCTGTTAAGCAGAAACGAGTCATAACATCCACTGGATCTAGTCCAGCAGCAGCTGTAACAATAAGTCTGTTTGAATCAAACCAGTACATACCATCAGCTTTTCTATTAAGTATTTGGAACTCAATAGCCTGTAGTACAGCTGACTTACACTTAACTTGTGGATTGTCAAACAACTCTACAAAACGTGTAGGGTTCTTCTTAGCATCCATCAACAAGTCACGGCGAATCTCAGCGCTCTTGCGTTTAGTATTAATACCCAAGAACATTGCAACTGGTAAAAGCTCAGAGATGTCTTTATCACGTACCATAGCTACAGCTTCAAACTGTGTGAACTCACGTTCTAGTTCTTCCTCAGCTGAGCGAGACTTGTCAATCATCTCAAACAACTTACCACCATTGGCTTTATTGTCAGGATGTATACTCAAGAACTCTAATAGGTTTGGTTTTTCAATAGGGACAAACAACATCTTGTTTCTGAAAACAATGTGCTCACGTTGTGCGTGCTCACTTTGATCCTCTACATAGATAGATTGTTCGTTAGGAGAGTATCGGATTTGACGCACTCTGTTTTCTTTTGAATCAAAAACTGTTACCTGTGTGCGGATAGGACATACAATACCACCACCATTGATGATCTTGAATGAGCTTGCTTTAGGTTTGTTTGTGTCAAATTCCTTAAAGGAGTATTCTTTTTTTACAGCTGTAGATGGCGCTGTAGTTTTAGTAGAAGCTGTAGACGCTGCTTTGCGTGCATCAGCTGAGGGCTTTGTATTTGCCATTGTTGTAATAATTAAATAGAATTAAAAAAGTAAAGATGAAAGGGGAGACCGAAGCCTCCCCATCATCATATGTTTTGATCTTACTTGATCAATACGTGTTGGTTAGCTGCACGAGTAACCAAGTTACACTCAGAACGGTAGTTGAACTGCAAGCTATCTTCGTTGGTGTTAGAAACACCTAAGATAGAACCTGTCATCCAGTGCTCCATTTCACGAGAGTATCCGTTTACAGCTTTGTAGTTCATTTCCAAAGCAGCAGCACGATCACCTGACTTAGGATCAATAACGCTAGTCAACGGAATCATTACACCTTTGTAAGCAGAGCTACCTAACAATGTTGGGTCGTTCAACAATTTCCAAGGCTTCTTGTGGAAGGTGTACCCACCACGAGTGAATGATTTGAATCCTAGTTTTACAGCTTGGTCAGCATTAGAGAATGCACCGTAAGCCATAGCACCGTTTGTTGGATTACCAAATCCAGCAGAACCGTTAAGGCTAGCTACCATATCGTCAAG
>Ga0213863_10002202_pt1 | contig 13932 bp, 9 predicted proteins | sample PICome_8_FD_160128 | JGI IMG/M metagenome (GOLD analysis project Ga0213863, IMG submission 160128) | Coastal seawater microbial communities near Pivers Island, North Carolina, United States - PICO497 | ecosystem: Environmental > Aquatic > Marine > Coastal | place: USA: North Carolina | collected... | reverse complement strand
CCCGAAATATGGGTATTACAGTTATAGATTAACGTTTAAGTTTATAAGTTTTTAAGAAAGAAATTATATGCGAAAATTATCCCGTCGTCAAAGCGAAAACCTTAAAAAAACTAAAAATGTCGTTCACTCAAGTTTAGAAGAAGCAATTAATTTACTTCAAGAAACTGCAACGGCTAAATTTATTGAATCTGTTGAATTACATGCTAACTTAAATATTGACCCAAAATATGCAGATCAACAATTACGTACAACTGTAACTCTACCACATGGTGTAGGGAAGTCTATGCGTATTGCTGTTTTAACAAGTGAAGCAAATTTCAATGAAGCTACAGAAGGTGGGGCTGATATTGTTGGTAGCCAAGAATTAATAGATGACATCAGTCAAGGTACTATTAACTTTGACTTATTAATTGCTACACCCGACATGATGCCAAAACTGGCAAAACTTGGACGAGTTTTAGGTCCGAAAGGTTTAATGCCTTCTCCTAAGTCAGGAACTGTTAGTACAACTTTAACAGAAACGTTATCTGATTTCAAAAAAGGAAAATTTGAATATAAAGCAGATAAAAGTGGTGTTGTACATGTTAGTTTTGGAAAAGCAAATTTTTCAAAAGATCAATTGGTTGAAAATCTAACATCATTATATCAATCCATAGAGCAAAATCGCCCATCAGGCGTTAAAGGTAAATATTTTAAAAGTTTATTTATTTGTTCGAGTATGGGCCCTTCTATTCAATTAGACTTAAATACGTTTGATTAAACTATTTAAGCCTTAAGTCTAATTGATTACTCAATTATAAAATATATATATATTAACTAAAAAATTTTTATGTCAGATAAAATTAATCAAATTGTTGAAGAGTTAAAAACATTAACTTTATTAGAAGCATCAGAATTAGTAACAGCAATTGAAGAGACTTTTGGTGTTGATGCATCAGCAAGTGTTGGTGGTGGTGTTGTTATGGCTGCAGCTGCAGCTCCAGCTGAAGAAGTAGAAGAAAAAACAGAATTTAACGTAATGTTAGATGAAGTTCCAGCTGATAAGAAAATTGCCGTATTAAAAGTTGTTCGAACTTTAACTGGTTTAGGTTTAAAAGAAGCAAAAGAACTTGTAGAGTCTGCTCCTAAAATGGTTCAAGAAGCATTAGGTAAAGATGCAGCAGAAGATGCAAAAACACAAATTGAAGCAGCTGGTGGAAAAGTATCATTAACATAAAACTTTTCCTTTTAAAAAAGATATATTTAAACTATATCTTTTTTAAACATTACATGCTTCCCAAACAATTTTTTATTCTATCTTTATTTATCTTTAAACAGATCTATTTTGATTTATTGTATCTGTCAATGAATTTAAAATTAATTTAATTGAACGGACTGCATCATCATTTCCTGGAATTGGAATATCTACTAGATCAGGGTCACAATTAGTATCTAAAATCGAAATAATTGGAATACCTAATTTACGACATTCTTGGATAGCTGTCATTTCACGTTTTTGATCGATGATAATCGCAACATCAGGTAATCGACTCATATTTTTGATACCATTCAAATGTTTACGTAATTTTTCTAATTCTTTTAACCGTAAAGATGCTTCTTTCTTTGGTAATAAATTAAAAACTCCATCAACTTCTTGTTGTTCTAATGTTTTTAATCGTTCAGTTCGACTTTTTAAAGTAACCCAATTTGTTAACATACCACCTAACCATCTATGGTTTACGTAATATGAGTTACAAAGATTTGCTTGTTGAGCAATTACTGCACTTGCTTGGCGCTTTGTTCCAACAAATAAAAATGTTTTATCCTCTGATGCTGCTTTTGCTACATATGAGTTTGCTCGTTTTAATAATTGAGCTGTTTGTACTAAATCTAAAATGTGAATATTATTTCGTTCCGTATAGATATAAGGAAACATTTTTGGGTTCCAACGGTAAGCTTTATGTCCAAAATGAACACCAGCTTCTAATAATTGGGCTAAGTTAACATCAGCCATAAAATTTGATAACTCCTTAATTAAATAATTAGTAACTTACTTTAGTATAGGATAACAATAACAGATTGAAAAGAAATAAGTCTAGATTTTTATTTTAATTTTTTCTGCACTAATTTTTGTTTTAGTTTGTAATGTTGTATTAAAACAATTTGTATAGCTTTGGTAACCTGTACCAGATGGAATTAAATGTCCTATAATAATATTTTCTTTTAATCCACGTAGCCAATCTACTCGACCTTCAATAGCGGCTTTTGTTAAAACACGTGTTGTTTCTTGGAAACTTGCTGCTGAAATAAAACTTGGATTATTTAACGCTGCTTTTGTAATTCCTAATAGTAATGGTACGTAATAAGCTGGGCGTTTATGATGAGCTTCAATAATCTCATTAATATATTGGATGTGATATAAATCAACAACTTCACGTGGTAATAATGGTGTATGGCCTTCATGTGTAATTAAAACTTTTGTAGTCATTTGTTTAATAATAACTTCCAAGTGTTTATTTGCAATTGAAACACCCTGTGATTCATAAACAGACTGGACAGCGTTTAAAATCAATAGTTGAATTTTTTTAAACGTTCGATAACTCGCTTCATAATTATTTGTTAAACGATACGAAGTTGTAAACGTTTCTTCACTCGAGAAAAACTGTTTTTTTATTCCATAATAATTAAAATAAATTTTTAATAAATTATGTGGATTAATTTTATCATTTTCTTTTATGGTTGTACCTAATTTTTGAAATTCAAAACCTGAGTCGATACTAGTTTTTTGAATTAATAAACTCTTTTTTTGATTTGTTGCCAAATGTTTATTTGTCGGTTTCTTTTTTCGAGCTTCTAATAATTCTTCTATTCGTGGTAAACCTTGAACAATATCACCTGTAATTTCTTTTTCAAAATTTAATAAACCAATTACTTCGCCTTTTTCGATAAATTCACCATTCTTACAATAAACACTATTCACTTCTTCTTCAAAATAATCTTCTGTTATTGAATGAATTCCAATTGATTTATTAAAAGGATATTTTAAAAATTTTAAACCTGTTAAATTGGTATTGAAAGAAGAGTTTCTTTTAATTTTATTATCAATTAAATCTGAACTTTTTAACAATAATGGTAAACATTGTTTAATTTTTAATTCTGTATTATCAATTTTGAAGTTCTTTATATTATTTTGTGATATAGTTGACTGATTTTCTTTTTCTACTGAGAAATTTTTTAAAAATAATGGTATTGGTGAACTATAAAACTTTCCATTTTTCTTCATGAACATTTTCGAAAATTTGACTTTAAAACCATGAGATTTTTTATATGGGTCAAGTCTTTCTACTAATGATCGTTTTGTAATATCATAATAATTTAGAAAAACATTTCCTTTATTATGAATCTTGTTATGGTCTAATGTTAAAAATTTATATTCTAAATCTGTTTTTTCCCGACCATTGTCAGTTTTACAATTTGGGAAGAAATAAGGACGTCCTTTTTGTACAGTTAAAAACTCACCATTATCGATTAAAATTTTTCCTGTTTGGTTTACTTTAATATTATCAATAATCAATTCATTAACTGTCCTATTTTTTCCTTTTTCTTTCGGAACAGTGATACAATCATTATTCGAGATTAAAAAAATTTGTTTTTTATTAGATCGTTTTGATTTAAATTTTACTATTTCTAAAGAATTTGCCGTTACTGACTCAAGATAACCTAAGGTTGTGTATGAATCAATAAATTGATTTGACCCAATATTTAAAGACGATTGTAAATCTGTATATTTTAAATGTGCTGGGATATATTGATTTAATACTAGTTTTTCTAGAATCTTAAGGTTTAGTCGTTTCGTTTTGAAACAATTACTTAATTCAATTGTGAGATTATTTTGTGAGTTTATATTTATACTTTGAGAAATTAAATTTATACTATTTGAGGTTTTAATTTTTTGATTTGTTTTATATAAATAATTAATCTTATTATCTACTTGGAAAATTGATTCCGATTTTGCATCAGTAGCAAAAATTGTTTTTAAATTTTTTCCTTTAGGAATTTCATAAATATTAAAAGGTCTAATTAATAATTGATTATTTGTTTTATTTGGAATATTTTCGCATAATGATGGTTGAGTTATTTGAATATTATTAAAAATAACTTCACCAGGGTAATATACATTTTTATCTACTTGCTCAAATTGCTTACCTTGGTAAACGAACCCTCCTTTAATGGCAATTTCTTCAATTATATTATTTTTTTGTATAACACTTATGATTCCTGCAGTTTTTGAACTAATATTTGGAATGATCTCGAAATTTTTCGAGATGAAATTACCATTTTCAACTAATAAAATATTTTTATCACAATTTAATTTATACGTCTCTTCTGGTAACCAAATTAAAGAATTCTGGACAATTTTCTTTTTTAATTTTAATCTTAAAAAGATACTTTCCATCTCTTGGAAGTTTAAAAAATTTTTATAGAACAGAAAACCATTTTTATCAATCTTAGGTTCTAAAGTTTTTAAATAAGTACCATAATGACTTTTACTAATTCTTTCATAATCTTCTTTGGTTATTTCATAAGGTATATTATATGGAATAAATTTATCCAGGGTTTCAGATTTTTGTTTAATTCGTTGGTCATAATACATAATTCCACCTGTTAAGGTTTTAAATTTATTATTAAACGAACTTATAAATGGTTTATATTTTTTACAACGTTTCCAATTCTTACAATTTGAATCTTCTAATGTAATTAGATATTTTAAATTAGGCGAACTAATTAGATAATTTTTATTATTTTTTGGGTTAAGAATTTTTTGGGCATAAGCATTTTCTAAAAAATATGTGTCGTTTGTAATTTGAATTCTTTGTTCTAAGACACTTTTCTTTTTAGTAATTGTCTTAATGTAACCAGAGTATTGGTTTATTAATTTTGTTCTAAAAATATAACTATTTTTATTAATTTTGTGATCTGTATAAAAATTTAAAAATGAATTACTTGGGGCTTGGTAAACTTGGCCAGATAAAATCCATAATAAGCGATTTTGTGTTATTAAGTTAGTTCTCGTTCTTAATCTAGGAATAAAAATTTCCCCAGCTGTATCGCTTAATATTGGTTTCCTTTCTGTTAACGTTTGTTTTTCTGTACTGATTAGCTCTCCGATTATTGCTGATTTTTTAATATATTGATTACTTTTTACAAATAACATTGTATTTCGTAATAATTCCACTTGGGTAATTTTCTCATTTGGTTGTTCTGGAATTACTATTAAAGATCCTGAATTTTTAGTAACTAATACATCATCACCACGATTTGTACGTAAGATAATTGTTTTTAAAATCTTAGAAAATTTAACAATACCATTTGTTGGGCTAATGATTTGTTGTCTAGCTTCTGAAGTAAAAATCCCCCCTGTATGGAAAGTACGCATAGTCAGTTGAGTACCAGGTTCTCCAATAGATTGTCCAGCAAGAATACCTACGGCCTCGCCAAGATCAACCAAATTTTGGTTAGATAAATCCCACCCATAACACATTTGGCAAATAGAATGGTATAAACTACATGTTAATGGTGAACGAATATGAAATTTTGAAATTTGTTTTTGTTTAAATAGCTCTAATAGTCTTAATGTTATTTGTGTATTTGTGTCAGCAATTAAATTATTAGTTTTTAATTCATAAACTGGTTTTGATAATACTCTTCCAATAATTTGTTCTTGGTCTATTTTATTTTTAGTATCAATAAGAAATGAAGAAGATGTTAAACAATTTTTTTCTCGAATAATAATATCTTGTGCAATATCAATTAGCCTACGCGTTAAATATCCTGAATTTGCTGTTTTTAAAGCTGTATCAACAATACCTTTCCGAGCACCATATCCTGACATTAAGTAATCTGTAATTGTTAATCCTTCCCGAAAATTCTTTTTAATAGGTACACGCATGATTTCCCCGCTAGGATCAGCCATAAGCCCCCTCATACCTACAAGTTGACGAACTTGAGATAAATTTCCCCTGGCACCTGAAAAGGCCATGATATAGACTGAATTTAGTGGGTCATAGGTCTTAAAATAAGATACCACATTATCTTTTAATGACTCACTTGCAATACTCCATGTATCAATAATTTTTTGAAAACGTTCTACATCTGTAATTTTTCCTTTTAAACAAATTTTTTCTGCATTTAAAATATCTTTATTCGCTTTTTCTAACATCTCATTTTTTGTCGCAGGAACTTTTAGATCTTCAATACTAATAGATATACCTGCTTGTGTTGCATATTTAAACCCAAGATACTTTAATTCATCGGCTAATAAAGAAGCTTGCATAGAATCATATTTTGAAAAACTCCATGCTAATAATTCTTTTAATTGTTTTTTATTGATAAGTGTATTTTGATAACTATAATCTTTCATAATCCTTTTGAGTCATTATTTTTTTAACAATTAAATTTTATAATTCAATATTTAAAGTTGTTTGAATTGTATAATTTAAAAGAACACGTCCAGTCGTCGTTTGTAAATATTGAACAATTGTCCTATCATTTTTATCTTTACGGATTTGGAGATTTTCATAATATTCAATATAACTTTCATCTTTCAATTTTATTTTTTTTATAAAATTTGAAGGTTTAGAAATTTTATGTTTATAGCGAACCCAAATTGATGTATGGATTTCAATTTGATCTTGGTTGTACGCTAATATAACGTCATTTAAATCAGCAAAATAGTGGTTGGAACCTAATAATCCTTTAATATTATTTACCGTCAAATAATAACAACCTAATACCATATCTTGACTTGGCATAATAATTGGTTCACCATTTGCAGGCGATAAAAAATTATAAGGAGCCAGCATTAACATGTAACATTCAGCTTGGGCTTCTACTGATAGGGGAACATGGACAGCCATTTGATCCCCATCGAAATCTGCATTAAAAGCTGAGCAGACTAATGGATGTAGTTTAATTGCTCTACCTTGAACAATAATTGGTTCAAAAGCTTGTATTCCCAATCTATGTAATGTAGGTGCTCGATTTAAAAAAATAGGGTGGTTTGCTAATACCTTTTCAAGAACGGGATCAATAATTGGTTCATTTTGTTGAAGTAAATTTTTAGCAACTTTCATATTACTTGCTAAACCTTGATTAATTAATTCACGAATTATAAAAGGTTGAAATAATTCAATAGCCATTTCATACGGTAAACCACATTGATTTAATTTTAAGCTCGGCCCTACTACAATCACTGATCTACCAGAATAGTCTACTCGTTTCCCAAGTAAATTTTGACGAAAACGCCCATGTTTTCCTTTTATAATATCTGATAAAGATTTTAATGGGCGATTACTTGCACTTAATGCAATTTTCCCCCTTTTTCCATTATCAATTAAGGTATCAACAGCTTCTTGTAACATCCGTTTTTCATTTCTAATAATTAATTGAGGTGCATCAATTTCTAATAATCTTAAAAGACGGTTATTACGTGTAATGATTCTTCTATATAATTCATTTAAATCAGATGTTGCAAAACGCCCACCTTCCAGTTGGATCATAGGCCTTAATGCAGGTGGAATAACTGGTAATATTGTTATAATCATCCAGGCTGGATTTGCACCTGTAGTTAATAAATTTTCTAAAATACGAATGCGTTTAATTGACTGATCACGTAATTTATAAATTCGTTGGTATTCCCATTTTTTTGACCAATGCGAAAAATTGTAAAATGGTTGTTCTTGATGAAGTACTTTACTACAAAGCATAATAAAATTTCGTGTTTTAATTATTTCTTGATCAAGATTTAATTTTTCTAATTCACGTTTTATTAAAACTGCACCAATTAAATAATTTGGCGTTGATCTTAATAAATATTTTGGTGTATTTCTACGTCTATTACGTGATTTTGAGTATGGTTTTAAAGGATAACCTGTAAACCCTAATTCTCTACAACGTCGGTATTGTTGTAAATCCCAATGTAATCCATAAAATGCAATTTCATCTTCCGCAATAAAATAAGCAAGAGATGCTAATTTTATTCGTTTTATTCGTTCATCATAAAAATTTACAATATTAGATTTTTTTGCTTTAGATTTGTCTTTAAGAAACTCTTTACAATTTAAAAGTGCTTTTGGGCTTGTTAAATAATTTCGACACTCAAGACTTGATGATGGATATTCGGGGATATCTTTATGATCTTTTTCTTTCGTGTCTTTTGAGTCTGCAAATTCTGTCCACCCAGTATCTAAGCGTTTCTCACATTGTTCTACTTCAAGTAATAAAGCAATATAATTAGGTCGACTATTTGTATACCAAACATGAGTAACAGGATAAATTAAATTTATATGTCCCATTCTATGACGCCGAACTCGAGATTCTGTTAACTCCACACCACAACGCTCACATATTAATCCTTCATACCTAACTCGTTTATATTTTCCGCAGGCACACTCTAGACTTTTACTAGGACCAAAAATCCTTTCACAAAATAAGCCATCCATTTCAGGTTTAAATGTTCGGTAATTAATTGTTTCAGATTTTTGAACTTCCCCAACAAATTGACCATTCGGTAATTTTCTATGAGACCATTGTAGTATTCTCATAGGAGAAGCTAATTTTATTTTTATATAATCAAATTCTTTTTCAGACCTTATCATAATGAGTTTTTAAAATGAAATATTATTTATATTTGATGTATGAGAAAATGTTTTTAATAACGGATTATATTTTTCAATTAAATTTAATTCAATTTCATATGATTGATCTGAACTAAATTCATCAATTCTATATGTGCTTAGATCTAATCCAATTGATCTTAACTCTTGTACTAAAACTTTAAATGATTCAGGCACGCCAGAAGTTGGTATTGGTTGACCTTTAATTATAGAATTTAAAGTTTCATTCCGTCCTTGCATATCATCGGATTTAATTGTTAATAATTCTTTTAGTGTAAAAGATGCCCCAAAACCTTCAAGTGCCCATACTTCCATTTCACCAAATCTTTGACCTCCGTGTTGAGCTTTTCCTCCTAACGGCTGTTGAGTTACTAATGAATAAGGACCTGTTGCTCTTGAATGCATTTTATCATCAACTAAATGAATTAGTTTTAACATGTAGGCATTACCAACTGTAATTGGGTTATCAAACTCTTTACCTGTTCTTCCATCAAGTAGTACCATTTTCCCTGGAGAATAGGGGTTAAATAACCATGCTTCATTATTTTCCACTGAAGCTTGTCTTAATTTTTTGTTAATTAAAATACGAGAAACCTCTGACCCATACATTTCGTCAAATGGTAAAATTTTAAAGCGACGATTTAATTTATGCCCGGCTAACCCTAATAAACATTCATATAACTGACCAACATTCATTCTTGACGGAACACCTAAAGGGTTCAAAATAATATCAATTGGAGTTCCATCTGGAAGAAAAGGCATATCTTGTCTAGGTAAAATACGAGAGATTATCCCTTTATTACCATGACGTCCTGCAATTTTATCACCTACTTGAATTTTTCTTATTTGTGCAATAAAAATTTGAATTTTCTCAAATTTATAAGCTAATTTTGTTCGACGATTAAAAGTTAAAGTTTCAATTACTCTCCCATATTCACCTTCAGGCATTCTAAAAGACGTATCACGGACTCCTTTAGCCTTTGCTCCAAAAATAGCTCGAAGTAATTTAGATTCTGGTAATTGTTCAGAATCATCTTTAGGGATAATTTTCCCTACTAATATATCACCTGGTTTTACAAATGTTCCAACTGTAACTATTCCATCTTCATTTAAATTTTGGACATCGGAGATACTTAAATTAGGAATATTATTTGTTGTTTGTTCGGACATTTCTGCTGTTCGATCAATTTCAATTTCATATCTTTCAATATGAATAGATGTAAATATATCTTCATAAACTAAACGCTCATTTATTAAAATTGCATCTTCAAAATTATATCCTTGCCATGGCATATATGCTACTAAAACATTTTGACCTAAAGAAAGTTCACTATTTATAATTCCTGGACCATCAGTTAACATTTGGCCAGACCTAATTTTTTCACCTTCCCAAACAATTGGTCTATGATTAATACAAGTTTCTTGGTTTGATCGTTGGTATTTTTGTAAATCATATTTATAGTGTCGCCCTGAATCTTCAAGGATAACAATTTTATTTGCTGTTACAGATTCTACAATTCCTGCCCGTTGAGCATTTATTACCATACCTGAATCTAAAGCAATTTGATTCTCTAAGCCTGTACCAACAATAGGTTTTTGTGGTAGTAGTAATGGAACGGATTGTCGTTGCATATTTGACCCCATTAATGCCCGGTTGGCATCATCATGTTCAAAGCAAGGGCTTCATGAAGCTGCTACTGAAACAACTTGAATTGGAGAAACAGCAATAAAGTCTACTTCAGATGGTGTAACCGTTAAAAAATCTTGCTTGTAGCGTATAGGAATCAAATTTTTTGTTAAATAATTTTCTTCATTTGTTGAAATATCAGCTGGAGCAATTTTATAAAAATCTTCAATATCAGCTGTCAAGTAAATAGGATTTCCAGTTTTAATTACTTTTCCATTAATAACTCTCCAGAAAGGTGTTTCCAAAAATCCAGATTCGTTAACTCTTGCACATGTTGTTAACGATGCAATTAACCCAACATTTTGTCCTTCCGGAGTTTCAATTGGGCAAATTCGTCCATAATGGCTCGGATGGATATCACGTACCGCGAAACTAATACGATCTCGATCAAACCCTCCAGGTCCTAGTCCACTAATTCTTCGTCTATGTGTTAATGAAGATAATGGATTTGTCTGATCCATATATTGAGATAATTGGCTTGCTCCAAAAAACTCTCGAATAGTTGCTCCAACTATATTAAAACTTGATAGTTGACTCGAGTATGTCTTATTTGTTTGACTACGTAATTTACGTAATAATCTTTGAAAACCAATACGGAATAAATTTTGTAATAATTCTCCAACTGACCGAACTCGACGATTTTTTAAATGATCAATATCATCACTAACTTGTTTAGAAGTAGATAATGTTATTAATTTATCAATGATTGCAAATATATCTTCATAAGTAATTGTTGTTATACGTTTTGAAAGTTTGATGTCTAATCTATTATTTAATTTTGAACGACCAATTTTTCCTAAACGATAATACGAAGGGTCGAAAATCCGAGAAAATTCAGAAATATTTTTATAATAATTTTTGTCTAAATTAAAACGTAATAATTTATTTTCTTGAGATAATGAAGATGTTAAAATGGGCTTATTAAAATAGAAAAATTCAGAATTTTGTAAATTTTGACAAATTTCTAAATCCGTTACACCCATTTCTTTTAATAAATGTATAATTGGTTTTTGTGTAACTTTATCAAGTTGAATAATAATCTCATCTTCTTGGTTCTTTATAGGGTATTTTGATACATTAATTTTTGTATTTTTTTGAAAACCAAACCTTACCCATGACCCATACTCAGGAATTAATGTTGCTGTATACAGCTCTTTTTCCCCATATTTTCTTTTATAAATATCTTCTATTAAATGATCATTTTTATATTGAATAATTTTAGATTTTGTCTTTAAATATTTTGTTTTATTTTTAAATATTTTTGCTTGGGATTGTTTTCTTTTCTTATCTTTTTCGTTTTTTGTAAAGTTATATTTAAATTTAATAAGTTCTTTAAAACTATTAGTAAAATAAAGATTTGATTGTACGCTATTATTTTGAATAACTGAGTTAATTTTTGGTGTAATATTTAATTTTAAGAAATTAAAATTATTAAGGTAAGTAAAATTCTCTAAATCTCTAAGTAAAAAATTAAGTATTTCAGTATGTCGATTTAAACCAAGTAAATACTCGGATTTTTGGAATAATTCATTATATAAGAGTTTAATTTGGTTAAATTCTTTTAGTGATGTCTTATTAGTTTTTCTTTTTAAAATTTTATGTGTAACAATTGTTTGGGTTAATAAATTGAAACATTTAACAATTAAAGAAGTTCTATCTCCATTTTTTGGGTGGTTAGTATGCAATAAAAACTTTAACCATTTTAAATAAATATTAATTCGCTTTAATTTTGTATTTAAGTCATTCGTTTGTAATAAACTTTTATATACTTTAAAACATTCAATAAATGACAAACTAAAATTCATTTCATAATCTTTTATTTGCTTAAATGAATAAAGATTAATTGCTTCTCCTTGCCAGTTCCAATCTTCCTCTTTTTTAATGAACCTTATTTTCTTTTTTTTATCGCTAATTAATTTCTTTTTGACTCTTGATTTTAAGAAATATAACCTACTCTCGGTAGGTAAAATTTCACTTGGTGGTGTAAAATTTTTTAATTTGCCTATTTCACTAGAAATTACTCTTTTAACTTTCTTATTTTTTTTCTGATGTTTATTTTTTTCAAAATATACACCTGGACTTCGGATAATTTGACTAACAATAACACGTTCACACCCATTAATTACAAAAGTAGCAGAACTTGTCATTAATGGTAAATTAATTATAGGAAATTTACTATGGTATTTTATAATATTTGTTTTTTTATTTCTAACCTCTAAAGGAATGACAAGTTGGGCTGAGTAATTAGCCGTATATTTTTTAGCTCGTACTATATTATAAACAGGTTTTACTAAACTATATTCTTGTCCAAATAATATATATTCAGTATTTTGACTAAAATCATAAATTCTTGAAAAACTGGTTAGTTCTTCATTTAAGCCTTGAGCAATAAACCAACAAAAACTTACTCGTTGCATTTCTATAAAATCAGGTAGAGCAGTTGTATAATTCATCATATATTAGTTTAATCGTTTTATTAGTAATGTAGTTTAGACACAATAACCAATATGGTTTGTTATTGATAATAATTATGAAAAATAAATTTGTAGTATAGCTTTATAGTTTTCAAAATAAAGGTAGGATCATTGTTTATAGTATTAATGTTTTAACTTGTTAGGTCTTTCAACTTTTTATAATAAATTTCATTTTCATTAGGAAAACAAAAATTTATTTTCGGAAATAAATAAAATTTAAGTATAGACTTTGTAATGGTGGTACTTAGTTTTTCTTACTAGTTATAGTTAATATTTTTTAACTAAGTTTCTTATACTTTCAGTAAGAGTTAATTTAATGTGGAAAGGTTAATTTTATTAACTTGATTAACTTATAAAAAAATACAATCTCACACAACCTAGTGTAGATAAAGAATTCTACACAGATTGTGTGAGATTGTACTTTTCAATTTCTTAAAATTATGCAGCTTTCAATAAGGCTGATAGTTTTGCTTTTTTTCGTGCTGCTGTATTTTTATGATAAACATTTTTTTTATAACCTTTATCGATTAAACTATAAATTGAATTTAGCACAATTTGTAATTTTTCTTTATCCGCTATATTTTGTGAACCTTTATAACTCTCTAAATCTTTTAAAAATTTTTTAGTGAGTGTTCTTACTGAACTTTTATAAAAACGATTTTGAAGATTATTTCGTTTAGCTATTAATATGCGTTTTTTTGCTGATTTGTTATTTGCCATAACTTTAATTTAAGTAAATATTTATATATTATATTTTTATTTAGTAAAATATAGTATATTTAGTAAAAAATTGGAAGTTTTTAGAATTAATATTTTTAAAATAGAATATTAAACTCTTGATAATATACTAATATTCAGGCAATATGGTAAAGTAAAAATAGTATTAAAATTTATTATTATAGGAATTTTTATGGCAAAAAATAAAGGTACTAGAATATTAATTACTTTAGAATGTACCGAATGTAGAACAAATGCAAATAAACGTTCTGCCGGTGTTTCACGGTATTTAACTCAAAAGAATCGTCGAAATAATCCACAAAGAATGGAGCTTAAAAAATATTGTCCACATTGTAATAAACCGACTATTCATAAAGAAATAAAATAAAATTATGTTAGC
>Ga0213863_10002198_pt1 | contig 13942 bp, 12 predicted proteins | sample PICome_8_FD_160128 | JGI IMG/M metagenome (GOLD analysis project Ga0213863, IMG submission 160128) | Coastal seawater microbial communities near Pivers Island, North Carolina, United States - PICO497 | ecosystem: Environmental > Aquatic > Marine > Coastal | place: USA: North Carolina... | reverse complement strand
AGCGCTTTTGCTAGGCCCTGACAGGTGATTTCTCTGCAACCTCGGGGCACATGGCCACCCTCGACGCAGGCAGATCTACAGGCTGGTCGATCAGTCGACAGGGCACCGAGGAACCAGCTTTCTAATTGCCTTTGACTCCAATATCATTGGGCTCTGTCTCATCATTGGAGAAAGCATTGTGACCGCCCCACTCGACGATATTTTGATAATCGAAATTGATAATTGGATGGCTTCGCCCAGTGCCGGTGCAATTCTTTCAGACCTTGGGGCAAGGGTGATCAAAATAGAGCCTCCTTCAGGTGACCCGATGCGAGACATGGGCAGAGCGCCAAAAATTGACAGCTCGATGAAAACCTTTGATTTCCAGTTCGACGTGGACAACCGAGGCAAAGAATCTCTGGTCGTCGATCTCACTCGCCCTGAGGGTATCGAATTGGTACACGCCCTTTGCGCCAGAGCCAATATTTTTATGTGTAATCTGCTGCTCGAGCGTCAGCAACGCTATGGCCTAGATCCCGCTTCTCTCTTTGCCGTCAATGATCAGATGGTCCACGCCACATTGACGGGTTATGGAACACAAGGTCCCGATGCATGGCGCCCAGGTTACGACGTCACTGCATTTTTTGGGAGATCAGGCCTCTATGATGCCATGCGAGAGGGTGATGATGGACTGGTTCCACAGGCGCGTCCCGCCCAGGGTGATCACACCACGGGGTTGGCCTTCGTTGCCGGGATCCTTGCAGCACTCCGTCAAGTCGAGCGCACAGGTGCCTCGCAAGCCATAGAGACCTCGCTCTATGAGACTGCAGTGTGGACCCAAGCCAGTGATTACGCGACAACAGCCGTTGATTCTGCGCCGGTTCGGCGTCGCGCGCGAGAGAATATGCTGACCCCAACCGCAAATCGATATCCTTGTGGTGATGGTCAATGGGTCGTTTTTAACATGCCTGGCGCGGACAAGTGGACCGCCTTTTGCACCGCGCTTGGTCTCGATCACTGGCTGAACAACGAAAAGTATGCGACACCCAAGGGGCGCTACGATCACATGCCAGAATTGACTGCTGGGGTCGATGCAGCACTTTCTACGCGGACTCGAGACGAATGGGGGCTAATTTTTGATGAAGCCGGGCTGATATGGGGTCCCGTACTCGGATTGCATGAGGTACCCCAGGATCCTCAAGCCCAGGCCATTAATCTCTTCCCTAAAATAAACAACCCTGAGCAGGGCGAATACCCGACGGTTGGTATTCCGATGCGCTTTTCTGGCATCGAAGTCGGCCCTACTCGGAGCGCCCCCGGGTTGGGTCAGCATTCTGAAGCCATTTTAAGTGAACTTGGCCTTTCAAATCAGGAAATTGCCGCTCTTAAAGAAACCGGAATCATCACCCCCCATGCCTGAGCAACCAATTCGACCCGCTGCGACAGTCATTATTGCGCGGCCCGGTGCATCTCAGTTCGAGATTTTGATGCTCAAAAGAACCAATGCCGCCGTTTTTGCGGGCGGGATGTACGTTTTCCCTGGCGGGAAAATCGATCCTCAAGATGGCGATAAAGCCCTGCAGCCGTATCTCAGTCCGTTGAGCCCCAATCAAACTGCCCAGAGGATTGCGCTCGGTGATCATTGGCAGGCCTGTTGGGTGGCAGCGATCCGAGAGACATTTGAGGAAGCCGGCATTTTGCTCGCCTACGGCAGTGACAACAAACTTGTAGATACAAATGCCATCAATACAAGTGCCTATCGCTCCGCGATTCATGCAGGGGAGATGTCTATGATCGACCTCTGTCGCCGTGAATCTCTACGACTAGCTCTTGATCAGCTCCATTTTTTTAACCGATGGGTAACCCCTGAGGGCCGTCCCCGACGCTTTGATACGCGCTTCTTCATTGCCAACGCTCCGATACACCAATTGCACCTTCACGATGGCAAGGAAACCACCGACAGTCTTTGGATTTCTCCCGGCGAAGCACTTACACGTAACGCCTCAGGCAGTTTTGATATGATGCGAGTGACAACCAAACAGCTCGATACACTGAATCATTTTAAAGCAATTGAGGATCTGATGGAGATGGCTGAAAATCGTCAAACCTTCGAGCATCATCGCCCCGCTCTCCCGTCAGTAGACCCATCAGCGGTCAGCTAGGGCAATTTATGAGACATCGCCGATGAGAACCAACACGACCCAATTTACGATTCACAATCATATTGCTTGGATCACTCTAGACCGACCAGAAGCCATGAATGCGCTCAACCCAGAGTTGAGGTGGCAGCTCTCGGAGCATCTCAATCAAATCGAATCAGATGACGATATCTGGCTCGGCATCATCACCGGGGCGGGGGATCAGGCTTTTTGTGCAGGGATGGATTTAAAAGCCTCTGCGGCGTTGGCGGCTTCATCGAGGGAAAACCAACAGGCGGCACTCAAATATCAAAGCGCTACTACGCACATTACCGAACGATTTGATTTCCCCAAGCCGCTCATTGCCATGGTCAATGGCTATGCACTAGGCGGCGGCCTTGAAGTTGCCTTGGCATGCGACATTGTCATCGCGTCTGAGCAGGCGAGTTTCGGACTACCGGAGCCGAGACGCGGTTTAATCGCAGGCAGCGGCGGCGTACATCGCCTGCCTCGCCAAATCGGTTTAAAACCCGCCATGGGCTATCTTTTGACCGGGCGGCATTTTTCAGCGCAGCGCGCCTATGAACTTGGACTCATCAACGAGGTCGTACCGCATTCCGAACTGCTTACAACGGTTGAGGGCTATGCCGAGGACATTTTAAAATGCGCGCCCCTCGCTGTCAGAGCCACAAAGGCCTCCGCTCTCAAAGGGTTAAATCTGACGCTACCCGAGGCTTATATCCGGGTTGATCCAGCAGAGGAAAAACGCCGGAACAGTTTAGATGCGCAAGAGGGACCGCGGGCTTTCGCAGAAAAAAGGCCGCCCAACTGGCAAGGCCGCTAACGCATCAACAAGCAGCTATTCGTGCCCTGACGTTCCCTCAATGCCATGACTATGCCCGTGGGCGATTTCATCTGCGGTGGCAGAACGGACAGCTTGAATGTCCAGTTCAAAAGTTAGCGACTTTCCCGCATAGGGATGATTGCTATCTAAATCAACATTAAATCGTCCAACCTTAACCACTACCGCATCACGCGGCCCTTGCTGGGTCCTGACCCTGACTAGATCTCCTACTTGAATCCGCCGAGGCGGTTTTTCAAGATGTTTGATCGGCACACGATCGGTCCGGTCCTCTTGACGCAATCCATAGGCTTTTTCAGGCGGCAGCTCAATACGGATATGATCGCCAACCTCATGCTGGTCAATTGCTGCCTCGAGCGCCGGCAAAATATTACGATGACCATGCAAGTAAACCATCGGCTCATCCTTCATCTGCTCCAGCGTAACGCCGTTCTCATCAAGCACTCGGTACCCCATCGCGACCACGCTATTTTTTTCGATTTTCACGGCCAACTCCCTTTAATTGTTCTGGCATTGTTTCTATTGGCATCTACTGTGAATGCCGCGATTGGCAATATCGATCGAGAACGCCTGCGAACTTTTGACGATCTTTCGCGGATAGCGGCGGTGGCCCGCCGCTTTGCACACCACTGGCGCGCATCGTTTCCATAAAATCACGCATCGTCAAACGTGCTTTTATGTTTTCTACTGAATAAATATCTCCGCGAGGATTGACGACCTCAGCACCCTTCTCGATCAGTTCTGCAGCCAATGGAATGTCCGAGGTTACTACCAGGTCGCCCAATGCGACCTCTGCGGTCAACCTGTTATCTGCGACATCATAGCCTTTAGGGACCAATATAAACCGAATGTTGTCTCCGGGAGGTACTCGCATCGAATGATTGGCAATCAGAGTCAGTGGCATCCCGGTGCGCGCGGCCGCTTTGAAGAGCATTTCCTTGATTGGCACAGGACAGGCATCTGCATCGACCCAAATCGCACCCGACGGCTCGCTCACGCTTTCATTACTCAGGTTCGGCCAACTTGAGTAGCTGTTTGCCTAAATTTTGTCCAGAAAATAATCGCTGTAAGGTAGAGGGAATGTTATCGAACCCTTCCTGAACATCTTCTAAGTGCACAATTTGCCCAGATCGATACCAAGGCAGCATGTCGTTCAAAAACTCGCCAATACGACTCAGATAATCGATGACTATAAAGCCTTCCATTCTTGAGCGGGTGATAACAAGGTTCATAATATTCTTAGGGCCCGGTCTGGGCTCCGTCTCGTTATACCCTGAAATTCCCCCACAGAGAATCACCCGCGCGTTCATTGCGAGATGATCCAGAGCTGCTTCAAGAATATCGCCACCCACATTGTCAAAAAAAACGTTGATTCGTTCCGGGCAGAGCCGCGCAATACCCTCGACGACTGATTCGTTTTTGTAGTCGATCGCAGCGTCGAACCCTGCGGTCTCGGTCAACCATCGACACTTTTCTGGCCCACCGGCGATACCAATCACTCGTGCACCTTTAAGCTTCGCAATCTGTCCCGCTACCGAACCCGTCGCGCCAGCTGCCCCAGAGACCAAGACCGTGTCCCCTGGTTTCGGATCACTCAGATCCAGGAGGCCAAAATAGGCCGTTAAACCGGTGGTTCCAAAAATGCCCAAGGCTTCTTGCGGGGTCACTCCCTCTGGCACTTTGCTCAAACCTATACCCTGCTCACTGACAAAAAATTCTTGCCAACCGCCGAGCCCCTGAACCAGATCACCCTCATCAAAATCCGAGCATTTGGAGGAAACAACCTGCCCAACTGTGCCAGCGCGCATTACCTCACCGATTGCAACGGGCGGCATATAGCTCTCCATATCGTTAACCCAACCACGCTGAGTCGGGTCGAAAGAAAGATATAAATTCTTTACGAGCACCTGACCCTCCGCAAGATCCGTCATCTCACAAACTACCCGCTCGAAGTGCTCCTCACCTATGAGCCCCTGAGGACGCGTTTTGAGCTGCCATTGCTGATTTTTCATGAGAATCTCCTATCACAATATGAATCGATTTTTGGTCAAGTTCGCAGCTCAAGCCATCCGTACCGCCGGGCTGCAAACTGCTTACTGCTTTCTACTGACTGCGCTGATTTCGTTCGGCATGTTATCTGTTTGTTCTCTCGGCGTCTCATTTAAACCGCGTGAATTTGCATCGTTAGGATCAATGTTTTGTCGGACTTGCTTACGCTCTTCTCTCAAATTGCTTCATCGAACTTTTGGAGGCAGATTGTTGGCAAGGAGGTTAAGTTCATGCTCGCCTGGGCGATTGCGCCGTATAGTGTTTGCGGCAGACAGAAAGATATTGGGCATTTCCACCAATGGCGATTTGAGCGCCCTCGGTAACCACGCGGCCTTGATCATCCATGCGCAAAACCATAGTCGCTTTCTGGCCACAATGACAGATCGCTTTGAGTTCTTTGAGATTATCCGCCCAAGCCAACAAATATTGGCTGCCCTCGAAGGGTTCGGCTTGAAAATCTGTTCTCAAGCCATAAGCAAGAACAGGGATATCCAGCTCATCGCAAATTCTTCCTAATTGGTGAACCTGCATTTTTGTTAAAAATTGCGCTTCGTCAATCATGACGCAGTCAATGGTCACTGTCTGGTTCGCCACAGTCACACGCTCAAACAAATCTTCCTCTCGATCGAACGCTTGAGCAGTTGCTGAGATCCCAATTCGTGAGGTGATTTTGTTTTGGCCATAGCGGTCATCAAGCGCAGGACAGAGCAAAAGTGTTGTTAGACCACGCTCTTGGTAATTGTAACTCGATTGCAAAAGCGAGGCCGACTTGCCTGCATTCATTGAAGAGTAATAGAAATAGAGTTTGGCCATCGTGTCTCACTCTCGAACCACATTGCCCGTGAATCATCCATAACGTTCAGGGAAGCAGTAAAGCGCCTGCTGGATCAGCCAATATAGCAAATCGAACCATCTTTTAAAGAACTTAAGAAAACACCCGCATGTCCTAAATACCCTTTGCTCCACAGGCTAACCCAAGGGCACTTGCACCTATGCCTAAATACTGTATATTTATACAGTATTTTATGAATTTTTACCGCCTTTGGTACCAGCCGTTCAAAGGGTTTACCTTCAATTAGAATTTTCAGTGAACACATTGACCGCATTTCAAAATCAATCTGAGTCGCAAGTCAATTTGCAGCACGCAGCGCTACATTGCCTGACAAACTACAGCTTTCTAAAGGGGGCATCACACCCAGAAGAGATGGTTCACCGAGCCGCTGAGCTCGGCTATACAGCGCTCGCAATCACCGATGAATGCTCTATGGCCGGTGTCGTCAAGGCCCACATTGCGGCTAAGTCACGCCAAATCAAATTAATCATCGGAAGTCTGCTAACACTCGATCAAGACACGAACCTTGTTCTGCTTGCAAAAGATCGGCAAGGATATGGCACGATCTGTCATCTCATCAGCCTAGGTCGGCGGCGAGCAAAAAAGGGCCTATATCACCTTGAGCCTGAAGATCTTCAAGGTATTACTGACCATATTTTTTGCATCTGGATTCCCAACCTTCAGAATTTAGAAAAACAACACCAGCAAGCTGAATGGCTCAAACGCATCTTTGGCGAGCAACTGCGGATTGGCGCAGCCTTTGGCATGGATGGATTTGACCGACAAACAGCAACCTATATCGAATCCTTAGCCAATTTGCACAAAATCGCGGTGGTCGCCTGCGACGAAGCCCACATGCACGTAGCCAGCAGGAAACCCCTCCTTGATGTTCTTTGCGCCATAAGACATGGCGTATCGATCAAGATGGCGGGCCGATTATTGCAAAGCAATGGCGAGCGTCACCTTAAATCAGCCGCTGAAATCAGTGCACTGTATCCAGCCGAATGGCGCAGCGCCGCACTCGCTCTGGCTGCTGAATGCACGTTCTCTTTGGACGAATTACGGTATGAGTATCCTGAAGAATTGGTCCCCGAAGGACTCTCTGCAGGTAAATACTTGGCCAATTTAACATGGGCTGGAGCAAACCAACGCTGGCCAGCAGGTATTCCCGATCAGGTCGCAATCCAAGTCAAGCACGAGCTTGATCTGATTCAGGAACTTCACTATGAATACTATTTCTTGACTGTTTTTGACATCGTCCGATTTGCCAAAGACCAAGGCATCCTCTGCCAAGGACGAGGCTCGGCCGCCAACAGTGCCGTCTGCTATTGCCTTGAGATTACTGAGGTCAACCCAGCAGAAGTAAGTCTGTTGTTTGAACGGTTTATTTCTAAAGAACGCGATGAACCCCCCGACATTGATGTGGACTTTGAACATTCTCGACGAGAAGAAGTGATCCAATATCTCTACAAAAAATATTCTCGCGAGCGCGCGGCTCTGGCGGCAACCGTCGTCACTTACCGGCCTAAAAGCGCGATTCGCGACGTCGGCAAGGCTTTAGGACTTGATACTCACCTTGTCGACAAAATTGCCAGTAATATTGCTTGGTGGGATCGTAAGGCGTCGCTAGTAGAGCGCTTTGAAGAAGCTGGTGTCAGCGGGCACAACGCTGTCATTAATCAATACATTGAATTGGTTGACGAAATCCTAGGTTTTCCAAGGCACCTCTCACAGCATGTTGGCGGATTTGTCATTTCAAGCGGTCCGTTGTCACAGCTAGTCCCAATCGAGAATGCGGCCATGCCCGACAGGACCATTATACAGTGGGACAAAAATGACTTAGAGGCGCTGGGCCTGCTAAAGATTGATATTCTCGCACTGGGTATGCTGACCGCCATTAGAAAATCCATTGATCTGGTTAATCAAATTCGCACCGATGCCATTACGGTTGCAAATATCCCCAGAGAAGATCCGGCAACCTATGAAATGCTGCAACGTGGCGACAGTATTGGCGTTTTTCAAGTTGAATCGCGGGCTCAGATGGCGATGTTGCCTCGGCTCAAGCCTGCAACCTATTATGATCTCGTCATTCAGGTCGCCATTGTTCGTCCCGGTCCGATTCAAGGCAAGATGGTTCACCCCTACCTACAGCGGCGCCAAGGGAATGAGCGCGTGAGCTACGCCAACGAAGGTGTTCGGTCAGTCCTCGAGAGAACACTGGGCGTCCCTATTTTCCAGGAACAAGTTATTAAACTTGCAGTTGTTGCTGCTGGCTTTACCCCAGGTGAAGCCGATCAGTTGCGTCGAGCCATGGCAGCATGGAAACGCAAGGGTGGACTCAGTCATTTCGGCGGCAAGCTGATCCAAGGGATGCTTGACCGAGGGCACGATCTCGATTTTGCAGAACGCCTTTTTGAGCAAATCAAAGGGTTTGGTGACTACGGCTTTCCGGAGTCCCACGCCGCAAGCTTTGCTCTTTTAGTCTATCTCTCTGCATGGTTAAAACGTCACGAACCAGCGGCCTTTTACTGCGGTTTACTCAACAGCCAACCTATGGGATTTTATAGCCCCTCACAACTGATCCAAGATGCCAAGCGACACAACCTAGAAATACGGCCGGTCAATGTCTTAATCAGCGATTGGGAGTGTACCCTCGAGCCTTCAAACCATCGCGAATGCCCCAACAGTCAAAACGTACAGACACAGCCTGCGATTCGGCTTGGGTTTCAACGCGTCAAAGGTCTCAGCGAGGCAGGTGCGCAACGCCTTATTCAATGCCGAGATCAAACCAAACCGCCAACTCTAAAATCCCTACAGCACAGCGCACAACTTGATGAGCGGGACCTCAATTGTCTCGTTGAGTCTGGCGCATTTAAAAACATCTCAGGTCATCGCCATGAAAGTCATTGGCAAGCCACGGGCATACACGATCCAGCCCCTTTATTTCAGTCTTTGGGGGATCAATCCGATCCAGTTGCCCCTTTACCGGCCCCTTCGGAAATCGACGATGTAAGGGCTGACTATCAGAGTTTGAAATTAACCCTTGGCAGACATCCTATGGCAATAATTAGACCAGGCCATCAAATCCTAAGAAGCTGCGCTCTTGCTAAGGACTTACCACTCATCCGTCATGGCCGATTTATTGATGTTGCCGGCCTTGTTACCGGTCGACAGCGCCCATCCACCGCATCAGGCATTATTTTTATGACACTGGAGGACGAAACAGACAACATCAATATTGTGATCTTCAATCATGTGCTGGCACGTTTTAGAGCGGCCATATTAAAAGGGCAATTGGTTCGCGTTAAAGGTATTCTTGAGCGTCAAGGGTCAGTCATCCATGTTGTTGCTGGGCACATAGAAGACTTAAGCGATCTGCTCAATGATTTCAACATGAAGTCCAGAGATTTTCATTAATCGATGCTTAACGGCAGCGCGCTGACAGCATCGAATCTCGATATCCGACGCACAGGCCGAAAAATTTTCTATGCCCTCAACAGAATCCACTTCAAAAAAAGGTGTTTATACGGAAGGATCCGTTACACGCCACATCTTTAAAATCTCAAGCATCATGATCCTCGGCTTTATGGCCATGACCTTGGGCAACCTCGTCGAACTCTATTACATCGGCAGAATCGGGATGGAAGCATTGGCAGCCATCGCCTTTATGTTTCCTATCATCATGGCACTCGGAGCGATTACACGCGGCATTGGCATCGGCGCGGCCAGTCTGATCGCTCAAGCCATGAGTCAGACCAATCACGCAAGAACCGCAGAGCTCATAACCCACTGTTATATTCTTGTCACTCTGTTGACATGCTCTATCGCCTTGATCGGTGGCTTCTTCTCACAGGCTTTTCTGAATTTTCTTGGGGCAAGTGGTCAAGTGCTGACACTCAGCACGCAATACAGTCACATTTGGTTTATTGGCTTTCCCGCTATGGGACTGGCGATGGTTTCAAACGGATTAATCCGTGCCTATGGTGATCCCACTTTTCCTGGTTACATCATGACCATCGCGCCTTTACTACAAGTCGTTCTCGGGCCTTTTCTCATCTTCGGATGGGCAGGGGCGCCTGCCTTGGGCCTTCAAGGCGCCGCTTGGGCTTTCGTTGGTGGCGCAGGTGCGCAACTAGCTTTGGCACTCTACTGGTATCTTCTCAAACAGCGTCTTGCGCACTTTTCTTTGGTCGGTTTTATCAACAATTGTCGCGACATCCTCCAAGTAGGGATACCCGCGGCCGCCACCAACCTCATCGCTCCAGTCTCACTCGCGCTGATTACTTTTTTATTATCCGATTTTGGTGATGGCGTGATTGCAGGCTTTGGCGTGGCCAGCCGAATCGAATCTGTGGTTGCAATGGTTGTCATCGGCATTGCAACCAGCGTCGTGCCGCTCGTCGGGCAAAACTGGGCAGCCTTTGAACACGAACGCGTACATCAAAGCCTCACAATCTGTTACATCGCTTGCCTTCTCTGGGGCCTTACCGCAGCAATCATTATGTGGGTCGGGGCAGGCACTTTTGTTCACAGTATTAACGAGGACCCAAGCGTGCTTGCCGTCGCCGTGCTCTACCTTCACATCGTTCCAATTTCTCTTGGATTGATGGGTGTGATGACGGTGGCCACGCATGGATTTAATGCCCTTCGTAAGCCCCTACCCGCATTGTTTTTGTCCGTTGCACGGCTGCTTGTGATCTACCTCCCTTTGGCGCTGCTGGCACGCTCAGTCTATGGTTACGAAGGTATTTTTTGGGCCACTGCTTTCACCAATATTTTGCTTGGCATCGCCTCTGCAGTTTGGCTCAACAAGATGTTACGAACGCTTCAATTGGAGCGTACAGCAGGCGTTAATGAAACCAGAGGTACAAACCAACCTAAACCTCTAAACCCTTGGTAAAATCTTCGCTCTACTAAGCGCTACTTTGTGAAGTCAGGTAGGAGCTGCTTTGAGAGGACAGGCACTCAACAGTCAATTGTTTAACCGCGTGAGCACTAAACGCGCTCTGACCTTTCCCGCCGTCTCCGTGCGATCTACAACCATTTGAGCAACATCAATGCCTTGGGTTTGTTTCAGGTCGTAGATCAACTGCATCAACTCGGAAAATACGACCTGGTCAAACCAAAGACTCACGGAGAGATCTCCTTCAGGTTGCAGACGATTGGGGCTGATACCTTGCGCTGTGGTCGCCTTGGTGACAACCGCCAACAGGTTCGGATCAAATGCGCCTGTGTTGACGTTAGCAACCGCATTTCGAGCCTGAATCTCAGTCTGTTGCATCATCGTCAGCAGTTCTAGCTGCCGCTCACGTTCTGCCAACTGATCTTTCTGAAAGTCCGTAATCGGTGCCCAGAGCAATGAATACACCCCAAGGGCAGCCAAAAACGCGGCAAGAAACAACAGCATTCGCTGCTCATTGGCTTTGAGTTGTTTAAAGCGCTGCCAATAGCCAAGAACCCATGGTGGCATCATCATCCCCCCGTCCGTATCCGCAGGCTGCCTCTCACTGACGCATTTTCTTGGGAAATAGTGCCAATTTCGGCTTGAAATCCAGCACCCATTAAGCCTTCCGCCAGGGCCATGATTTGATCACTTTGACGCCCTGATAACTGAAGGACCAAGTCACCCCTGGATGCATTGTAATTAAGGTTGTCGAGACTCAATCCGGAACCATTCAATCGCTGACTAACAACCTCCATCAAAGCGTCCAGCCCCACTTGATTGGTCGAACCACTGCCAGCGAGACGACTCCGCCAACGTCTGGCCATATCACGAGTATTGGAGTCTTGCGGAAAAACAGATTGGTAAAGCGCGATGGCTTCCTTTTCTAAAGCTTGCGCTTGTCGGCTAAGGAAGAAACCCTGTCCGGCGGTCAGTACCATTTGCAACCCAAAAACAAATACTGCTGCTAAGGCTAAACGTCTATAACTGTCTCGGGTCGCGCTCGATTTCGATAGAAAGGCATAATGCGCCTGGCGTAAATTAATGCGCTGATTCCGCGGTTGCTTAAAAAGATATTCGATGAAAGATGCTTCCGGGCGCTCAGCGAATTGATCACTCACCAAGGACGTATCCGTCAATAGTCCTGAGATTGTTTCTTGCCTTGTAAAATCAACAAGCGTTAACGCCTCTACACCTGCGCTCAAGAAGATCGGCAACACCTCTTTAATTTGATCCGAACGAATCGCGACCTGCTCATTCTCCCAAGTATTCAAAAAACCATGCGTATCCGTAACAATCAGCTGGCCTTGTTCATGAGGCAATAGATCTTGATCAATGCCAATGAATTCAGGATCCAAACCTTGCTCAGCCAAGCTCTCGAGGCGTTCCCGGATTAGGCCTTCCTCGACCACCGCCACAGACAACACGTTACCAGTGCGATGGCCTATGGCGATAAAGCACTCAAAGACATCTTCGGCAAGCACCTCCTCCACCAAAAACGGCACAGCACCGAGAATTTGGCGAGTTGGCTTAGGCGGAACCTCAACGTCACGCAATAATACTTGCTCCGATGAAAATATGACCGTGGTTTGGAAAGGCGCTGAGTCTTCCTTGAGTCGCTGAGCCTCAAGCATCTCGATAAAGTCAGTCCAGGACCCCGAATGTTCTATCACCGGCTGTCCAGAAGCGTTCAACCAGAGCCATCCAAGCTCAGAGCGTCGCCAATAAATGACGAGAGATTCAAGCACCGTTAGCCTCCTGCACTTGATCGGACTCAGACGCCTGCAGGGGTATCGTAAAACGCGCATTGTTGATTCGCTTGTACACGGTCATTTCACCTGTCGTGGCTTCTCTATAAATAAAACTTGTCAAATAAAGGATTTGGTTCGCGTATCGCGCTTTGATATTTGCTTTAAAAAAAGAGGATTGTACACCAAGTCCCTCTGCCTTCACGGCAAGCCCCGCTAATTCTGGTTGCTGAAGAAATTCTTGAACACTCTCGAACCCTTCAACGGAAGCTCTACGATCGATCAGAGCGCTTGCTTGCTCAAGTGTCAGATCAGATGCCAGCGTTTGCAGCACCAATGCTGGTGCAGTGTTCACGTTCAAACTGGGCGCCATTGCAGGTGTAACGGTCAACACTTCGCTTAACCTTCTATAGCCTTCGGCGGACATGGATCGCAGCATTCTGATCTCACTCAAGTCCTGCAAAGCCTGACCACTGGTGCGATACGGTTGGTCAAGCCCCAAGTAAAAGTAATCCTCAGCACCACCCAAACGCACCTCGCCATCAATATCCGTATAATCCAGCAAGTCATCCATCCAAGCCGGGTCTAATCCAATTTGGGCCGTCATGAGCGATAATTTCTGTGACAGCAAGGACCCCTGTTGATTACCCGCTACAAACTGATTCAAATTAAATCGCCCTTGAAGGTCCTCAATATAAATTTGGACTTCACCGCCTTCGTACTCAAAGACCAGATCAAGGGCTGCCCACTCTTCGGTTAAATCATCGCGCTCAGGTTGTTCCTTAAAGTCTCTGAATAAGAGCTGTCTGGCGAAGATCTCACCGCCACGGGCAAAATAATAAGCTTGGGCTCGATCGAAGTAGCTCGACGCCGTGCCAATCGTGCGGGACTGATTCTTAGCAATTGAAGTACTCAAGACCGTGGCGATCGTCACGACTAACAGCACGATCATGAGCGCGACACCCCCCTGGCGATTTTTAGGATGCACGGGGGGAGACCTCTTGATCGATCTTCGAACTGAGCGGTGGAGGTTCCCGGATTTCCTCAGGCACTGGCGCTGAAGACTCCGTTTCGTCCTGGTCAGCACGCGCACCACCAGGCAGCAAAGGCAAAAAATCGGGTAAATCTATGATGCGGTCCAGCTCTCCCCAGCGCTCAGTGGTGACCTTTAATTCTAATGCTATCGGCACTTCATCACCGTCCTCCGCTGTGATCACTTCCTGCCGCTGCCCATCGGGTTTAATAATCCGAACTTGAAAATCAATGACCCCTGAAAGTAGCGTCTGGACTTTCGGTTCGGTATCCTCTGCACGATCCAACACAAGCCAAATGACTCTTTGCAACTTATCTCCGTTAACCTCATAGGCGATTCGCTGCAGATCACTACGCGCA
>Ga0213863_10002195_pt1 | contig 13949 bp, 14 predicted proteins | sample PICome_8_FD_160128 | JGI IMG/M metagenome (GOLD analysis project Ga0213863, IMG submission 160128) | Coastal seawater microbial communities near Pivers Island, North Carolina, United States - PICO497 | ecosystem: Environmental > Aquatic > Marine > Coastal | place: USA: North Carolina... | reverse complement strand
GCGGTGGAGCGTTTCTATCGTGATGTGCGTTTGTTCAGGCTCTATGAAGGCACGAGCCAAATCCAACAAATTATTATTGCCCGCAATATGATTCGCGCAGCGAGCTAAGCGCAGTGCCGCAGCGCTTAGCGCAGCGGGATAATTCATCGCAGCAGTGCATCGGCGCTGATCCTCGGCGTTGTTCCGGCAGACTTCGAAAGCAAATAGCGGATAAGAAGACAGCAGAACAACGCCCAGGGCAGCAAGCGAGGCTTGATGAACGACAGCGAAACACGAGCACAAACCCCTCACTCGGGCCCCACCATGCAGGGCCCTGAAGAGTCGCAGGGCTCTGCCCTGCAACGCAGAATTTATGATGTGATATTCGGGTACGAGTCAGCCGCGGGTCGCTGGTTCGACCTCGCGCTGATCGTGCTCATTGTGACGAGCGTGGCCTCGGTGCTTGCAGATTCGGTAGCGTCTATACACTCGCAGTATGGCGCGGCTCTCTACCGGCTTGAGTGGGCCTTCACTCTGATCTTTACGCTTGAATACGCGCTTCGAATTTATTCCACCCCGCGCAAGCGCGCCTACGTTTTTAGCTTCTATGGACTGATCGACCTCGTCTCAATACTACCCACCTATTTAGCCTTCATGTTTCCGGCCGCGGCCTACCTGCTGGTTATCCGAATCATGCGAGTACTGCGAATCTTTCGCATACTCAAACTCTTCCGCTACATAGGCGAGGCGAATCTACTGTATGCCGCGCTGCTGCAGGCGCGGCGCAAGATCTTTGTCTTTCTCTTCTCTGTTGTGGTTCTTATCGTTGTTTTTGGCGCGCTTATGTTTGTCATTGAGGGGCCTGAAAACGGCTTCAGCAATATTCCAGTCTCCATCTACTGGGCCATTGTCACCATAACCACGGTCGGCTACGGCGACATCGCACCACAGACCTCCCTTGGCCAGTTTGTGGCGGCAGTCGCGATGATTTGCGGCTACGCCATTATCGCGGTCCCCACCGGTATCATCGGCGCTGAACTCATGCAGCAGGTCCAGCGCAGCAATCAGCGGCAGAATCATCATGCTGCAAGCTGCCGCGCCTGCAAAGCGACGACACACGACCTTGATGCGCGTCACTGCAAGTACTGTGGCGCAGAGCTAGTGCACAGCTAACTTCCCAGCGGAGCCTCCAGCCCTCGCCCTAGCGAGCCAACCATAGGATCTCTAGGCCACCCATCGCATCAATTGAGCTTCATCAATAGTTAGGCCGATAGCTGCCGCAGCGCTTGAATCCGAAGGGAGAGAAGGCGTACCTTGAAAGCGTAGGAACCAGCGAAGTAGCAGTCCCCTTTCGCTTTCGAATACGCAGGTAAGAGGAGAGCACTATGTATCAAAAAATACTCGTTGCAATAGACCTTTCCAAAGACACCGATAAAGTCATCAAGGCCGCGATGGCACTCGCAGATTCAGCTGCGGAAAAGCTGCACTTCGTCCACGTTGTCGAACCGATCTCCGCCGCCTATAGCATGGATATCTATGTCGCTAACGTCAGCGAACTGCAGTCCGAAGCCTCGAAATTTGCAAGCGAGCGTCTGGAAGCGCTTGGTGCACAGTGGCAACTGCCTAGCGGCGCTACGCATTCGGTGCTCGGCACTCCCGCGGCGGAAATCCGCGCGCTGGCAGAGGAACTTGGCGCAGACGCCATAGTGATTGGCAGCCACGGCCATTCCGGCTGGAAGATCCTACTGGGCTCCACCGCGAACAGCGTGCTCCATGGCGCTCACTGCGACGTTCTGACAGTCCACGTTGGCTAGCCGTTAGTCACCGGTTGGCTAAAGCTGACTTTCAATGAAAGGAATGCCTATGCCGTAAATCGCATAGGGTTCCCGCGCTGGTGACAGAAAGTCACTAATTCATCCGTCTTGGCATTTGGCGAGCGTGGGGAATGGTGGCAGACTCTCCTCATATATTGATACATCTCAAAATTCATTTGGTTTGTAGAGCCTGTGAGGAGACAACGGAATATCAGTCACTGAGTTTTCAAAGTCACCGCTAGCAGTCGACAGTCTTAGCGAGCACGACCAAAGAAGAGCCGAAGCGCCTATCGTCAAGCTATGCCCGCACAGCTCGGGGGTGTCCTGCGGCAGCTGCAGGCTGAATGAGCTGTGCCTGCCTATCGCGCTGAACGAAGGCGAGATGGCGCAGCTAGACACCATCGTCGAGCGTAATCGCCCACTCACGAAGGGCGACCACCTCTATCGTCAGCACGACAATTTCAAATCCATCTTCGCGGTTCGCTCGGGTAGCTTTAAGTCCTACGTGCTGAACAGCTCCGGCGAGGGGCGCGTCACTGGCTTCTACCTGCCCGGCGAGATTATTGGTTTAGATGGCATCGCCGATCACTCCCACGCCAACTCGGCCATCGCATTGGAACATGCGTCGATCTGTGAAATCCCCTTTAACCAACTCGAGTCCCTAAGCCTGCAGCTTCCAGTGCTGCAGCATAATTTCTTTTCGATCATGGGCGCTGAGATTACCAAGGATCAAAAAGTGCATACGCTGCTTAGCAGCTACAGCGCCGAACAGCGCATCACTTCATTTCTCCTTGGTCTATCTAGCCGCTACGCACGAGTTGGCCTATCGGCTACTCGCTTCAACCTGCCCATGACGCGGGGCGACATAGGCGAGTACCTCGGCTTAACGGTGGAAACAGTTAGCCGTCTGCTGACCGCGCTGCAGAAAAAAGGCGTACTGGCAGTCGCCAATCGCGAGATTGAATTAAAGGATATTGAGGCGTTAAAGCAGATCGTTGGCGCTGACGCGCTCTAGCGAAGCTCGAAGCAGCGCTAGTTGTCGCGCAGAAGATTAGAGGGTGAATACTGATCTGTCAGCACGCGGCGGCTGCGATCCCAATCTACCCTCGTCGAGAGCCTATTCGGATACTCCAGCAACGGCACACCGAAGCGCCTCACTCGGGGAGCTAGATCCCGCGCCGTTTGCATCATCTTGCCCCGCGGAGGCAAGAGCTCATCGCGAGCGATGATGATGCGATTACCTGAGCTGGGAAGTTTAAAGTTAAAGAATTCGCCAAAGGCACGCTGATAAGTCTCTGACTCGTGGTCGTAGAAACGGCTGGTAGAGAATGTGTTGGCTACAAGCACGCCGTCTGGCGCCATAATCGAGCGCACTTCCTGCAGGAATTCCAGCGTGAGCAGGTGTTCGGGGATATAGTCGCCTGTGAAGGCATCGAGAATCACCAGATCATATTTTTTCTCGAGCAGCGCGGCGCGCTTCACGTAAACCCGTGCATCGTTGACGATGACACTTACCTGATCGGTTTCCTCAAAGTCGAAAAACTCTTTGGCGACGTTAACCACGGCCTGATCGATCTCTATCACGTCTATCTGCGCTTCTGGAAACAGAGTCGTCAGCGCCGAGGGCAGCGAGCCGCCACCCAATCCGGCTATCAGCACGCGCCGCGGATTGGGGTTGAGTAGCAAGCCTGCAAAACTCATCTTGGCATACTCAAACACCAAGCGTTCGGGATCTGCGGTATTCATGCAGGTTTGATTGCGGTCGCCGCGGTGAACATTGAACACCAGGCAGCGCCGCTGCCCCTCTTGGGTTACCGTTATATCGCGGTACAGCGAGCGCTCTTCGTGCAGAGTTTCGGCAGCGACTGGCTGCAGCAGAACAGCAGCTAAAACACTTAGGGAAATAAGACCCTGCCTAAGCCGAGTCATGGCGCCTCCCGGCAATGCCTGCCAGCAGCAGTGCTACCCCAATAGTCAGCAACGAAGCGGACGTACCCAGCACTATTTCGTTAACCTCAAACCACAGCACAAGATAAAAAGAGGTGCCCAGAGTACCCGCGGCGCTGCCGAGAGTTGAGACGAAGAAAAGCAGACCCGCTTTCTGCCCGCTGTGATCACTGGTCTGCACTAGAAGGCGTACGGAGTAAGGCGAGATCATGCCGAGTATCGTAGTTGGAATAAAATACAGAAACAGTGACGCGAGCAAAGAGCCATACCGAGGATCCTCTATCGCGAGGAAAATGGGGCGCATAATGGCATCGGCGAACAGGACAATGGGCAGGCTAGTCACGGCTGCGGCGATGAAAAAATAGGAATAGCTCACGAGACTCGGTGTCCGTGCCGAGAGGCGACCGCCAATCAAATACCCGCAGGCCAACGCCAGCATGAACACGGTAAGAATGCTGCCCCACACCGAAAGACTGCCCCCAAAATAGGGAGCCATAATCCGCGCGCCGAGCATCTCGATTGCCATAATGCAGAAGCCGCTCACGAAGGCTGCACAGACAACGAATACGCTGAAATTTGCCTGGGACGGCATGGGGCTCACTCCTAGTCCTGTCGCGCTCCAATATGTCGACCGCCATCTAAGGCTATGACCTGTCCGGTCATGTACTTCGAGGCGTTGGAGGCAAGGTAAACCGCAAGACCCGCCATATCCTCTGGCGAGCCTATTCGGCCTAGGGGGTTTTCATCCGCAATCTTGTCACCAAATTTTTCCAATGTGGCGTTCATCATGTGGCTCTGAAAAGCGCCGGGTGCGATCGCGTTAACGGTCACTCCCTTTGGCCCTAAGCGCAGCGCTAGGTTTTTCGTTAGGAAATGTACGGCCGCCTTACTCGCCCCGTATGCGAAATTATCCATGGTAGAGACTCGTAGCCCATCGATAGAGCCGATGTTGATGACGCGGCTCGGATTGCTTTGGTCGGCGCCGTTTGTAAGCAGAGGCATCAGATCGCGGGTCAAGGTGAAAATGGCTTTGACGTTTATATCCATCACTTTGTCGTAGCCTTCGTCTGGATATTCCTCGAATGGGGCTCCCCAGGCTGCGCCGGCGTTATTAACTAGAATGTCGATCTTGGTCTCGCGCGACTTAATCTCTGCAACGAAAGCCTCTCGCCCTTGCTTGGTCGACAGATCCGCAGGCAGCGCGATGCACTCACCCATGGCCGAGAGCTCAGAGGCCGTTTCTTCGCAGGCCTGTGTTTTACGAGCGGTGATATAAGTCTTAACGCCGTTGGCAACGTAGCCAGCCGCGATCATCTTCCCTATGCCGCGTGAGCCGCCTGTCACAATCGCGACTTTCCCTGCTAGGGAAAAAAGCTCTGGAATTGCTAAATTCATACCTAATCCTTTAATAAACTGAAGCCGCTTATGAGCGAATTTCACCGCGCATAATCATCTCGCTCATACGCTGCAGCACATCGGTTTTCTTGACCATCATGGCAAAGCGCTGGTCTTTGGTGTGGCCGTGATAGTAGCGATAGTAAATCTGCTGCCCAATAACGCCGAGGCGGAACAGACCGAACACAAAATAGAAGGCAAAGTTGTCCACTGGCAAACCGGTCTTCTCTGAGAATCGGCTCACGATCTCCGCGCGAGTCGGCGCGCCAGGCACGTCGCTGGGCATAGTGCGGTACTGACGGAAAAATTCTGGGTCGTCCATTTGCGTCCAATACCCAAGCGTACAACCTAGGTCCATCAGCGGGTCACCCACGGTCGCCATCTCCCAGTCCAGAATGCCAATAAGCTGCATGGGATTGTCGAGTGAGAATATGACGTTATCGGTTTTATAGTCGTTGTGGATCACACTCGCCTTGCCGCTCTCAGCAGGCATATTGTCCTGCAGCCACTGCATAGTGTTATCGCAGTTCACAGTATCTGGAGTCACGGCGCCCACCCAGCGCTTACACCAGCCGTCTACTTGGCGCTGAACATAGCCCTGCGGTCGACCAAAGGTATCGAGCCCTGCGGCCTCTAGATCTACAGAATGCAACTCTGACAGCACGTCGAAAAAATTAAACAGCTGTTCGCGAATTTGATCAGGCGAGAAGTTAAGCGCTTCTGGGTATTCACGCCTGATGACCAAGCCTTCGATATAGCTCATCAGATAGAAGTCGCAGCCAAGTACGTCTTGATCGTCGCAGAAATGAATGGGCGTGGGACCGTAGGGAAACACTTTCTGCAACGAAGACAGGATTTTGAATTCCCGCGACATGTCGTGGGCAGACTTCACTTTGCTACCAAACGGCGGACGACGCAGAACCCAGCGCTCGTTGCCGCTGCTAAGCAAATAGGTCAGGTTGGAGAAACCACCGGGGAATTGCTTCACTTCAAGCTGAGCAGCTTTCGCGCCCAGAATAGGCTCTAAGTAGGCACGCAGGATATCAAGATTAAGCTCTTCGCCTTCACGAATTGTGCCCGCTTGATCGACTAGTTCTTCACTCACACTGCTCAAGTTCTTTCCTCTTCTCTGAGTCACTAGGGCAGCAGCCCACAGTCCCTGTAGGCCCATTACGCGGCGCTTTAGCGCTAGCGAAAAGTGATGAGCTGCTGCTTTTCTGGCGTCTCTAAATGCGCCAAATTATTAAATTGAGTAAGCGACAGCTTGCCCCTGCCATAAATGATGCGGCTCACGGCGCTGTTGCGCACCATCCAATTTGTTGCGATCACTTGATCGTCAGGGAAATTTAACACTCTCTGCAGTGCCATGGCTATGACACCGCCGGAAGTCGAAACGATGACTCGGCTGCCAGAGCCGTGCCGGGCCATAACTTCATCTAACGCCGCATAAACCCGCGCCTTGAAGTCGCTCCAGCGCTCGAAATCCGCAATGTCGTCTCGGGGGTCGAGATCGTCGACTATCCAGCGTGCCGTCGCCTTCTCGAATATTTTTTGAAACAGTCGCTCGTCTTGAATGGGCCACTGAGCGGGGCCGCTGAGATCTCCCGCTTCGCGCATATCGCGTAAATGCGCGCGGATAAGAGGGTCACCGTTGTATTCATTGAAACCGGTAAGCTGCACCGACGCTGTCGGCTCGCCTTCAACAAGGGGAAGGAGTTCCTGCGCAGTTTCGCGCTGACGCAGCAGAGTGCCGCTATAGATATGGTCGAAACGCTCTCCCAGCGCCTGCCAGTGCTGAGAGAGAATTCTTACCTGTTCCACTCCTTTGTCGCTGAGCTTGTCGTAAGACTCAGCGCCAAAGGAAGCTTGCCCGTGGCGGACAAGGATGAGTTCGCTCATGGAAACCTAGAGCGAAGCGAAGCGCTGCAGATGGTATTCCGCGTTGCCGAACATCAAATCGAGAGCCGTCACGCGCTTGAACAGATGGCCGACGTCCAGCTCATCAGTCACGCCAATGCCACCGTGAATCTGCACGGCCTCTTGACCAACCAAACGGATAGACTTGCCGACTCGGGACTTAGCGGAAGAGACCGCCTTCGCCTTAGTTGCCGCATCGTCGTCACTGTCGAGGATCATCGCAGCCCTTACTACGATAGAGCGCGCGAGCTGACATTGAATGAACATATCTGCCATACGGTGCTGAAGCGCTTGGAAGGTACCGATCGCGGTTCCGAACTGCTTGCGCGTCTTGCTGTACTCAACTGTCTTAGTGAGCAGCGAATCCATTGCACCCACCGCTTCCGCCGCAGCTGCAAGAGTGGCTCTGTCGACGACCGCTGAAAGGGCAGCGCCGGCGGCGCCAGCTGCACCGAGGCGAGCCGTGGCCGGAACACGAACGTTGTTCAGAGCAACGTCACCTGATTTGCGTCCGTCGATAGTTGTGTAGGCTGTGATATCAACGCCATCGGCGTCGCGGTCTACGAGGTAGAGAGATATGCCCTCGGCGTCTGTCGCTGCACCTGAATCGCGGGCAGAGACGAGGAGGATTTGCGCATTCGGCGCGCCCAGCACATTGATCTTGGCCCCGTTCAGAACAACCTCATCACCCTCGGCTTTAGCGCTGGTTTTGACGTTGAGCGGATTGAAGCGGCTGCCCTGCTCCGCATAAGCTACCGCGGTAATGAGCCCTCCTTCCATGATCTGGGGAATGAGCCCTGACTTCTGCTCTTCGTTGCCTAGATCGGCGACTAGCGTGCCTCCCATTACAGCGGCGGAGAGGTAAGGCTCGACCAGCATGCCCTTGCCAAATTCTTCCATCATAACCATGAGGTCGACTGCGTTACCGCCAAAACCACCGTCTTCTTCGCTAAACGGCACGGTCAGCCAGCCTAGCTCGGCAAACAGATTCCAGTTTTCAGTGCTGTAGCCGGCTTCGGTTTTAATGATGTCGTCGCGCTTGTAGAAATCGTACTGCTGCATGACGAATTTCTGTACGCTTTCTTGCAGCATCTGCTGCTCTTCGGAATATGAAAAATCCACGGATTAACCTCTTACAAATTAGTGATGAACAATCGTCAGCCTGAGCGGGGAACTAGAGTCCCAGCACCGCCTTGCTGATGATGTTGCGCTGAACCTCGTTAGAGCCGCCGAAAATAGACAGCTTACGATTGTTAAAATAGCTCAGCGCCGCTGCTGCGGAGCTGCCTGGCCCCATCTGTTCGCCTTCGAAACCTTCTTCGAACTGCTCAGGGACAAAGGGCAGACAGTTGTAGCCTGCGAGCTCAACCGACATCTCGTCCATCTTCTGCGCAAGCTCGGTGCCCACAATCTTGAGAATTGAAGACTCAGGTCCTGGCGCTTTGCCAACGCTGAGCGCAGCGAGAGTGCGGAGCTCAGCATACTCGAGCGCCTGCAATTCGATTTCGACTTCAGCCAGCTGGGCTTTGAAATCGGGGTTATCAGCCATCGTGCCACCGAATCCGTCGTCGGTCTCAGCCGCTACTCGCTTTAACGCCGCCAGTCGGCGCTTGCCGCGCGGTACGCCGGCGATATTGGTGCGCTCGTGCGTGAGCAGTACCTTGGCGTAGGTCCAACCCTTATTCTCCTCGCCGATAAGGTTTTCGGCGGGTACGCGAACGTCATCGAAGAACACCTCGTTGACCTCGGCATGACCGTCGAGGAGCACGATAGGCTTGAGAGTGATGCCCGGACTCTTCATATCGATTAGCAGGAAGCTGATACCTTCTTGCTTCTTAACGCTATTGTCAGTGCGTACTAGACAGAAGATCCAGTCAGCATACTGCCCATAGGTATTCCACGTCTTATTGCCGTTGACCACGTAATGATCGCCATCGCGAACCGCCATCGTCTTGAGGGACGCAAGGTCGGAGCCGGCATTGGGCTCCGAGTACCCTTGGCACCACCAGACGTTGCTTTCGAGGATGTCTGGCAGGAAGCGCTGCTTCTGCTCTTCGGTGCCGTAAGCCATGATGACAGGGGCGACCATAGTCACACCAAAAGGCGTTGGCTCAGGCGCACCGACTAGCCCCATTTCGGTGCTGAATATGTACTTTTGCGTCGGTGTCCAGCCCGTGCCGCCGTATTCTTTAGGCCAGTTAGGAGCCATCCAACCCTTCTTATGGAGAATTTTCTGCCAGCTTACGATTTCTTCCTTGCTGAGGCGGATTCGCTTGTCGACTTTGGCTTTCAGTTCGGCTGGGAATTCATTGGCTAGGAACTCGCGTACCTCTGCCTGGAAGGCTAATTCTTCCGCGGTAAAATCTGCGTTCACAGTGGTCTCCTTAAAATAGCGATCGTTTCTTGCGCTGCGTGAGAGCCTTTGTCTCTCACTCAAGCGCAATATGGATCGGATCAAGATTGAATCTGATTAAATCTAATAGGGCTCTGAGGTTCTTTCTAACTCGCTCTAAAGCACTCCATTCTTAAGCAAGTCAAAAGGCGCTCACCAGTGCTTGAACATGCTGAAGATCGTCTGAGCGCATCTCTCAAACAAGCCCAAAATACCTTTGGGCGCACGTCTGAATGATTATCAACCTAGCCGGCTCACTCAGAACAACCTGCTTGGCAAGCGGCTCTCTGTGTTTCCAGCTATTTAACGCTCATGGTCCTGATACGCTCGAAATCGAGTTTTGCGTCTATCGTCCTTGCGGGCGCTCCTGCGGGCTTTATCACGCTAGTTCGGTTGCTGAGATTAGCACTATTGCCAAGGCTTGATAAGCAAAAATCGAACGATTGCTCGATTTTTTGACCGTCGCCTAAGCCCGCGAAACCGCTGCATTTGGCCAGAAAATAGTCAGACGCGATATAGCATTCAGCAGGGGAATACTATATGCTTTTCGCCGTACAGAAATTGATACAAATAAGTTGGATCAACGCCCGCGTCGAAAACAAGTAGGGATAACAAGCAGGAGCTGACATGAAGATCACACAACTGACGAAAATGGCTATTTTGATTCTCTCACTCGCAGGTCTCGCTGCCTGTAGCTCAACCGGTGAAGAGGCCATGGAGCCCGAAGTCGTCGAGACCGAGAGCGGCGTAGACGCGACGACCCGTCGCGCGCAGGAGCTCGAGGCTGAAGCACGCGCCCGCGCAGCGGCCGCCGAAGAGCGTATGATGCGCAACGCGCTGAGCACGACCGTTTTTTACTTCGATTTCGACGTGGCTGAGTTCCGCCAAGCCGACCGCGACGTGCTCACCTATCATGCGAAAGATCTCGCGGCGAACCCTAGCAAGCGCATCCGCTTAGAAGGCCATGCCGACGAGCGCGGCACACGCGAATACAACCTCGCACTGGGTGAGCGACGCGCTAACGGCGTGTTGAACTTCCTAATTGTGAACGGCGCAGCACGCAGCCAAATCGAAGTTGTTAGCTACGGCGAAGAGCGCCCAGCTCAGCGCGGCAGTGACGACTCTGCCTACCAGCAGAATCGTCGAGTAGAAATCGTCGCGATGTAATTGTTGCTTGTCGGTCCTAGTTACCAGGACCCCCAAAAACCGGCTGGGTTACCCCGCCGGTTTTTTTGTGCCTTGGGTTTATGGAATTGCAGAGCTTAATTTCCTTCTAGCGCCTCGCTGCGTTTTACCGCAGAGCTAAGCCAGCTGAGGCAGCGAGCTTACCGTCTACTCTAAATTAGACGGCAAATGCCTTACGCAGTTCAGCGCCCGATTCAGCTATCGCCTCTTGCCCTGCCTCAATGCCGCCTGCGAAGGAGATAAAGGCGTGGATCGTATCGGTGTAACACACGTGCCGACAGCTGACACCCGCATCCATCAGCCTTTGAGCAAAGGCCTCGCCTTCATCACGCAGAGGGTCGAATCCCGCAGTGAGCAAGAAAGCTGGAGGCAGCCCGCTCACATCGGCAAGCATCGGCGAGACCCGGGGATCGTCTCCGCGCTCTGGAGCCTCAAGGAAATGTGAAGCAAACCACTGCATACTGGCCTTGGTCAGGAAATACCCCTCGGCAAATTCATCAACCGACGCGAAGCTCATGCTGTAGTCAGTCACCGGATACCAAAGCAGCTGGAAGTTTGGCTGCGCAGCGCCTGATTCCTTGCACATAAGACAAACCGCTGTCGCCAGATTGCCGCCGGCACTATCCCCTCCGACAGCGAGGCGTGTCGTGTCTATACCCCAGGCTGTCCCTTCTTGTTTGAGCCAGCGGTACGCGGTGAACGCCTCGTCGAAAATCTGCTGCGACTTCGCCTCGGGCGCAAGCGTGTAGTCGACCGCGACGACGATGCAGGCTGCGGCCTGCGCGAGCTGCTGACACAGCGTATCGTACTGCTCCAGATCCCCGAGCACGTAGCCGCCCCCGTGAAAATAAACCAGCGCCGGCGCGGCGCCACTAGCGCAGCTCTCCGGCGTATAGCGCCTCACGGGCAGCGTAGAGTCACCGCAGGGTATCTCACCCTTGAGTACCGTGACCGCCGAACAGGGCGCGGGAGCGAAAGGATTGCCGCGTTCGGCGCGCATAGCCCGCGCTTCCTCGGGGCTGCACTCATGCAGCTGCTTAAGACGCGCCGAAGACTCGGCGACCTTTGCGGAGACAGCCTCTAATTCGTCGCTGCGCTGTGCCGTGACAGTGCGGTTTGTTTTCACTCTTTCTCTCCTTAATTAAAAAATACTGTCATTGCGCCGCGCGCTGTCGAATCCTACTAACCAGCCCAGCAGCGTGAACGCGAATAGACTCGGCACAATTGCCGTCGCTAAGCTGCTCAAGTCCTGCGTCGAAAGTCCCAGCCACGCGATCCCGCAATACACCGCTGCTAACAGGAATTTAATGAGAAGGTAGTAAACAACAAAGGGCTTGGTGTTATGCGACAGCGGCCAGGGACTGCTAAGTATTAGCCAGCGCAGCGCCACGATCACGACAAGCAGATCAGTGGGCCAGAACACGAGCAGATTCAAATTGTGATGAAGATCTAGATGACCCGACGCGAACCAGCTCAACAGCATTACCGAGCCAAAAACGCCACTCACCAGGCCAATGAAGACAGTAACGAGCCCAAGAAGACGCATGTTCAGCCCTTCTGCTCGCAGGGTGAGCTGCGCATGAGTGGCAGAGAAAGCTCGGCGACGACGTTTGATCATCAGCAGCAAATAAGCGACGAGAACCCAAAGACCAAGGCTGAGGCTTGGATAAGCAGAGCCAAGGGCCGATGGCGCGGGATAGGCCATTAAGGGCTCGCCGAGCTCAAGAAGTGCAAGGGGCTCACCATTTTGCTGCAAGTCCGAGTCCAGCGTGCTGAGCCTCGACCTCAGGTTCAGCGGCAGGAAAAGACTCTCCCAATTCGACATCTCGCGGTCGACATTGCCGTTCATCACAATGTCCAGCGACAGGCTTATCGGTGGAATCGAGGCATAGTGACTTCGCACCTCATCGCGAAAAAGCCTGCCCGATTCGCCTGCCACTTCGGCATTGATGCGGCCGTCTAGCGCCTCGTTTAAATAGTCTCGGATTCGTGTCGTGCAGTTGTCAAAAAAATAGTGATAGTCGTAGTAGCGATTGTCTGCGACGAGATTCCAGCGCAGCCGCACCAGCAGACGCTGTTTTTGCGCGGCGGTGAGATTGAGCTTGTCCTGCCATACCGTGCGGCGCTGCGCGCGATAATTATCAAGCTCGCGGGACATGCTCTGGGTAGCAAGGCGGTAGTCCACCTGGTTTAAGAAAAAATCTGTGGCGAAGGTCGCCGGGCCGCCGCTGACTTCAAACACGCCCCAATTATAGACAACATCGGTATTATTTAACTCGTCCACGACCCGCAGCGCACTGTGGCCAAAATTGTCCCAAACGTTTGCGCCCACATCGACAGTAATAAGATAGAAATGTAGCGCACTGGGGTCCCTGTGCGCAGAGCTCTCGGGAGACTGCGCCTGCGTGACGCCTGTGAAAGCGATCAGTAGGCTTAGCGCCAATATAAGGCGGGAAACGGCTGAACTAGTAGCTGCAATCATCCAACGCTTACCCTCAGTGAGTTCGCAAATTCCTCACACCCAAGCTCACCCTCAAAGAAGGTATTAAATGATAGGCTCACTCGCTGCACGTCCTCAGCAAGCTCCCTCACCCCGTGGCTGAGATCCGATGGGAATAACACAATATCTCCAACGCTCACCGGAATAAAATAGCGATAGGCGTTGTGATAGGTATCTTGCTGGCGTAGCAGCTCGTACCAAATGGAATCCTGATTCCGGTAAAAATTGATGCCGTCTTGCTGACCCACGTTGATATAAAGCACTCCACTCACAACGCTATTGGGGTGCACGTGCGAATGATGAGACTCGCCCTTACGAGTAAGAGTAAGCCATGACTGTGTGACTTTTAGCGACACGCGATTCGATGTCGCGAAGATGGTTTGCAAATAGTGGTCTAGACTCTGCTGAATACGAGCATTGATTGACTCCATCGCAGCCTCAGCGAGGACCTGTTTGTTTTGCGACGAATAGTTAGCGATCGCTTTAATCGGCTGCTGAAGCTGCTGCTGAAAAAAAGCGACCTCGTCGGCAGTGAAGCCCCGTTCAAGCGAAGATCTGATCACCGGCGTAGCGAAAAGATTCATTGTCTCGGCCTGCAGGGCTTCGGTTTTCCCCTCTCTTTTCACCCCCATTTCCTCCGTCCCTTGCTCCGACCCTTTCTCCGGTACGCTCTTTGGCATAAGTCCTTCTTATATTGCTATTTACTTTTCGATCTAAGCGGCAAGTCACTCTAAACTTCGCTCAAGTGTAGCCCGATAGCGCAGAGCATAGAAGTCGCTTAGCGCCCTGAGCTCGCCACTGTCCAAAAACGAGCGAGCTG
>Ga0213863_10002194_pt1 | contig 13951 bp, 17 predicted proteins | sample PICome_8_FD_160128 | JGI IMG/M metagenome (GOLD analysis project Ga0213863, IMG submission 160128) | Coastal seawater microbial communities near Pivers Island, North Carolina, United States - PICO497 | ecosystem: Environmental > Aquatic > Marine > Coastal | place: USA: North Carolina... | reverse complement strand
AATTTTTGTTGGGGGAGGCAATACAAAAAGCATGTTAGCTGTTTGGAGAGATTGGGGTTTAGATTTAATTTTAAAAAAAGCATATCAACAAGGTGTTGTGATGAGCGGTGTCAGCGCAGGAGCTATTTGTTGGTTTGAAGCTGGGTTAACTGATTCTTGGGCTAATGAACTCAAGATGATGCAATGCATGAACTTTATTCCAGGTAGTTGCGCACCCCATTATGACGAGGAGCCAGAAAGGCGCCCAGCAACTCAAAAATTTCTTGAAGATGGGTCTATTAATTTTATGTATGGAATTGAAGGAGGAGCAGCTCTTCACTTTATTGATGAAGAGCCAAGCTCGACCATCAGATTTGCACAAAATAAAAACGCTTATAAAGTTATGCTTGAATCTAATAAAATTCTTGAGAATGCATACGAAGTAATGGAATTAAAAGTATGAATCTTTGGTTCTTGATAAATCCATTTGTTGCATTTCTTGCAAGATCTCCTATGCATTTCCTTATTAGCCATCAGGTGCTTGTTATTCAATTCAAGGGTAGAAAATCTGGAAAAAAATATTTGGTGCCTGTTAGCTACCATGAGCATGGAACCTCTTATACATGCGTGACATTGAGATCAAATATTTGGTGGAGAAACTTGAAAGAAATAACTCACACTCAGATCTGGCTCAAGGGTAAATTGCAAGATTGTCAAATTGATTTAGAGTTTAATAACAACCGGATTGTTGAAAATACTCTGAGAGACCTTGTAACTAATAATAAAGTTGATGCTTATTTTGCAAAGATAAAACTCAATAAAGATGGCACCCCTCAGGCAGATGATTTAAATCAAGCAGCAAAAATTCATACAGTTTTAAAATTTACGCTTACTTAAATTATTCTTTTAATTTAATCTGTTTCTCAGTTCTTATTTCCATTTGAGTCTTGCCTTCATACTCAGAAATATAACCTTTAACGCAAACATTTTTTCTTTTAAGAAATTTCTCTGGCTTATATGAAAAATACTCTGAAAATCTCCCAAACCAGATCAAGCCTGTCATTTGTTGATTTGGATAGTCTCTTCCAAAATTTAAAAATATTGGCCCTCCAGAAGCTCTTTTTAAATATTTTGTTGAAACGATTTTTCCACAAACAATTTTTGTTTCGCCAACATATTTATAGGCCTCATTTACCTTTATTGCCTGCTCTGATTGGGCAGACAAATAAAGAGGATTTAAAAGCAATAAACCTAAATATACAAAAATTTTAATTTTATTCATGAAGATTCTCCTTTTTAAATAATAGTATATATTCCTTTTTTCTTCTGAATACGTTAATTTATTAAGTACTTTACTAAATTATAGGTGATTATATGTTCACAAGAATGGATCAGAGCACACAAGAAGAATGGCAACATATTAGCGAAGAGCATATGCCACATATTTTTGATATGCCAAAAAGAATACTCTCAATGCTTAAACAAGCCGAGTCATTAACTCTTGGCTTTGGCACTGATCAACTTCATCACGCCCTTCAGACTGCAACAATGGCAAGAAGAGCAGGCGCAGATGATGAGATGATACTGATAAGCTTGATTCATGATATCGGCAAGGTAATAAACGTACCCAATCATGGTCAAATCGCAGCAGAAATGATAAAACCCTACGTTAGCGAGGATGCATATCATATTATTCGCACTCATCAAGACTTTCAGGGAGAGCATTACTATCACTACATGGGTAAGCCGCAAGACTTACGCAAGCAATATGAGAAGGAGTCATGGTATGCAAAAGCAACTGAATTTACTGACGAGTGGGATCAAGCTGCATTTGATCCTGATTATGAGACCGATAGTTTGGAATCATTCGAGCCACTGATCAATCAATTCTTTGCTGCTCCTCATACGATTTAGACAGATACAACAACCATTAAATACTTCAACTTTTTTTTAATAGCCTTGCTTGTAAGCTGTTCAGCCACTCAGTTTAAAGCAAGCATTGAATCAAGATCTGATCCAAGTCTGTGCTATAGCATTATCTACAAAAAACAATCCTTTTCTGACAGTTATTTTAAGCTAATGATTGAAGAGGCTATAAAAAGAGATTTAAATTGCAAATTTATTGCAAAAGAAATTTTAAATTTTAAAAAATCTATATCAGATTCATCCATGCCAAATTTAATTTCAGCTGATGCAACAACCAGCCCACCCAGTGAAATAGTGCATCCAGGAACAGGCCAAACTCCCAAATAATGTAACTTTTATTTATACATATTATTTACTTTGCAGTAAAACTATTATTGATGTAACTTATATTTAACCGCAGGATCATCTGCATCATTAATCGAATTTAAATTGAGGGGAATTTAAATGAACAAGTATAAATCTAAATGGTTTGTAGCATTTTTATGCGCAAGCTTTTTTTCTCTAGAGTCATTTGGACAAGATATAGAAGAGGTCATGGTGACTGGTTCTTATATTAAAGGAAGTCCAACTGATGGAGCTTCACCGGTTGAGATTGTTGATAGAGAAACGATTGAAGATATTGGCGCAACTTCTATTGCTGATATAACAAGAAATTTGTCTGTTAACTCGGGTTCAGAAAATAATTCTGATTCATTTACTCAAGGAGCAACTCAAGGAACATCTAATGTAAACCTAAGAGGTTTAGGCCTTTCTTCAACTTTAATTTTAGTTGATGGTCGAAGACATACATTAACTGGTGCCACGGCCAATGATGGAAGTGCATTTGTTAATACCAATGCAATACCTGTTGTTGCACTTGAAAGAGTAGAAGTCTTAAAAGAGGGTGCTGCTTCAATCTATGGTTCCGATGCTGTTGCAGGAGTTGTAAATTATATTTTTAGAAGAGACTTTACTGGAGTGGAGTTAGAGGTATCCAGCCAAGAGGCAGATATAAGCGGTCAAACTGACGACAGAGTAAGTGTGATCTGGGGTGCAGAAAATGGTAACACCAATTTTGTTTTAGCTGCGAGTGTTCTTGATAGATCGCCAATGTCTGGAGCAGATTTCGATCCTAGCTTAGCTCAACTTGGAATTAGTGGGCTTGGAACAAGTTTTTTATTGTTTGGGCCTGATACAGTTGAATCTGGACCATATGCAGGCACATATACACCTTTTCAAAATGTTCCAGATCCTAATTGTGTAGCAAATAAAGGAATTCTCATTCCTCAAGCTAGCGGTTCAAGATGTGGCTTTGTTTATGGCCCTAGGTTTAATGTTGTTAATGATGAAGATCATGAAAGTATGTATGGATCTTTTAAAACATTACTTGCAAATGGTAATGCTTTGGAGATTGACTATATGAGTACTGCGATTGATGTGAATGATAATCCTCAATCTCCTTCTTATCCTGCTTTATCATATTTAAGCCCAGCAAACGCAATCATGCCTGGAACAGGTGGAAGTCCATTTGCTGTTCCTGTTCTTTGGTTGGGAAGAGCACTTGGTTCTGCATTTCCTTCTCCGAACGCACCTAGGGAAATAGAAACAGATAGATTCTCAATTGGATTATCAGGTGATTTTGATAATGGTTTTGAATGGGACGCTCACTACACCGTGAGTAGCGAAGATTTTTATGGTCAACAACCAGATACAAGCACATCAAGGTTTAGCGCTGCCATTAAAGGCAATGGTGGAAATTCTGGTAATCAAACTTGGGATTTATTTACCCCAACCAATAATTCAGCTGATTTAATTCAGTGGATTTCTACATCTCAACAAACATGGACTGAAACTGAATTAGCTGTCTTAGATTTTGTTGTCACTGGAGAATGGGGCGGGATGGATATTGCTTCTGGTTTTCAATACAGAGACGAGACATTTAATGTTGCTCGAGGAGCATCATCAATTGCTCAATTTGATGCAGCTGGAAATATAACAGTCCCGGCTGATTTATTGTTCTTAGGTGGCGGTCTTGAAAGTAATGCAAGTAGAGACGCCATGGCTGTCTTCGTTGAAGGATCAATGAATCCATCAGATAAATTAGAGATAAATGGCGCCCTAAGATATGAGGATTTAGAGACAGATAGCTCTATTAATCCAAAAATATCATTTAGATATCAAGCTACTGATAATCTTGCATTAAGAGCCTCATTTAGCACCTCTTTTCGAGAGGCTTCGTTGGCTCAATTGACCTCAACCACTATTGGGTTGCAAGGCATCCAAGATTACAATACCGATGGTTCACCTAAAGGCGGGACAACATTCATAAGAATTGCTCAGGCAAATAATCCTAATTTAGATCCTGAAGAATCAGATAATATGAATATCGGTGCTATATGGAAACCAACAGATAAATTATCTATGAAATTAGATTATTGGGCCATCGAATACAGTGATGTTATTACTATCGAAAGCGCACAAGGAAAAGTAGCCGCTAATCCAAATGATCCTGATGTAAAAAGAACAACTGGAGGGACTTTAACAGGTGTTACGACTAAGTACTTTAATGCTGCTTATGTAAACACGAGCGGATTAGACTTTGAATCAACTTATGATTTTGATACACCTTGGGGGCAAGCTCAAGTTGGTGTAAACATGATGCACATGTTTGAGTATGAGATACCTTTAAATGGATCAGCTGTTGATGTTGTGGGTAAATTCAATCATGATAATTTTGCTAGATCGTTACCTGAGACAAAAGCTGTATTTCATGCTGCCTTAGAAAGCGGGAATAATTCATTGGCTTTGTTTGGAAGGTATACTACTGACTATTCGACAACTAGACCTTTGGATGCTATCGCGACATCTAGGGGTTTTAGTCAAAAAATCGATTCATTCTTTACTGTAGATTTGATGGATTCATACACGATACAGATGAGTGATAGCGAGCTTAAATTGTCTGTAGGAGTGACAAATCTTTTTGATGAAGAGGTCCCATTAGTCTATGACACTGCTAACTGGAGTTATGATCCTAAGCATCATGATCCACGCGGTCGCATGGTTTATGTTGGATTTAAATTAAGTAGATAAATACATTTATAAAAGCGCAATATCAGAAATGGTATTGCGCTTTTTTTTGTAGGCATCTTAAAGCTCTGAATTTATCTTAAATACTTCAGATTCTTCAGGCCTAGTCTCTTGCTTTGAAATAGGGATAGCTTCTCTAATCTTATTAGCACTATCTATTAAACAAACTTCAGATGAGGCAAGCGGGCCAGATTTGAACTTATTTGTTTTCATTCCTTCTTGCACTAAACTGATGAGCTGAGTGTCCTCATTATTAACCTGCCTATTAATTCTCCAGTTTAGATATTGAGCCGCTTTAGTCTCACGACGTTCATCAGGGAGTGCGTATGCTATTTCTCTAATCATGGTTGTATTCGCATCGATGGGAATAAATTGCATAAAATCCATTTGTTCAGGATAGATATCAAATGCAAGATTTGGCCATAATCTGTAGTAGAGCCAATACCTTTGCTTGTCATCAGGCAGATGATCCATATTCGGAAGGTATTTGTCATACAATACATTTGAAATGCAATCCTTGCGAATATTAGTCCCGTCTCCCCACATTTTATGCACATATCCATTATTGGTTGAGACTTCAACTCCATAACTTTTACCAACAAGATTTGACAAGCCAGGATGCGCTATAGGAATATGTAAAGCATCCACATAGTTATCTGCTATTTGTTTCCAATTAACCTTTCTAGGCCTCATTGTTACCCGTCCCAAGGGTTTCATTTCTTCAAGTCTGTATTGCTCAATTTCATTAATGTATGGTGAAAATTGCTCTTTAACACTCGGTACATCTGATTTAAGTAATTTAATAAAGATAAATCCTTGAAAAATTTCTAATTCAACCTTTTGAAGCCCATGCTCTTGTTTGTGCAGATCCTTAAATTGATCTTCATTAGGAACCTTGATTAGATTTCCATTAAAATCATACCCCCAGGCATGATATGGGCAGGTTATCTTTTGATTGCAGGTCCCTGAAATTTCATTAATCAGCTTAGTGCCTCGATGAGAACAAAAGTTATGAAAGCCTTCAACATTACCATCTTTATCTCTGATAACAAAAATACGTTCATTGAAAATCTCAAATGTAAAAAAATCTCCCGTGCTTGGTATGTTGGAAAGATGGCAAATCAATTGCCAGTTCTTAAGAATTAATTCTGTTTTTTCGAGTTCAAAAAATGCCTCACTGGTATAAGTCCAACCTGGCAAACTTTTATATGATTCATTCATTTCTGTATTCTCTTTAATGGTCTTGTTAGGCAGGTTGGTCCGCCTTCACCTTTTCGGCTAATCTCTAGGCCTTTATAAGATCTAATTTTGCAGCCAGCTTTTTTAAGTTCCAATCGAACATCAGGTAAGCCATCAAGCATAATCACTGATCTTGGTGAAGTTGCCAAAACATTACATCCCATCATGAGATATTCAGCGTCAGAAACCTCGACAAAATTAATACCTAGATCGATAAGCCAACTTATAAAAGTATCTGGCATGAGGGGTTTATAGATTAGAGCTAAATCCTTATCTAATGGTGAAATTATGGACATTAAATGCAGAACATCATCTGGATGATCTGGAGCAGGTAAGTTTACAACATGCAGATTAACCTCCAAGCCTAATATTTCTTTTAGTTGCCTAATGCCTTCGGTGTTGGTTCTTGGCCCGAGTCCAACAGCAGCATGATTATTATCAATCCATATAAAATCACCGCCTTCAAGCGTTCCTGGAGCTTTGATTTGACCGGCTATTTTATAACCCTCGTTAGAAAGAGTCTGGTAATTTTCTTGAGCCTCAGGGGTTCTAGAAGACCTGCCCATATTGCAAAGTATCAAACCGCCTTCAGATATTAAAATACTGTCCCTCGTATAAATGCTATCAATAGTTAGAAGATTGGAGGAGGGTAAATCAATGATTGTCATTCCCTCATCTGCAAGCAGGCCTCTAAAATGGTTAAATTCAACAATTGCTTCCTTTAGCTGAGGTTTTGCATGAAATCTTAAGGGCTCCCATTCACTTGAGAGTTTATCCTCATCCATGAAACTATCAAGCGGTGATCTTATCGCCACTTCTGTTATTTGAGAGTATTCATTCATCGCAGACATGGATTTATTTTCTAAATAGGTATATTGGTGTTCCAATCAGAATAAGGATAATAGAATAAATTATCATTTCAATCCCAGCTCCCCAAACAGCAAACAAAGCATACAAAAATGTACCACAGGATATCAAAAGAGCGTTATTCCTCTGTAGATTTTTTTTATCTGCTCGTGAAAATTTAAATTCTGCAATTGCGCAGAATGCGTAAGCTATTAGAGTAGACAGGGTTGAGAGCATGGCCATAAACACAAATGCATTTACTATCCCTTTTGTGTAATTCAATATTAAAAGAATGCTGACAAAAGCCCCTGTCAGCAAATAAGTAAAGATTGGCGTACCATTTCTACTTAACATTACAAATTTTGATGGAAGCAATCCATCTCTCGCAGCCGCAAGACTAAGATTCCCAGCAGTAAGGGTATTTGCATTTAATGAGCCTAGGGTAGAAATAAGGGCACCTATACTAATTATTGTGCCACCAGTGACGCCTAAAATTTTTGATGCAGCCAATGCAAATGGAGCAGAAGAGTTAATTAATTCACTTGCAGGAACTAGGGCCGCTATTGCAATGCTTACTAAGATATAAAGAATAAGGATTGTTAAAACGGATGCAATTAAAACCTTTGGAATAGTCTCTTGTGGATTGATTACATTATCCGCAGGAACTGTTGCGGTCTCAATTCCAATAAATGACCACATAACGAGAGTTGTAACTGTAGCGATTAATGAAATAGGGTGAAGGTTGCTTGGGTTTAGCTCTGGTAAATTATTTACATTGAAGTTCGATGCCCCAAGCAAAACAATAAATATAAGGGGTAGCAACTTTAATACAGTAGAAATAAGCTGAAATTTAGAACTATTTTCTAAACTCCTAATATTCAAAAAGACAATAATCCAAATCAGCAGAAGCGATGCCAGCAAAGCACTAATCTGAGAGTTTGCGATTTGAGGAAGAAAAAACCCCAGATAGCCAACAAATGCAATTGATATGCCAGCAATAGCGGATACGCAAGCTACCCAATAGGTCCAAGCAATTATAAAGCCTGAAAATTTACCAAGCCCTTCATTTACATAGACGTAAGGCCCACCAGTTTTCGGAATCCTCCTAACTAATCTAGCCATCGTTAAGGCTACTAAAATTGATCCGGCACCAGCTACAAGCCATCCACCAAAACCAAGCAAGCCATAAGGGGCTAACATAGTTGGCATCATGAAAATACCCGAGCCTATTGCACAACCAACTGCTATAGACCAGCCTCTCCAAAAACCTATAACTTTATGTTGATCAGAGCTCATCTAAGGATAATACACCTAATATTTAGGGTATATACAGTTAAGATTTTTTAGCTAGTAATATTACTAGTTTATATAAGATTGGTGCCATTAATAACCAAGGTAATTGAGTTTGAAACATTACACTTCTATCATTAATCTCAAAGAGTTGTGGATTGAAAAATTGACCCGTAGGAGCAAGGGGTGCCCAAGATAGCAACTTCCCCTCGGAAAGCTGATCATGATACAAAAATAGTTCTACAAAAAGATTTTGAGCAATGCACCATATAAAGAGGATACTAAAGGCAGGCCAATTCCACTGTTGAAAGATCTGTAAATTCTTTCCGCTGAATTGCCACATCAACCACAGACCTCCTAATGAAATTGTTCCAGCATCTGCCATCGAGTTTAAAAGCCAATTTATATTCACAGGAATCCAGCTATTCAAAACAACAGATCTTCTAATATTGACAGGATCACCATCAACCCAGCCAAAAGTAAACCAGAGCTCCCAACCTAAAGCACAAAGAATAAAAGATCCTATATAAACCTTAGGAATCCATAGCGGTATTTTCTCTTTATAGAAAAAATACAATATTAGAGGTAGGAGGGCGCTAACATAAACTATTGTTATTACCCTCAATTCCTCTAAAGTCATTTTTATATTGGACGTCTTAAATATATTTGGTTGGCCCCATCTTGGGTTATCAGCTCCCAACCTTCCTGACCAAGTTTATTCAATTCAATCATAGACATTTCATACTTCCAATGGACTGCATCTTTGTATTCAATTTTAAATGCTTCAGTCTCCTCATTAGAGTAGCCCATTGCTGTTGAATTGCTGTGGTCAACAATTTTATATTCCCATTTAGTCATTTTTTCATCTCCTGCCGGATGGCAATAAGATGCGTTCCTTCAGTATTATTACTTACTTCCGTCCCTAGAAAGGATGAACGATGTCTTACATTAAACAAATATAGGGCATCGAAGTCAATCTAAACGTTATAAATCTCATGCTAATTTCTGCATATCTATTCCTATTAAATCAAGCCTCATTAAGGCGAAAAAAAAGTATTTACTTTTAAAAAAAAAGTCAGATAATGGCTTATTTTTTTTGGAGCTGAATTGAATTCTTTAACCATCTTGCAAATGATTAGCGTATTTTTTGGGACTGTGATGGCTGCCCCTTTGATGGTTTCAAAGAAACCTAGTAAAAGAATTATTGGTTATTTGGCCATGACCATTGGATGCATAGCGGCCATATTAGTGCAAGTGGCAGCGGGTCTTTATATTTTTATATTAGCTAATTTGTATTGGGTGTTAAATTCAGTGATTGCAATTCGAAAAAACTCTAAACTAAAAAAATAATACTAATTATCTTTTGTTTATTCATTTAAAAGCCTATAAAATGCGTTACCTAAAGGAACGGAGAGATGGCAGAGCGGTTGAATGCACTGGTCTTGAAAACCAGCAAACCTTCGCGGGTTTCCAGGGTTCGAATCCCTGTCTCTCCGCCAATGCTCTTAAACTCGTATTTTTGAAGTGACAAATTAAGAGTGTTCATTTAAAGTTATGCTAACCAATTAACATATTAATTTTTTCATGAAAGAATTTTATAGGAACATTAGCGATGCACTAGCCATGCTTGACGGTATGGAACAAGATTTAAATATTAGGCACTTTACTCCAAATGAACTAAAAGTCTTTTATACAATTATTATTCGTGCTGCCTATAATGAACATGGCTCCAATATTACAGATATAGTTGAAAATTCTGGAATGTCTCGTTCAACCGTATATAAAACCCTTAAAAAATTATCTATAGAAGACATTATTCAATTAAATCAATCTGAAGAAGATGGTCGTGAATCTTTAGTTGTATTAAATAGCTAAGAAAATAAAAAATTCCTTGATGAAAAACTTTCTTACACTTTCTGTTACTAGCTTTGTATTTTCAGCAGTGCTATGGGTGCTGTGGCACTTTGTTGATACGCATGTACTATTTTTAGCAGGCAAGGGAGGTTTTTTCTATTTTCCTCATGCTGCAAGGGTTTTATGTGTTGTTTATTTTGGTTTTAGAGCTATCCCAGCCCTATATCTTGGTGAACTGGTTGGACCTTATATTCTTGATCCTGGTATATATTCTTTTTCAATATTTCTACCAAGCTTGATTAGCGTTATGTCAGTTCCCTTTGCCTTAACCATGCTGAATTCACTAGGTTTTACTTTAGGGCAAACAAGGGCGAGTCCACTGAATAGAAGAAATTACAAACACATTCTTTTAATTACTTTTATATCAGCTGGTTTTAATGCACTTCTTGTAAATTTATATATGAGTAGAAATAATTTAAGTTTCTCAAATGCTATTACTGACATTGAGCAAGTCTACAGATTTTTTGTAGGAGATTTTTTAGGAACAGTATTCGTTTTTATATTTCTAGCTATGCTTTTGATACCAGTTTTAAGACAGGCAAGAAACTAATAACTTATTATCCATTCGTCAATGATATCCTCAAGAACAAATAGAGGTACAATTCCTTGATCTAGAACCACTGTATGAAACTTTTTGATATCAAAATTTTCTCCAAGAGCTTCTTTAGCTTTTTCTCTGAGCTCTAAAATCTTCAACATTCCCATTTTGTAGCTGGTTGCTTGACCCGGCCATACAATATAACGCTCAATCTCCACCCTTACTTCTGTGTCCGACATGCCGGTAGTTTTTTTCATGTACTCCATGGCTTCTTCTCTAGTCCATCTTTTGTAATGCATACCAGTATCTACAACCAATCGATTCGCTCTAAACATTTCACTTTGTAAGACTCCAAGTTCATCATAAAGATTCTTAGTCATTCCTGCCTCAACAGCAAGTTGCTCTGAATACAATGCCCAGCCTTCAGTAAAAGCTGAAGTTCTATACCCCATTTTTCTATACAGAGTTAATTTTTCATTTTCTTGATTGAGGGCTATTTGGAAATGATGACCCGGAACAGCCTCATGGAAAGTAAGTGTTCGCATGCCAAAAGTTGGGGTTTGTTTAATATCATATAAATTTGCATAAAAAACACCTGGGCGAGATCCATCAAGACTTGGAGCTTGATAGTATCCACCTGCAGCAGTTTTTTCTGAATATTCTGGAACAGCTCTTACTTCAACAGGACTAATTGGAAATCTTTCAAAATAAGGCCTTACATCTTCTTCTGCTTCTTTAACCATTTGATTGTAATCTGCAATGACAATTTCTTTTCTGTCAGGAGTATCTGCATAAAGAAAATCTGGATTTTCATTAAGATCATTCATCATTTCACCGACAGGTTTGTTGGCTTCATAACCAAGCAAGACAAAGATTTCTTTCATGCGATTACCAATTCTTTCGACTTCTGAAAGGCCAATCTGATGAATTTCTGCAGCCGTGTAATCTGTAGTTGTGTAAGATCTTAGTCTTGAGGCGTAAAAAGCATCCCCATTGGGTTGTGACCAAACACCATGATGTTGATTAGCATTAGCGTAGTTTGACTCCATGTATTGAAGAATAAGTTCATAACCAGGCTTTACATCAGATTTAATAACAGAGCTTAGCTCATCAAACAAGGCTTCTTTTTTCTGAGCTGAAATTTCAAGCTCACTAACTTTTCTAATAAATACTTGCATCAATGGATTTTCATCATCAGTGTAAGAGAGCAGTTCTTTGAGTTGCCTGATAACGTGGTCAAATACAAACTGAGGAGCAAATATTCCTAACTTTTTTTGCTCTTCCAGCCAGATCAAATCCGATTTCATTGATTCATCAATGAGCTTAACTCTTTTTATATAATCCGTGGCTTCTCGGTAACTACGAACGGGATGAGTGTCTGTCATGAACTCAACAACATTAAGATGATTGCCACTTATTTGATTAAAAGGATAGGAATGAAATCTAAAGTTTTCAAATCTATCAATGTTATTTTCAGTATCAAAAATAGCTATTTTTTGTGTAACTCTTTGTACATCTGTTAAGCCTGCGGCATCATATTTTTTTAACATCGATAGATGCTTTAATGTATCTTGGTAATCTTCTTCACCATCTGCTAATGAATCAATGGTTAGTCTTTGATTGTGCTTTAAAATTGCATTATAGGGATCAAAAATTCCAATATATGTCATAAACTCGGGCGATTCTAAGAGACTCATTCCTAACTCTTTAGCCAGATAATGATCAATTGAATATGGCTTCATTAAAAATAAATTAGCTAGATATAAACTTATAACAGCAAGACCGCTGAGCATTAGATAACCAACATACTTTAATAATTTTTTCATAATATTCCTTTGTCTAATGTAGTATATTGATTTTAGCATTTAACTAACAATTTAGGCATGATGAACCCATTTCACTTAGCTATTCCAGTTAATGATTTAATTAAAGCTACTTACTTTTACCAAAATATACTAGGATGCAAAAGGGGCAGATCAAGTAATTCCTGGATTGATTTTAATTTGTTTGGCCATCAACTGGTTTGTCACTACGTTGAAAAAGCACATCAAGAGATTGCTAATCATGTTGATGGTGATGAGGTGCCGGTTCCACATTTTGGGGTTATTTTGAGCTTTGATCAATTTGACAATCTTTTGCATCAACTAAAAAAGAAGAAACAAGCTTTTGTTATTGAGCCAAAAATCCGCTTTGCAGGCCAACCAGGAGAGCAGAGAACCATGTTTCTTAAAGACCCCAGTGGTAATGCGCTTGAATTTAAAGCCTTTAAAAATTTAGACAGTCTTTTTCGCACTTAAGGTTCTAGCAATCCTTGGATTTGAGCAATGCTCTGTAGACAATGATTTGTATAGACTGCTTTTCTTTTTGAAAATTGTTTTTTTAATTAACCAATTTTTATTATCATCAAGAACATATAAGTCTTCGTAGGTACCAGTAATATTTAAGCTAAAATTCTTTAAAGTATCAATTAAGCTATATGACAGAGACCAAAATCCTGATGCCTTATCATCTGATAATAATTCAATAATTTCGTTTTTACCTGAATGCTGCTCAATAAGATGTGGATGGCATGAATAAAGTATGTATTTTTCTACCATATCTTGAGCAGATGAGAAGATGCCAAAATCTTCAAATTCTATGTGAACTTTTTTTGAAATAAAGCACTTCAGAATATCATTTGGTTTTTTTGAATCACAAGCATTCAAATATTTAAATTTTAAATTTTTGATATCGTAAATAGCTTGTATTGCTTCAATTCTAGTGATGATGTTCTCTTTAGTATTCACGAAAAGTATTGATAGATAATAATTCTATTGTACGCAATAGTTGACTTGGGTCTAATAATAATATTTAATACTGTATATATATACAGTAAAATAGAAATTATGAACAATTTAATACATTTAAACCCTATAGATCCAATATTTAACGAGTATGAGGCTTTTGTAGATAAGAACGCTGGTTTGAAAACCATTGCATTCAAATATTTTGGTGCTGACATACAAAAAGCTATTGATTATCTAGATATAAATAGTTTCCAGGACTCACACGATAGTGAATCTATAGAACTTACTTTGGTTGAAACTAAAGAATATTACCAACCAGAATTACTGCACTAAATAGAACGTTTTTCCAGTCAAAACGGAATTTTAT
>Ga0213863_10002192_pt1 | contig 13964 bp, 13 predicted proteins | sample PICome_8_FD_160128 | JGI IMG/M metagenome (GOLD analysis project Ga0213863, IMG submission 160128) | Coastal seawater microbial communities near Pivers Island, North Carolina, United States - PICO497 | ecosystem: Environmental > Aquatic > Marine > Coastal | place: USA: North Carolina... | reverse complement strand
ATTCCATTTGATATAATTTAATATTGCTTCATTAAATTTATCCCCACCAATTCTTACTGACTCTGAATAAACTATTCCACCAAGTGATAAAACTGCTATTTCAGTTGTTCCTCCACCTATATCAAACACCATAGAGCCAACAGCTTCTGCTATGGGTAAACCAGCACCAAGAGCTGCAGCTACTGGCTCTTCTATCAAGTAAACTTTTCTTGCACCGGCACCTTCTGCCGATTCTTTTATTGCTCTTCTTTCAACTTGAGTTGCTCCAGACGGAACACAAATTAATACTCTAGGACCAAGGAGAAAATTTTTTTTGCTAGCTTTTTTTATAAAATGCTGGAGCATTTTTTCAGTGGTAGTAAAATCAGCAATAACTCCATCTTTTAGTGGTCTTATTGTCTCAATATTAGTAGGTGTTCTTCCAAGCATAGATTTTGCTTCATTGCCAACTGCTTTTACTCTTTTTTTACCCCCATCGTCAGATATAGAAACCACTGAAGGCTCATTTAAAACCAAGCCTTTATTTTTTACAAATATTATTGTATTTGCTGTTCCTAAATCTATAGATAAATCGCTAGAAAATAAATCTAAAATCATTAAAACCCCCGAGTTTTCTGATATGCTTACTTTATTGTTATATAGAGATTCTAACTGAGGTTTGCGAAACCTACAAGGATATGTAATTTATTTAATTTTTAGTGGATTTATATAATGTTTGATAAAAATAAAGTTAAAGATGTTGCTAAATTAGCGATGATAGAAATAGATGATGATGATTTAAATTATTTTTCTAATGAAATTATAGAATTTTTAAAATTAGTTGATAAAACTGATTATATAGAGCTTTCGGATGTTGAGCCTTTATATCACGCTCCAGAAAACTCTTTACACGCTCGAGATGATAAAATTGACGAAGACCCAAAAAATGATGGAATTAACTCTTCCCCGAATCATAATGGAAAACATTTTATAGTTCCAAAAGTTATAGAATAAATATTATGGATATATATAAAAAATCAATTTCTGAGTTATCAGAATTAATAAATAAAAAAACAATATCATCTATAGAAATGACAAATTACTTTATTCGGAGGATTAGATCTTTTGATAAAAATTTAAATTCTTTTATCACTGTTGATGAAGATTTTTCTTACGCTCAAGCAAAAATTGCAGATAAACAAATCGCAGCTAATAAGAATACTTTTCTTACGGGAATACCAATTGCACATAAGGATCTATTTTCTACAAAAGGTATCTTAACTACTTGTGCTTCAAAAATGCTAGAAAATTATATTCCACCATACGATGCAACAGTTGTTAGCAAATTAAATAATCAAGGAATGGTAACCTTAGGCAAAACAAATATGGATGAATTTGCCATGGGGTCGTCAAATGAATCTAGTTATTTTGGTTCTGTAAAAAATCCATGGGATCTAACTAAAGTTCCGGGAGGTTCTTCGGGTGGATCTGCTTCTGCAGTTGCCGCGAGGCTGTCTCCAATTGCTACAGGTTCTGATACTGGTGGTTCTATAAGACAACCAGCTTCATTCTGCGGCTTAACCGGTCTTAAGCCCACTTATGGTTCAGTATCAAGATATGGGATGATAGCTTATGCCTCAAGTTTAGACCAGGGCGGACCTTTAGCAACCAGCGCTGAAGACTGCGCAATATTATTTAATATCATTAGAGGGTTTGATAATAATGACCCAACTAGTAATTTTAAGATTAAGCAAAACGAAGTTAAACTAAATCTAAATAAAAAAAACTTTAAAAGTATTTCTATTGGAATTCCAAAAGAATATTTTTCAAAAGACTTAGATAAAAATATTTCGGATGTAATTGATCAGTCTATAGGAGTATTTAAGAAGTTGGGGTTTAATTTTAAAGAAATAAGTTTACCTCAGCATGGTTATACTATACCCGCATATTACATTATTGCTTCAGCTGAAGCTTCATCAAATCTTTCAAGATATGATGGTGTTAAGTTTGGCTACAGGTGCAAAAACCCAAAAAATCTTGAAGATTTATACTCAAGAACAAGAAAAGAAGGTTTTGGAAAAGAAGTAAAGAAAAGAATAATGATTGGGGCCTATGCTTTATCATCAGGTTACTACGATGAGTATTATATGAGAGCTCTTAGAATTAGAAGAATTATAAGAGATAATTTTTTAAATGCTTTTAAAGATGTTGATTATATATTTGCCCCTACATGCCCATCAACAGCATTTAATATTGGAGAAAAAACATCAAACGCTTTAGAAATGTATCTATCTGATATTTATACAACACCTGTGAATCTAGCTGGACTACCAGCAGTTTCAATTCCTGTTGGTTTTAGTAATAAAATGCCAGTAGGCATGCAAATAATTGGCAATGATTTTAATGAAAACGGTATTTTAAATGTTGCTCATGCATTTCAAAAAGAAACAGATTGGCATAATAAAGTTCCAAGGGAGTTTGATCATGAGTGATTGGGAATGCGTAATAGGATTAGAGATTCATGTTCAGTTATTAACAAAAAGTAAAATTTTTTCTGCTTCTTCCACAGCCTATGGAAAAGAGCCAAATAAACAGGCATCGTATGTTGACCTGGGTATGCCAGGAACTCTTCCTGTGCTAAATAATATAGTTATAAAAAAAGCAGTAGAATTTGGCCTGGCAATTAATGCAAATATCACTAACAGATCAATTTTTGCTAGGAAAAATTATTTCTATCCAGATTTGCCAAAAAACTACCAGATAAGCCAGTTAGACTTTCCAATAGTTGAAGGTGGTTATATAGAGATAGAGGATGATTGTGGAAATAATAAAAAAATTAATATTACAAGGGCACACTTAGAAGAAGATGCTGGAAAATCAATACATAGTGATGAAAATAATTGTACATATATTGATTTAAATAGAGCCGGCACACCACTTTTAGAAATAGTCTCAGAGCCAGAAATGAAGTCTGCAACAGAGGCAGTTTCATATATGAAGAAAATTCACAACATAGTAACTTATTTAGAAATATCTGACGGAAATATGCAAGAAGGCTCATTTAGATGTGATGCAAATGTATCTATAAGAAAATCTGGTGAAAAAAAATTAGGTACGAGAACAGAGTTAAAAAATATTAATTCGTTTAAATTCGTAGAAAAAGCTATAAATTATGAAATACAAAGACAAATCGATTTACTAGAGGATGGTAAAAAGATCAAACAAGAGACAAGGCTATACGATGAAAATAAAAATATTACAAAATCTATGAGATCAAAAGAAGAAGCTAATGATTATAGGTATTTCCCAGATCCGGATTTACTTCCTATCGAGATAGATAACGAATACATACTAAAGATAAAAAAATTAATGCCAGATTTGCCAGACGTCAAATCTAAATTCTATAAATCAAAATACGATTTAACAGATGAACAAATAAATATAATATTAAGTAATAAAGAAATTACAAATTTTGCGGATAAAATATTATTATTATCTAAAATTAGCGCAAAAAGACTAATTAATCACTTTATTTCATCAGTATATCTAAAATTTAATAAAGAGAATTCCTTGGCTTTAGAAGATCTTATAAAGCCAAACGATTTCTATTTGATAATAGATTCAATAGAAAAAAAAGTTATTTCTAAAAGTAATTTAAAAGAAATTCTTGATAAAATTTGGGGAGAAAATATAAATATTTCATCGGTTATTGAAAATTATTCTAGTAGAAATGAAAATAATTTAGATATGATTGATGATTTAATAAAAAAAATCATAGAGAAAAATGAAAAACAGGTAAAAGAATACAAGAGTGGCAAAACTAAAATAGTTGGTTTTTTTGTTGGGCAAGTTCTTAAAGATGCAAAAGGTTCAGACCCCAGTGTAATTAAAGATAAAATAATAAGTTATTTAGATTCGATTTGAGAAAATAGAAACTCTATTTAGTCCAAGGGAATCCTTTTTTGACTCTATTAACCTGAGGTTAAATTTTCTACTGAAGTTTTTCAGAATTAAAGTTTGGTTATGAGAATGCTCAATAACTATATATGAATTTTTACTTAAATAATTTACGCCATTTTTAATAATTTTAAATATGTCATCCAAGCCATTATTTTTTGCATAAAGACTATTATCGGGATCAGATAATTCAGTATAAAAAATAGAGTTTTTTTTTGAAAGGTATGGTGGGTTAGTAATTATAAAATCATATTTTTCTTCATCAACGCATGAGAACCAGTTTGATTTTTTAAAGTCTATTTTTTTATCAACACCATTAACTTTTGAATTATGTTTTGCAATTTTTAGTGCAGAAGAGTTTATATCAGTAGCTAGTATTTTTACATTTTTAAAATTTTTTGCTAACGATATGCTGATTGCCCCAGTGCCTGTTCCTAATTCAAGTATATTATTTTTTTCTTTAATAAATTCTTTAATTGCTTTTGGAAATATTTCTACATCTTCTCTAGGCGAGAAAACATCTTTTGATGTTTTTATTTGAAATTTTTCAAATTCGATAATATTAGACTTCATTGTTTGCCAAAAGGTCTGCTTGATATTCACTAATAAGTTGCATTGTAATAGTTAAAATATTCCCATCTAAAAAGTCTTCTAAGTTATATACAGTTAAATTAATTCTATGATCAGTAATTCTTCCCTGTGGGAAATTGTATGTTCTAATTCTGTCAGATCTATCTCCAGTACCTACAAGTTTTTTTCTCATTTGTGATTGCTCGCTCATTTGTTTTGAGCGTTCAGAATCCAATAATTTTGCATGAAGTAATGACATGGCTTTTGCTTTATTTTTGTGTTGAGATCTCCCGTCTTGGCACTCCACAGCTACTCCTGTAGGTAAATGAGTAATTCGTATGGCAGAGTCAGTTTTGTTTACATGCTGGCCGCCTGCTCCACTTGCTCGAAAAGTGTCTATTCTTAATTCATCAGGTTTAATATTGTAGTCTTCGATTTGTTCAACTTCTGGCATAACTGCAACTGTTGCTGCTGAAGTATGAACTCTGCCTTGCGACTCAGTTTCTGGAACTCTTTGAACCCTATGAGCCCCTGATTCAAATTTTAATTTTGAAAAAGCTCTATCGCCTGAAATTTTAATAACTACAAGTTTGTAACCGCCTTTATCACCTTCATTCTCAGATAATAGTTCAACTTCCCAGTTTTGTCTTTCAGCAAATCTACAATACATCTTATATAAATCACCTGCAAAAATTGCAGCCTCTAAACCACCTGTTCCAGCTCTAATCTCTAAAAATACATTACTTTTGTCATTAGGATCTTCGGGTAATAAAGAAACTTCTAAATTTTTTTCAAGAATTGCAATCTCTTCTCTTGTTGCTTTTATCTCGTCTTCAGCAAGTTTTTTTAGCTCTCCTGTTTCATTTTTAGAAATTTCTTCCGACTCTTTTAAATTTTCTTCATTTATTAAGTATTTTTTATAATCTTTTATAATAATTTCTAGCCTTGCATATTCAACAGATAAATTTTTATATTTGTCCATGTCATTGATAATATCTTTATCTGATAAAAGTTCTTCAATTTCATGATGTTTATTATGAATTTCATCAAGTTTTTTTCTTAAAGAATTTTTCATTTTTTCTTGTTTATCAAGAAAATGTCGCAAACTAGATTTATTAATTTTCTATTATTTGTTTGGCCTGCTTTATTGAGCGCTAGAGTGGGTTTGTGCGAAAGTTTCGAAGTTAAATTAATACTTAGTTGATCCAAGACTTCTTTAGGATCTTTTCCTAATTTAAGTTGATTTACAGATTTGTCTAAACAGTTTTTTCTAATATCTTCGCAGTCATCTCTATACAATTTAATGATTGAGAATGCTGATTGTGACTTACGCCAATTCATATATTCACTTACTTTTGTATCGATTATAAGTTGTGCGTCTATGACAGCTTCTTTTCTCGTTTTGTAATTCTTTTTTATTAAATCTTGTATATTATCTAGAGTATAAAGAAATATATCTGAAAGGTCTTTAACTTCTGATTCTACATTTCTAGGCACACCAAGATCAACCATATATATTGGTTTGTGCTTCCTATGTTTAAGAGCTGTTTCTATAGATCCCTTTCCAATTAAGGGCACATTTCCAGTTACCGCACTTATTATGATATCAGAGTACTTAAGATGCTCCGGGATATCTTTTAAAGACAATGCTTTACCCGAAACTTCTCTAGCTATACTTTCTGCATTTTCTATTGTTCTATTAGCTATGTATATATTTTTTATATTTTTCTTTTGTAAGTTTTTAGCCGCTATATATATAGTTTCACCTGCACCAATAAGTAAAGCGCTTTTATCAGACAAATCATCATAAAATTGATCTGTTATTGAAACAGCAACATTGGCAATTGAAAGTGAATTAGCCCCAACTTTTGTATCCGTTCTAATTTCTTTTGCTGTTGAAAAAGCATATTGAAATAGCCTATCTAAATTTTTGCCTATAGTGCCTGCTTCATTCGCTTCATTAAAAGCATTTTTAAATTGACCAAGTATTTGAGGTTCACCAATAACCATAGAGTCTAAACCAGATGCTACATTTAATGCGTGCCTAACAACCGAGCTATCAGCATAGCTGTATATGTTGTCTGTAAAATCATTAGCCGAAAAACCTTTTTGTCGAAGCAACCATTCGGAGATATTATTAGCATACTGTGCATCCTCTACTTCACAGTAAAGCTCAGTTCTATTACATGTTGAAAGTATAAACACCTCGTCTATTAATGGCATGCCATGGAGTTTTTTGAGAATTCTTTTCGATTCTTCTTTGTCAACAGAAAGTTTCTCTCTTATATCAAGAGACGCTGTTTTATGACTCATTCCAATAGTTAGTAAGCCCATTTATTCACCAATTAAATTTTCATTTTTGTAGATTGATTATCTTTCAAAGTATATTATAACTAATTATGCAAACATATTTAAGGCTATATAGTCGCTATATTACTAAATTAGAGTTATTTTTTAAACAAATTATAATTATAAATATTTTATTTATAAGTAACGTCTATCCATTAAGTAATACTAACGATCAAAATTTATTAAATTTAACTACTAGAACTTCTAATTCTGATAGTTTAATTATGCAAAAAGCATTTGAAGCTGAAATATTGGTTAAAAACCAAGAATACGATGAAGCGGCAAAAATATTCCAAGATATTAGCATGAGGACAGATGACCCAGAAATTGCAAAAAGAGCAACTCAGATTGCAGGATACGCCGGCAATTATGAAATGATGTTAAAAAGTTCAGAAAGGTGGTTAGAAATAACAAATGATAAAATTACAGTAAGACACATTAGGATATCAATATTTGCAGCATTAAATAAGATAGATTTAGCAATAAAAGAGACTTTAGAAGCTATAAAAATATCAAAAGATAAAGATAGATTTGCTTTAGCGTACGACACCATAAAAGTTTTTGATGATAAAATTGTAAATAAAGTATTTGAAAAAGTTTATGCGAAATACAAAGACGATTATCTTGCAAACTTCTATTATGTGCAAATACTTTTAAATAATAAAGAATATGAAAAAAGTATTAAATTAATCAATTCAATTGATAAATTTAAAGAATTCAGTAAAAAGGAGAGTAGATGGGGAATATTTTTAGCTGAAGCTTATTATGCTACTGAAAAAAAAGAAATCGCAATCAAAGTATTAAAAGATTATCTGGAGTACTCGCCAAAAGATTTATATTTAAATCAATATTACGTAAGATTACAGACTTTGCAAGAAAACTATTCTGAAGCGATAGACCATTATAGGTTTATGTCTGCAAATAAATTAATAAGTTTTAGTGATATTGATACTGCTAAAAAAATGGCTATATTAAATATAAAAGCTAAAAAATTTGAAGACGCAAAAATATTTATAGAGTCTATAAAAAAAGATGATATTCATAGTTTTAATTATTTAACTGGATTATTACAAATAGAGAATGATAAAAAGAAAAGCGCACTAAGTTTTTTTAAAAAAATTAACAATGAAGATCAAAATTATTTTAATGCAGTAAAAGAAATAGTAAAAATAAAAATAGATGACGAGCAGTATTTTTCTTTAAAAAAATTTTTTAAGAAACAATATAAAAAACTTGAAAATAAACCAGACTTAGAAGCAAGACTAATTTTAATTGAAACCGAAGCTTTTTTTAATGCAAAAAAGTTTATTTACTCAATGGAAAGAATTAACTACGGACTAAAAAAATATAAAGATAATGGGTCATTTTTATATACTAGAGCACTTGTTGCTGAGCAGATTGACCGCCTAGATATTTTAGAAGATGATTTAAAAAAATTAATAAGTCTAGAACCAAAAAATGCACAAGCACTCAATGCGCTTGGATACACATGGGCTAATAATAATATTAAATTAAAACAAGCAAATAAATATATAGATCTAGCGCTAGAGATTGAGCCAAATGATGCTGCTATTTTAGACAGCAAAGGGTGGGTATTATTTAAATTAGGCAAATACAGACAGTCAGAAAAATATTTGATAAGAGCCCTAAGACTTAATAAAGATACGGAGATAGTTAGTCATGTTATACAATTATATATCAAGCAAAATAAAATTGAGAAAGCGAAAAAACTTTATCTAAAACATATAAAGTTATACCCGAAAGATGAAAAATTAATAGAATTAAAGAAGAAGTTAAATGAAATTTAGTTTTATAATAATTTTTTTTTCAATAATATTATCTGGCTGTTCTACGATGGATATTTTAAAATCAAAAAAAAACAAAGAAGTGTCTGGAAATTTAATTAATATTTCTTATGATAATTTTATTGTTAATGGAGTAATTAAATTAAGTGTAAAAAATCAAAAAATTTCTTCTAGATTTAATTATATAAAAAATAAAAATGAAGAAACAATTGAATTTATCGATTTATTTAATAACAAAATTGTATCATTTTTAATAAAAAAAGACGCTATTCAGGTTAAAAAAACAAAAAGAAATATAAATTCTAACGATCTTGAGAAAATAATAAATAAAGATATATTTAAAAAAGTTATAATTAACTTCTCTAATATTTTGACTGGAAGTATAAATAATCCGACTTTTATAAAAAGATATGAAAATGGTTTATTCAAAAATATTAGAAATAAAAATTATGAAGTTTTTTATGATAATTATAATAATAAAAATCTACCTATTGTAATGAGAATAAATTTTTTAAATATTAATTTTAACTTAAAAATAAAGAAATGGGAGTTACTGAAGTGATTGTAATAAAGTCACCTGCAAAACTTAATCTTTTTTTAAATATTATTAATAAAAGAAATGATGGTTATCACAATATTGAAACCTATTTTCAATTTGTAAGTTTGTATGATGAAATTTCATTGAATTTGATTTCAGGCAACAAAATCGATTTTAGATGTAATAATAAGACTTTAAGTAACTCTAAGAATTTATGTGTAAAAGCTGCAGAATTACTAAAGAAAAATATTAAATTAAAAAAAAACTTGAATGCCTCTATTTTTCTAAAGAAAAATATACCTGTTGGTGGTGGTCTTGGTGGAGGAAGTTCTAATGCAGCTATAGTTCTTATGGGTCTTAATCAGTTATGGGGATCTTATTTTACTAAAAATGAATTGATTGAAATGGGAAAAGAGCTTGGTTCTGACGTCCCGGTCTTTATTAATGGGTTTTCTGCATATGGTCAAGAAACAGGCACTTTATTAACAGCTAATGAATTAGACAGAAAATTTTTTCTTATTATTTATCCTAAAATACATGTTTCGTCGAAGGCTATGTATTGTAAATATGAAATAAAAGATTGTATTAAGAGTATAAATTTAGATAATATGCATCACAACATCGGTTTTAATAGCTTTGAAAACTTATTATGCTCAGAATTTTCTGAGATTAAAAGTCTCTTAGAATTACTTAGAAAAAATGGTAATGGAGCAGTATCAGGTTCAGGAAGTTGCCTATTTTCTATATTTGATAACGAAGATAGTGCGCAAAAATTTAGCAAGCTAATACCTGAAAAATATGAAACCTATGTTGTGCACAGTTTAAATAGAATATAATTTCTATATAATAAAAGATATTGGGCCGTAGCCAAGCGGTTAAGGCATCGGGTTTTGATCCCGACATGCGTAGGTTCGATCCCTACCGGCCCAGCCATTTTATTTATTTTTACTTCTTTTTTGATCGTTTTGTATTATCATTACACACATAAATAAACGATATTAACTTCTTAAGGTTTCACATGTCAGATTACGAAAGTTTAAAAGTATTTTCTGGAAACTCCAACAAAGAGCTTTCGTCTAAAATTGCAAAAAAAATAGGAATTCCAATTGGAAAAGCACTTGTGGGAAGATTTAGTGATGGAGAAGTTCAAGTTGAACTTCACGAAGATGTAAGGGGCAAAGATGTTTTTGTTATCCAGTCAACCTGCAAACCTACTGATGAAAATCTTATGGAGCTATTAATTTTTGTTGATGCGTTAAAAAGATCATCAGCAGCTAGAGTAACTACTGTTATTCCTTACTTTGGCTATTCCAGGCAAGATCGAAGAGTTCGCTCAATGAGAGTTCCTATATCTGCAAAAGTTGTTGCCAATTTAATTAGCACTGTAGGAACAGATAGACTACTGACCGTTGATTTACACTCTGATCAAGAACAAGGGTTTTTTGATGTACCCGTAGACAATATTTACGGATCACCCATTTTAATATCAGATATGTGGAAGAAAAAATATCCAAATATTGTGATAGTTTCCCCAGATACAGGTGGTGTAGTAAGAGCTAGAGCTGTAGCAAAACAATTGGGAATTGATGACCTTGCAATAGTCGATAAGAGAAGAGAAAAAGCAAACGAGTCTGAAGTAATGAATATTATTGGTGATGTGGACTCAAAAACATGTTTAATTGTTGATGATATGGTTGATACAGCTGGGACACTTTGTAAAGCATCGGTAGCATTAAAGGAAAAGGGAGCAAGCGCAGTTATGGCTTATGCAACTCACCCAGTTCTATCTGGAAATGCTATTAAAAATATTGAGGATTCTGAGCTGGATGAATTAGTAGTAACTGATACTATTCAGCTATCAAGTGAGGCTCAAAAATGCAAAAAGATTAGACAGCTTTCCGTTTCAAACCTTCTGGCCGAGTCAATAATTAGAGTTCATACTGAAGAATCTCTTAGTTCTTTATTTACAGAGTAAAAAAACTTGTTCTTACAGCAATTTTAATTGATAATACTGCCTCACAAATTATTTTAAAATGATATGGAATTTATAGTAAACGCAGAAAAAAGAGAGAGAAAAGGCACATCATATTCTAGAAATATTAGAAGAGAGGGTCTTGTCCCAGGTATAATCTATGGCGCTGGAAAGGCAGAAGAAATTATTTCGCTAAATAAATTCGAGGTTGCAAAGAATTTAGAAAATGATGCGTTTTACAGCCAGGTTCTTGACATTTCTTTAGAAGGTAAGAAGCAGCAGGTGATCTTAAGAGATATCCAAAGGCATCCTGCTAAAAGAGAAATATTGCATATGGATTTTCAAAGAATTAAGGCTGACGAAAAAATTAACGTAACCGTTCCTATTAATTTCATCAATGAAGATATTGCACCTGGAGTAAAAATTGATGGTGGAGTAATTAGCCATTTAATAAGTGAGTTAGAAATTGTTAGTTTACCCGCTAATATTCCAGAAAACATAACAGTAGATCTAAAAGACCTTTCAATTGATAAATCAATACACTTAAGTGAGTTAACATTGCCTGAAGGTGTTGAGATTACTCTTTTACAACATGGTGTAGAAGATTCTGATATGGCTGTTGTAGTTATTCATAAAGCAAGAGCTGAAGAAGTTGAAGAAGATCTTACAGCTGCTCCTGAAGCATCTGAAGTTGCATCTGATCAGAAAAATGATGAGAGCAATGAAAAAGATAAAGAATCTGAAGAATAAAAATCTACTCAAAGCCCTATGTCAAATTATGATAAAGGAAGTTTGCCCAAAATAAAATTAATTGTAGGTTTGGGTAATCCAGAAAAAAATCTTTTAAAAACTCGCCATAACGTTGGTTATTGGTTTTTAGATAAATTTCTTGAAAAATATAACGTAACATTATCTGAAGATAAGAAACTCAATAGTTTTTTTTGTAAAATAGATTATAAAGAAGATCAAATTTTCATATTAAAGCCAACTTTTTTCATAAATGATAGCGGCAAATCTATTTCAAGTTTTCTTAAATATTACAAAATTTCACCCGAAAGTATTCTTGTTATTCATGATGATATAGATTTGGAAGTTGGAGATGTAAGATTAAAGTTTGGTGGCGGTCATGGCGGGCATAATGGATTGAGAGACATCATCAATCATATGGGTAAAGATTACTGGAGATTAAGAGTAGGTGTTGGTCATCCAGGTAGAAAAGAGTTAGTACATAACCATGTCCTTAGTAATCCATCAAAAGATGAAGAGCTTGAAATTAATATCTCAATAAGCCAGTCCTTTGAAAATATTAATATTTTACTTGATGGCGAATATGAGAAATATACAAAAATTTTACACACGAGGTAAAAAATGGGATTCAAATGTGGAATAGTTGGTTTACCAAATGTCGGCAAATCAACCTTATTTAATGCTCTAACAAAAAATAAAGTAGCTGCAGAAAATTATCCGTTCTGCACAATTGATCCAAATGTTGGAATTGTAGAAGTCAACGATAAAAGATTAAAACAACTCTCTGAGATAGACGAACCAAAAAAGGTAATTCCAGCAGTTATAGAATTCGTTGACATTGCTGGTTTAGTTGCTGGAGCGTCTGAAGGAGAAGGTTTAGGAAATAAATTCTTAGCAAATATTAGAGAAACAGATGCAATTGCTCACGTAATTAGGTGTTTTGAAAATGATGATATCACTCATGTAGCAGGCAAGATAGATCCAATTTCAGATATTCAAACTATAAATACTGAATTGTTATTGTCAGATCTAGCTATAGTTGAAAAAAGTTTAGTGCGCCTCAAAAAACTATCAAAAACAGGTAATAAAGAAATAATGCCAGAGTTAAAAGTTATTGAGAAAATTTATCAGGAATTAAATAACGGGAATTTTCTACAAGAAATATATAACGAAAATAAAGAACTTCTTAAACAATATAATTTTTTAACAGCAAAACCATTTTTTCTAATTTTGAATGTTTCAGATGATGAAATAGATGGTAACCAATACACAACTGAAGTTGCGAAATATTGTGAAGAAAAAAATATTTCTAATATAATAATTTCAGCAAATATAGAATATGATTTATCTATGATGAGTGATGAAGAAAAAAAAGAATATTTTGAGTTATATAATCTTGAAGAATCAGGAATAGATAGAGTTGCTAAACACGGTTATGATATTTTAAATCTCGGTACATTCTTTACTTCTGGCCCAACAGAAACAAGAGCATGGACTATCAAGAAAAATGCACTAGCGCCAGAAGCAGCAGGTAAGATTCATACTGACTTTCAAAAAGGTTTTATTAGGGCAGAAGTTATAGCATTTAATGATTATGTTGCTCTTAAGGGTTCAGTAAACGCAAAGAATGAAGGAAAAATGCGATTAGAAGGTAAAGAATATCAGGTTGCAGAAGGAGATATTGTTGTATTTAGGTACAACGTTTAAGTATAATACCACTTTCAAATTGGCTATGTAGCTCAGATGGTTAGAGCACAGCACTCATAACGCTGGGGTCGGTGGTTCAATTCCACCCATAGCCACCAGGATTTTTTCACCGCAATTTAACTTATTGATTTCATTCGTTTCACTTTTTAAAATAGCTTAAAAATATTTCCTTAATTTCCCATTTCATGGGAATATAGATGGGAATATAGGATTAAAAAAATGAAAACCAAACTACTCACAATCTGTTTGTTCTTAATCTCTTCGCAGGCGTTTGCAAATCGTTATCTGCCACATCCAAGTGACCCTAGCCTTGGCGAGACATTTATGATATTTATAGTTT
>Ga0213863_10002189_pt1 | contig 13972 bp, 4 predicted proteins | sample PICome_8_FD_160128 | JGI IMG/M metagenome (GOLD analysis project Ga0213863, IMG submission 160128) | Coastal seawater microbial communities near Pivers Island, North Carolina, United States - PICO497 | ecosystem: Environmental > Aquatic > Marine > Coastal | place: USA: North Carolina | collected... | reverse complement strand
GGCACCAATCTGACGAGAGAAAAACCGATGGTCAAGAATTGCACCAGCTGTTTGATTGTGGGGCATAACTCCGCCGTTGCCTAAAATCTGGATCGTCGGCCGCGTAACATATGTTGATGTGGCCTGTGTCGCGGCCGTATTGCCATTTCCAGCCCCATCTTGAGCCACGCCAGATGCAATATCAATTGTCACAGCACCTGCAGAAGTGGGCATAATGTTCGCAGTATAAACCGTTGAAGAAACGGCGGTAAAGTTTGATGCGGTGGCATTGCTCAACCTAATTTCGGCTTGAGTAAATCCCGTTATAGCCTCTGAAAAGGTGAAAGTTGCCCCAAAAGCCGCATAAGACGTCGCCGGAACACCCGTGATCGCCACCGTTGGGGGCACATTATCCACCCCTGTTCCCTGGATTGCAAATGAATATCTCGGTTCATCCAGATCATCGTTAGTTATGTTCAGCGTCGCATTTCGGGTGCCAAGAGCACTTGGGTCAAACTGGATACCGACGGTTGTTGATGAGCCGGCTGCAACCGTTGCGGCGGGGGCGCTGGTGATGGTAAAATCGCCCGCATGCGTGCCCCCGATCGTCGCGCTTGAAATCGTCAAGGGACCCGTTCCCGTGTTTTCTATAGTAAAGGTTTTCGCAATGGTGCCTCCAGCAATGCCCGTAAAACCAAAATTTGTGCCATCATTGGTGGCGGGCGCTAAATCTCCGTTCAAGATGGAAATACCCGCCCCTTTTACATTGATTTCCGGGTGCGGGGTGCCAGTTCCGCGAATGGCAAACGTATAGGGGTTCTTGTCTGGATCATCATTCACAATGGAAATTGTTGCATTTTTTGTGCCTGTGGATGTCGGGTTGAATGTGACAGTTAAATCCGAATTACCTGCCTTCAGAGAATTTACCGTTTGATTTGCGCCACCAGAGACTTGAAATTGGTCTGCATCTGGCCCTATGATTGTGATGGCCCCGATATTCAATACTGTATTGGCTGACCAATTCCCAAGCCTGAACAAACGCCCTGCTGTGGTGTTGACGGGGGTATCGGAGAACAGGGTACCTTTTCCAGATGTTGGGTTCGTATCGCCATGGTACACGAAAACCCCGGATGGCCAATAAACTACGTGAAAATCAGGTTCCAACACAGTGCGCCTCGCGATTATCTGTGTTCCGGTTTTCCCGGATAAAGCCGCCTCATACAGATAATTTTTACCGTCGCGCGTATCTGTTGCGGTAAAGCGAATGCCAATGTAATTTTCATCGGCGATGGGCCCGTTTGCACCATCTGTATGCGTGATGGTGATATTAGACAAATTGGGGCAACGCCCACCAATATCGGCCGCCGTAACCGCATTGCCTGTAACAATCGGATTTCCCGCCCCTGAATAATAGGTCCCACCGGGATAGTGATGCGTAACCCCCACGACAAACCCTACAAAGGTCCTGGTGGAGGCAGGGCTTGCTGGAATCGATCCGCCCTGGCTTCCATCAAGATCAAGGGAAACGTTAAAGCCACAGGTAGTGGCCGCATGCCCAGGAAACCGCTGTGCGCCTGACAAATATCCGTCAAGCGCATTGGCCCGGGGGGCAAAGATCAGAATCGAAACTAGAACCAAGACCAACAGGCCGATATTCTGGGCAACCCGTAGCAGAGCGCTGTTATGCAAACGGGGTAATTTACTGCGGATGGAATTTAACATTGCGGGCCATTTGTTAGTAGCGGGTCGTGAATTTCAATTTCGCACAAGTATGCTTGCAACCAACGGCAACCGCTCGCCGACATTAAAAATTAGTTAATAATTTCAAAAATCAGTGATGTTTTTCAGAATCGGCCAATGCATCAGTGGCAAACTTGTCTCGAAATTCAGTGGGCGAATCGCCTGTGACTTCCCTGAATGCCCGGTTGAACGGCCCGATTGAATTGAAACCAACGTCATAGGCAATAGTCTGTATCGATTTCGTATTCTGGTCTGGTGATATCAGCATGTCCTTTGCAGTCTCAACGCGAAACTGATTGATAAAGCTGGAAAAGTTGCGATACCCTAAAATGGTGTTGATCGCCTTGCGCACCTGATGGGCGGGTGCATGAACTTCTTTTGCCAAATCCTCAACAGTCAGTCCCTCTGTGCGCCAAAGCTGATTTTGCATTTGTCTTTCTATTCGTCGGATCAGTTTAATTTGCGCAGCCTTGATTTTTTCTGGATTAGGTGTGTTTCGGGATGGCGGCGTTGTTTCACCGGCCCAATTTGCCCTATTCATTTTCAGCGACCAGATAGATAAAAGTGATATGCTAAATAGCGACATTATTGTGCGCGTGAAGGCCGCTATTGAGAAGGTTTCATGTATATAAATCTTAACCGCCAGAGCCGTAATTATTGCGTCGATCAAGAGTATTAGAACCAACCCGTATCTAATCCGGCGTCTGGGATCCGACAAATCGTCGTTGGCAGTCGCAATAATCATCACAATAATGGCACAAAAATGGGTGATTCCGTGTAGGCGAAGATAAGGGACCATCGGTCGAAATTCTGTCCTAAAAAGAATAAGAAGACTGGTTGACAGAGAAAAGGCGGACAAAAGCCAACCCCAGCGGAAACGTGTATTGTCAGTAAATATCAACAATATGAACCAAGTGATGGTAACTGGCTCCCAAGCAGTAATGAGCCGCAAAATACTTAACAAACCCGGATCAAGCGTCAATTCTTTGGGCAGTGTGGCCCAGGTTCTGCAAATAAATGTTATAGACGCCAAGACTAATGCAAATTTGGTTATCCGCACAGCAGGCCCAATGCAAATCAAGACGACCAAAAGGAAGGTCATTCCGGTTATCATGCCACGAATGGCCAAATCAATAAGAGTTAAAGGCATTTATCGCTTTGTACCAAGTTGTGAAATATACAAACCCGGGTTCATTGCTTCTAATCGTTGTTCGGGGCAGGATAGCCCCGCGCAACTATATGGACAAGTGGAAATTTTCGTTGGATTGTATCAGAATCGCGACGGATACAGCCCATAAAGCGCAATAATGTAATTGATTGCAAGGCTAGGTTGACAATTTTCATGCGCCAGCCCTTCGCCTGAAAGGCTGATCGTGCTGGAATTCATTGCGACGCGCGCAGCGGAAGAGGTATCATAAATAGGTGCGCTTCCCAAAAACGCACCAGACGCGACCGATTCACCTTCCACCCCAGAACTGGCAGACATAGTGTGATCATGGCTTGGCATTTCACTTGTCGTTAAGGTGACGCTTTCCTCACCAAAGCGTTGACCAATTTCACGGCGAGACAGGCCCGGCCCATGGCCCGGATGAACCGGAACACGGCCCCGCAAATCGGGCAAAGCAAAAGTTGTTCGGCCATCGCCGCCATATTGTGTGCCCAAAATTGAATAGAGCGCCTCGTTCTGTTCGATGGCCAAAAATTGACCATCGCAAAGCGCCCATCCGCGTGGTGCAAAATTTCCTGCAAATTGCATAACTTGACCGATGAAGGGATCCATGGTTTTTCCTTTTCTTTCTGATGTTTGATTTGTGATTGGATTATGTGTTCGGGAATAGGTCCTGAAACGCGATCGCAAGATCACTGTCCTGTTGGGGAACAATATTGGCCAAAGTTGGTGTACCTTGGGGCGCAAGCGCCTGCATATATGCATCGAGGGAAGAATTAATATAATTCCCAATTTTTTGACCGCCCGCACGCGATATTTCAGAAACCGAGGTGGACTTCACCTGACTGGCAACCCCTCCGTACAAGCCACTAACCGAAGATTTCAGCAGTCCTTTGGAAAAATCGTCTCCGTGGATTAGGTTGGTGGCAATCTGCGATACATCCGACACAAAAACCGATCCCGCAATATTGACCCCGATTGTCGCAATATATGATTTCTTGTTGATCTTTCCTTCACGATCACGGGTTGGCATCACTTCGCCCAGCCCGCCATTCAGGGCGGAAAAGAACACAGCTGATCCAAGCCCCTTTGCGGCACCTTTGCCAATAGCCTCTCCCATATCTTTGCCATTGAACTGGCCGTGGGGTGTTTGCAAAGCATATCTCGCCCCAGCACTGGCCGCCGCGCCAAGCGTCGACAGAGCAATCGTTGGTGCCGCTTTTATCACACCCTTGGCCGCACCTTTTGCAACATTCTTAGCGGTCTTGGCAACGCCCTTTGCAATTTCAGCCGCAGACATCGCTTCGCCTGCCGCAATTTCCGGCTCGATCAGGGCCGCATCCTCGCCGTCAATCGCAGCCTCTGCTGGCACTACCAATGGCAAAGCCGCCCCGCCAGTAAGCACCGTTGCAATAACCCCCACCGCCGCGGACGCCCCAAGATAGGCAAGGTTGGCGATTTGCGCGCTTGCGCTAACTACCGCTAGTGACGCCCCTATGGCAATTTGGCCGCCTTGGGATATTGCGCCAGTTTGATCCATTTGTGTAAGCGGCGTGTTGCCTTCGAACACATAGGGGGACGGGAACTGTAAAGCAGGGTCCACGCTTTGAAACCGCCCGATCTGGGGGTCGTACAGACGGGCATTGAAATTGCACAGCTCGATTTCTGCGTCCCATTCTTGACCTTGAAATCCATATGGGATTTGCGCGTTGTCCAAAGTGAAATCCGAATTGGCCGCTCCGAACGGATAGTAGACATGCCGATCTTGAACGTTCCCCATACTATCAATGGCAAGTAGAACACTATTTTGCGGATCCGTTTCCAAAAGATAAATATCCCCCGGACCGGCCCAAGCAATCAGGCCGGTTGGTCCATTAATTGCAACATCCCAACCCGCATCTGTCTTGCGCAATAAAGGGGCTGTGCCTGCGCCTGGAAAATAGCATACAGTCCCGAGGGCCGATGATTTTTGCGCGCGATCACCGTCACCGCCATATGCCAGCGACACAGTCTCACCGCCATATGTGACCCGCGTCGTTAGATTTGTTGCAACGTCATAATCATACCTGCGAACCCCATCTGATAACACGGCCCCGCGCGCATTCCAGATCATCGATCGGCTTTTTTCCCCTGACCGCTCGAGGCTCGAAATTTTATCTGTTCCGGGCGTTTGCACAACGTCCCACGCGCAATCGCCTTGCGATATCCCAAGCATATTACCATTGGGATCATATGGACCATAGGTTGCAGCACTGGTGCCTGTGGCTGTGCCCAGCATACGTTGCGGAGTATAACCGAATTGGTCGTCAACTGCTGCGCCTGCTAGGGTCAAACTGCGTGACGCCATCAGTCCGTCATCTTCAAAACCGCAGGAAAATGAATGGATGACGCCAGATGGCAATTGCGTCAATTCTGTTTGAATGATCCTTTGATCGGTCGAGTAACCAAATGTTTTGGATACTGTTTGCCCCAATGTTGATGTTTGCAACCTCGGGGTGCCATCGGGATTAAATTGATATGTTGCAGTCGGATCCTGCTCTCCGTTTAGATATATAGCACTTGTTTGGCCTTGGTCATTGTAGGAATACGCAATGCTCGACACGCTTGAATCTTGCGGGAAGGTTATCTGGCGCACCTGCCCTAACGCATTGTAATCATAGGAAATCGTTGCAATTTCCGCACCTCTATCACATTCAATCAAACGGTTAACTTGAGCGATATTCCCTAATTGGCTATAGGAATATTGATCTGTTACCGTCACAATCCCTCCTGATCCGGATGCATCATTGGTGATCCGGGTTGTTTCTACCTTTTGTCCCAATGCCAAAGGGTCAGTCCCATCACCATCATATGTGGCGATACCACTAACTGTCGCGGGATCGGCACCTGCAAGCGGCCAGCTTGGGTCACCTAAATACGGAAGCAGACTGTCAATAGACCAGTTTCCTTCTAATACACCTTCTTCAATTTGACGTCCTAAAGGATCATATTTGCGGTAAAGCGCATATGACTCACCCGAATCCAGCTGCGGTAAAATGAACCGAACCTGGCCTGCCGCGTCACGCACACTCAGGGTTGTGCCGCTATTTGGCTCACTCAAAGAGATCTGGTGATGAGAGGCATCATGAGTTTTGTTGCGTAGCATTGCTGGATTAGCGGCATATTCTGTATTGCCAATGGCATTAGGCAAAGTTTGCGTGGTCTCATGTTGAGGGGCCGCAATACATGTGAAACCGGTATTAAACGTAGCATTGGATGCCACCAGATTGTCCGCCTGTGTCAAGGTGCAGCCCATGTCTTCGCCCATTTGGCCTTTCGTCTTTGTGATCGAAACCCCGGCAGGGCTACGGGTGGTTTCCAAATGAAATGGTGCATCATCGCTGGCATAGACCCAGGTGTGGGACACATTTATTTGCTGTGTTGCCCTGTCTTCTGCTGATGTGGCCATGTCCATCGCAAAACGGGCACCTGGGCGGCTGCTTTCAACAATTTGTGATCTGGACGATGCCTCAAAACGATTGCCAAAATAAGGATACCCGCCATCATCTGTCGGGCAAAAAACTTGCCAGGTTTGGCCAGAGTAATACTGCGAAACATCCCCGGTCATTGCAGCAGAACCTGACCAGTTTATCGCAAAATCAGATCGGTTCACAGAACTTGGGCGGTAAGCAAGAAGAGGGATATCCTGCCCACCCTGAAAGCGCCCCGGATGTTCCTTGGTTCGCGCAATCAAACGGTTCATATCGTCGCGCAGCAAGTTCCCAACGATACAGTCGTCTTCCCAAAGCTGCTGAACCTGAACAGTACGTGAAGCACCATCTTTATGGGTCAGGCCAACGCGTGCCCCAAAACCTGTCATCAAACGCTTTAAGCTCAGATCACTATCAGCTTGAATAATCAGGCTCCGATCAACACCTGTATTATCGCAGGAACAAATCAGCTGGCTATCGGCGAAAAAGAAGGTCGTAGTTTGCCCATGAACAAACATCCATTGCCCGGGGCACTGCGAAATATCACCGGCTTGGCTGGTCGCACCATTGATTTCTAGGGCAGCCCCGGTCCAGCGAATGGTCATTCCGTCACAGGTGACGTGAAAGGCTGTATTTTGATCGGGAATGACTTCGATCAAAGCCATGGTTGTTGCGACTTGTGCGTCTGGCGCGATGTATCGTTGATCGGTATTTATTAACGATCCACCCGCGGCCCCTGCCAGGGTACCGTTCTGCGCAGTCCAATTGCCATCCGTAGTCCATCTTGTGGTCCAATCACCTGCATCGCGAAAGGTTTCTATCTGCCCCCCCTCACCGCAAGAAATCTTTAGATCTCCATTGGGATTGGTCGCATCAAAATTATCTGTTCCAGATACCCGTCGCGAATATCCGCTTGTCTCCAGGCCAACAAGATCACCGCGCGCGTTTTGGCTGCCTATGGTTTGCAATTGTCCATTGAGAATACTTGTTGTGACGCGCCCTCCCGCGTCCATTTTGGCAATTAGCGTTTGCGAGTCAGCATGCTGAATTTGAAAGCTCGCATGGCTAGCAAGAGGAAAGGCATAAACGCCATCCACCCAGACAGAACCATTTTGCCCAGTCAATGAAATGAGAATTGGATTACCGGCCGCAGGGTCAAAGGGTAGTGTAGAATATTTCCATTCCCCATTGGTTGCGCCCCAGACCGCCTGCTGGTCTCCGGTATCGATCTGTAAACCGGCGGAAGAACCCGGTGCTGTTCGATAGCGTGCCGCGGCGATATAGGTCTGTGGGCCATAGGGTGTGATATCGAATGATATATTTTGCCCCGAAGAAAGTAACAAAGACTGCGTTCCGGTTGCGCAGCAATCATTATCAAAGCTGCCGTTGGTGGCATAGGCTTTCAGATCCTCGGTAGGATCAAAAAACGTACCCGCAAAGCCTGACACAGTCGTATTTTTTGCAAAACCGGCGATGCTAAGGCCATTATTGCTGTGCATAACAGCAGACGGCACGCCCAGCGCATCGGTATCCTCAATCACCTGCCCCCAAGGAGAATAAGCTGAGAATGTTCGATCCAACTGCCAGCCATTACTGATCGCCTCATTCTCTTGCCCAAAGGGGAATTGGCGTTGCGCCCCGTTTTGTTGCAAAAATATTTGTTTTCTTGCGGGCACCAAAACATCGTCCCCGGCATTTGCAGAAATTCCGGCCCAGCTTGTAGCTCGGGCCGCAACCAACGTGCCCGCAGTATCATCACCAATCTGGCTCATATCAGAAAAGCGCAGCAAAGTATCTTGAGCCACGGCCTTTAAATTATGCTGTGCCCACATAGCTGCACAGATAGCCGTTGCCGGCAAACGGGATGCCACAAATACATCTTGACCGGTTTGCGTTTCCCGCGATGTCACCCGCTGTGTCGCCATGCCGGTGTAACTGACCTGACATGTCTCATCATCCACATAGGTCATCTGGGTGCTATGGGGTACGCAATCCGTGATCTGATTTTTTGATGTCTGATAGGCCCATCCACCCCGTAACGGGATTGTGATCCCTGGCTGCAGCGGACCGGCAGCAATCTGATTTATTACTGCCCATTCTGCCTGATCTACCTCAACGGCCTGTCCATCCGCCGTATATGTTGTTTTTGAAAGCTGCTGACCTTCTAAAAGATCATAATAATTATCCTGATCAACACCATTTGTCGCGTTAATAAACAGTGTTTCGGTCTTGCCAAATGGGCTATTATTGGGATCATTTGTTCCTGGATAGGTTGTGGCTTGGTGATAGCTGACTTCTTTTCCGGACGAGGTGCATACTGCGGAACTCGCCATAAACTCATAAGCAACGCTGGATAAGTCACCCATAGCATCATCCAATGTTGAGGTGGCAACGCTATAGTGCACGACAGGGCCTGTAACCGCTGAATCTTGGTACCGATTTAATGTGATTTGATATGGTGCCCCTGTGGTGACTGGACAGGTCGCAAACACCCCGCCCGAAGCTGGCTGACCGCGCGGACCTCCATCATAGATCTGATTTCCGGCAATGGATGTGAATACTGATGAGGTTGGCCCATTATCAAATACATAGATTGAGGCTACGGGATCTGAGCCATCTTGCCCATTAAATGCAACAAAGTCGGGCGTCGCATTGATCACAGATGCCACATTCATCTCTGGTGGGTACCAAGGCAAATCATCTGTCAGGTTCAATGCCGTAGATGCGTTGTTGATCACATCAGCCCAATTTGTTGATGTTCCTCGGTAAAATACTTGTGTATCGGCGATCAACCAATCTTGGTTAACCATAGATGCGGTTGCCGGGGTTAAATAATCCGGGTTTGTTCCATGGTTTAACATGATGCGTGATGCAGCATCATCCCATGTGCCAGACGACGGCAACCATGTTTTCACAGTAAGATAGGCTGCGCTGTCGGTATGTGTCACCGCCCCAACCATATCTTGGGACGCAAAATAGGCAATACCTGTCACCCCTTCCAGATCCTGTTGTGTAAACAGATCTGTTGCATTCCAATCTGATCCATCTCGCCGAAATGCATTGCCGTTCAACGCGATAAAACTGTCCGACACCACAACGGCGGCTTTGGACAGTGGCGATGCGCCATAGACATCGCTGTCATAATAGGCATTTACAACCCCCAGATTGCTTATAGTCAGGGCACGGGTTTCATCCCATTGTAATACAGACATTTGAGTGGACTGTGATCCCGTATAGGGCGTTGTACCCGCAACAACCAAACTTGCTGCATTCTGGGTCAGCACAATTTGATCCCATAAATACCCCTGCACCGGCCATAGCGGCTCTGAGATTATCGGATCATTCCATATATTTTGCGGCGTATATGTCTGCATCCGAACAGTACTATCAGCACCTTGAAACACGGAATAAGTTGAACCATTGGCCGTTATCCAATTGGGCGCTTGTGGCAGGATGACACTGTCGTTGATCCAGCAGCTTTGTGTCCAGTCCCAGCAATAGCGGTGCAAAATACCATTTCCGTCCGGGGATGACGTGCCTTGTTCCAAAATAACAAAGAAATTTGTTCCCATCGCAAACTGAGGGGGTATGTTTTGATCTGCATTGATAACAAGTTGGATGATATTATCTGCCGGTTGCCATTGCCCCGGCTTTGCAGCTATTTTGTTCCAAGCATTGACATACCGGTTTCCCGCAGGGTCGCAATATGTCACCACAACGAAATCTGATCCAGTGAAGCATTCAAGTGTTGAAGGGTTGATATTGCCAGTCGCAAAAGGGGCGTCATCCGCGGGTGTCCAGATTGTCCACAGACCATTCCAGCTAAGTAATTTCAGCCTTAGGGTTCCAGAAAAACTGTCAAATAGCGTCGCTACAACATAATCTTGACCATAGAACAGGTTAGTTTCATCGGCATTATCCGTATCAAATTCTATACTGCGATTGGATTGGCCAATATCCTGCGCAGTATATGAATACGAAACGATACCGCCCGAACTCCCTGTGATGGAGCGCAACGCACCGGGTTGACCACCTTGGGCATCCATCGTTAGGAAATAATCGGCCTTCAGTCCGGGAAGTGGCGTGTTCTCGCTGTCATATTTTACGATCTCAGTCAGGTAACGTTTGGCAAAATCACCGTCCTCATCACCAATAATCGCACATGGATCATTGCCCACAGGGGTATAGTTAAAATCAATCGCGCTTAACTGATTTCCCGCCGCACCTGTTACCGTAACCTTGTCAAGATAGAGTACATCATAAAGATCCTGAAAACCGGTTGGTGACCATTGCCCTGTACCGTCAATCGGAGGGCGCGCGGCATGAGGATCATGATATTCACGAAAATCATTCGCGCCACTACCCCATTCTTTTGGTGCATAGCTCAGGGCAACATGGCGGCCAACTGAATCGGTAATCCCTGTTAGGTAGACAGATTTTGTAAAAGCGATACCACCTTCTGACACTTGCTGCTCTGCGTAGGCAAGCAGTCCTTTTGATCCGCGAGAAAACCCATTGTATTCAAACGTTAATCCATTGCCAAATCGATCAGTGACACTATGCAGATACCAAGCTCGGGCACGGGCCACCTGGACAGGATCACCGGCATTATGTGTCGCGGATATATCGGCTGCGGGGCCCGTCCAACAGGGCGTGGACCCATCTGGTGCCCACCAAATATCCCACGCAATGGAATTCCCGACGCTGGTTGCGATATTGTTGAGTGTGCCAACACCGCCGCCAAAGCTACGGCGTGTACCATGTTCATCGGTCACAACCCACCGATTGAACCTTGGAAAAAAAACAATCTGCTCAAACTTGAAGTTCTGGGATTGATAGGTTTCGCCACCATTGCAAACCTGTAGAACACCGCTGTCTGTGGTCAGGCAGAATTCCTGCTCCAGATCGCTATCGACCAATAACCAACTGCCATCATCTTGCAGTGTCATTACCGTGCCTGTGGACAGGGCCAACCCATTGCTTGTAAAGGCAAGTCGCAAATTTTCCGGCACGACATCGCCCGACACGGCACTATCCAACAAAGAAGTATCCAATTCCAGCAAAACCGGCAAAACCGTCTGACGTACCAGTGTTGACGAAACACCACTATCGCTTATTGAATATTGCACATCATCCAGGGTCGGCCCATGACGTGTGTCCACTGAAATCATGTATAATGGCAGGTCCCAACCTAACCCCAAAATACCGGTAGGGGCCGTTTGGTTCCATGTCGTGGCCGCCGTGGCAACATTACTTTCATAGTGGATAGAAAGTTCCAAATGATCCACACCAATCATTGAACGGCCCTTTAGCTTTAAAATTGTATGGCTGTAATCAATATCACCTTTGGACAGGTTGACCGATGACGCCAAGCTTCCCTTTGATACGTTGTCAGAATGTGACTGACGGCTGGGTAGCGTGCTTTGGCTAGAGAACACATTGCTGGGCATGGTTGACCTATTTTTCAAATTTTCAATAGAGGGAACAGGTAGACATGAGTGAATTCGTGCCTGCCTGTTTTGGGAAGTTATTGCTTAACCGCTGCGCACCGCTTTGCAGACGAAAAGCAGTTCAACATAGCTTTCATCACTGTTCGATGATTTGTTTATCCCAGTCTTTTTGCTTGCATGACAATAGCTGTCGAACGTAATTTGGCTCGCTTCCGGAACTACGGCGACCTCGTAGGCCCCAAGCACAACACAAGTGATTTGATGATCAGAAAGATCATCGCCAGACCCAAACTGGATATTAAAACCGGTGACAAGGGCAATTGCGCTATCCAACACATAGCCCGAAGGTACGGTGATATGCTTGGTATGTGCGGCGTTGTTAACATATTTCCCAGACGCCGTCAGATATATGACATCGTCAGTATAATTTTGGCTGGCATCCACAGTATTTTCGATAGAAAATCCAAGCAGTGTTATGGGGTTGCTGCTAGTAGTGTCACCATCATTGTCTTTGAGATATCCGCTTGCAGTGCCAATCAGATTGCTGCCATTTGACGATATGCTTGACGACGAGGTCGCGTATAGTTTTGCAAACTCGTGATGCGCACCGCTGTAGCTGAAATCAAAATCCGAGATTGCGATCCCATTCGCATCCGTGCCCAATCCACGTGTTGTCACCAATGTCGTGTCGCCATTGGCCGTTGCGGTTGCAAGCGGCGGATGTGAACTGTTGTCAGTGCTGGTAACCCCAATGCCAGAGATTTGATAATATGAATGATCCAATGCAATGGTATTATCTCCGGAACTTAACAAACATGAGACATTTACCGTGCCCGAGCTTGACCCAGAACTGGGGGTTTGCGGGTCCAGTGAAATTCCAATCTCACCCACATCGTGGGAATCAGATTTATCGTAGCTCAAATGGACATAGGTAAATCCAGAGACAAAATTTTTGATCTCTGTCTGAAAATCCAGCTCAGCCGTTACCGTCTTGGCTGACAATGCGTCTCCATCTTTAGTAGTGGTTGTTGCTATTACGATACCCATCAATTTTCTCCCGTGATGATTTTCCATTCGGACGTTGGTGCTGGCAAACCAAATGTCACAACTAAGAGGCTCTTAAGAGGCTCTTAAGAGGCTCTGACGCGGCAATTTTGAAAATCGGCATGTTTTTTTCAGAATCTACCAGAAATTTTCAGAAACGACAGGACGAACCAAAGTCGAGGATTCTATATCAACCAAGGTTCGCACTGCTACATCAACCAAGGTTCGCACTGCTACAATCATAGCGTGTTGCCGGACGGAACACTTTGACCACTCTGAACGATTCACAGCAGGTTCAAATCTGGATTTACCCAGTATTTCTTGAATGTTCCGGTATCGTTTATGACAATCGCTACCTGTCTGAAGCTTGCTCCAAAAACCGTTCCACCCTAGCTGTTCCCGCTTGGTAGTCACCTAATTCGGGTTGTTCCGCGAGCTGCTCACCTCGACGCCCAGAAGCCCAATCATCAATCTCTTCACGTCGCTTCCCGCTACTTTCAGATCCCTCAGCAGGCATCACCTTCGGCATCTCAAGCGCTCCAATCTTTGCCTCCAGCGCCTTGATCTGCCCTTGCAGGCCGCGCAGCTGGTCACCGGCCGAGGGATATGGCAGCTCTCCGCTCTGCTTATCAAAGATCTGCTTAAAGAACCGATCCTCATAGTATTTGATCCGCTTGGCCCGCACGGGCATTTGCGCGTCGACCACCAGAACGATATCATCAAGATCCATGCGCCGCGCCTCATCCTCGGGCAGCAACGCGGTTTCTTCCGTTCGTTCAGACATGCTGCGACCAGCGAAAGGGTTGCGACCGACAGAACGCGAGCGGGTCACAACGCGCTTGGTTGTTTTGCCAACGGCTTTGCTGAGCTCTTCGATGGTCTTTTCATCTGACGGGGTCAGATAGAGCTTGATACCCGCATTGCCCTGCAGGGCGCGGCGGGCGTTTTCACCGTAAATTTCATCAAGTGCAGGGATGGTCTGGGTGACGATCGCAAGATTGGCACGGTAGGAGCGCAGAGTTTCGATGCTGTCCAGAACGATAGGCATTTTGCCCAAGCGGTTGAACTCATCGAGCATGATCATCACAGGCCAAGGCTCGTCCTTGCCGGGTTCATGATCC
>Ga0213863_10002188_pt1 | contig 13979 bp, 13 predicted proteins | sample PICome_8_FD_160128 | JGI IMG/M metagenome (GOLD analysis project Ga0213863, IMG submission 160128) | Coastal seawater microbial communities near Pivers Island, North Carolina, United States - PICO497 | ecosystem: Environmental > Aquatic > Marine > Coastal | place: USA: North Carolina... | reverse complement strand
ATGAAAGGAGGGTCAAGTGAAAGATACTTTCAAAATCCAGAAAGCACATCTGATAAATTTGTTCCTGAAGGTATTGAAGGGAGAGTTCCATTTAAAGGCGGTATGACCAGTATACTTCATCAATTGCTTGGCGGAATAAGATCAAGCATGGGCTATTTGGGATGTGCATCTATAATTGATCTTCACGGTAAAGCAAAATTTGTAAAAATAACAAACGCTGGAATGAAGGAAAGTCATGTTCACGATGTAATGATTACTAAAGAAGCTCCAAATTACCAAATTGACAAATAATGCACGAAGAAAAAATTCTAGTAATTGATTACGGGTCTCAATATACACAATTAATTGCAAGACGTATAAGGGAAAATAATACGTACTGTGAAGTTCTAAACCCCTCTTCTTTAAATAAAAAAGAAATCTATAGTAATGTCATCGGTGTTATTCTTTCGGGCGGTCCAAGCTCAGTAACAAATAATGATACCTATGATTTACCTGATTTACTTTTTAAAAAAAATATACCGTTATTGGGTGTTTGCTTTGGAATGCAATTAATTTGTAAGAAATTTAATGGAATTATAAAAGAGTCAACTTCAAGAGAGTATGGAAAAGCAGTTTTAGAAATTACAAAAGATGTGAAAATATTTAAGGGCGTGAATAAATCAATAGAGGCATGGATGTCTCATGGTGATAGTGTTATAAAAGCACCAAAAAATTTTACAATTATTGCATCAACTAATAAAAAAGGATTATCAGCTATAAAATCAGATAATAAAGAAATATATGGTATTCAATTTCATCCAGAGGTAACGCATACTTTAGATAAAGGAAAAATTATTTTTAATTTTGTTAATAATATTTGTAAATCTAATGGGAGCTGGACTACAAAAAATATAATTGAGAATCAAGTAGCTGAAATAAAAAATAAAGTAAAAAATGATCATGTAATATTGGGATTATCAGGAGGAGTTGACTCATCTGTAGCTGCAGCAATAATTCATAAGGCAATTAAAGATCAATTGACTTGTATATTTATTGATAATGGGCTTTTAAGACTTAATGAAAAAAATCAAGTTGAAGAAGGTTTTAAAGATTTTAAAAATATTAAAATTATTTACATTGACTCATCTAAACTGTTTTTAAAAAGACTTCATGGAATCACTGATCCTGAGGAAAAAAGAAAAGTCATTGGGAAAACATTTATTGATGTATTTCAAAGTGAAGCAAAAAAAATAAAAAATGTAAAATGGCTTGCTCAGGGAACAATATATCCTGATGTTATTGAATCTGCAGCTTCATCTGATAACGCACACTTAATTAAATCACATCATAACGTAGGTGGTTTGCCTAAAGACATGAATTTAAAATTGCTAGAACCATTGAGGGAGCTATTTAAAGATGAGGTGCGAAAATTAGGAATTGATCTAGGAATTAAGCCAAAATTAATTAATAGACACCCCTTTCCTGGTCCAGGTTTAGCAGTTAGGATTTTGGGTGAAGTTAGAGAGGATTATGCAGATATTCTTAGAAGTGCTGACGACATCTTTATAAAAATGTTACACGACAGAGGTCTATATAATAAAATTTCGCAGGCTTTTACAGTCTTCATGCCAGTCAAATCAGTTGGAGTTACAGGAGATGGACGATCTTATGGAAATGTTGTGTCTTTGAGGGCTGTAAAAACAATTGATTTTATGACAGCAAAACCCTTTGATTTTCCATTTGATTTTTTAGAAGAGGTATCAACAAGAATCATTAATGAAGTTCCTGAGATCTCCCGAGTTTGTCTAGATATTTCTTCAAAACCTCCATCAACTATTGAGTGGGAATAACAGTGTTAAATAGAGAATCGGTTTCTTTATTTGGATTATTATTTGGCTTATTTATATTATCGATATTTATTTTTTTTGAACCCCCAGAAGATCTTAGTAGTGCCGCATGGATGACTGCTGGCATTGCTTTATTAATGACAATTTGGTGGGTTACCGAAGCCATTCCAATATACTTAACTGGTATAGTGCCAATTATATTATTCCCATTATTTAATATTTTTGATTTGAAATTAATTGCAGATTCATATGCTCACCCATTAGTACTTTTATTCCTAGGAGGTTTTATAATAGCCGCAGCTATGCAAGCATGTGGTTTGCATAAAAGAATTGCTTTAAATATTTTATCAATATCAGGAACAAGTCCTCGAAATATAATAGCTGGATTTATGATTTCTACGTCATTAGTAAGTATGTGGGTAAGTAATACCGCATCAACAATAATGATGTTACCAATTGCATTATCTGTAATTACAATTTTCTCTAATCAACTAAATATTAAAGACAAAGATTTCGCTATACCGCTATTGCTTGCGGTTGCTTATTCAGCTTCAATAGGGGGAGCTGCTACTTTAATTGGAACACCGACAAATATCATGCTAGCTGGAATTTTAAGCGATAGTTATAATTATGAAATTAGTTTTATAGATTGGCTAAAGATTGGTTTACCAACCGCAATTTTTTTAATACCTATAGTTTGGTTTTTTCTGACAAATATAATTTTTAAAGTTACCAAAAAAAAATCTAAATCATTAAGTAAAATAGTTTCTGAAATGAAGGTAGAAATTGGATGCCCATCTCTTTCAGAAAAAATTGTAGGCATAGTATTTTTTTTAACAGCAATACTTTGGATTTTTAGAAGACCTCTAAATGAGATGTATAATTTAAGTTTAAATGATACTTCTATAGGTTTATTTGGAGCATTACTTTTATTTGTAATTCCTGTTAATAAAAAAGATCGAGCATGTACTTGGGAGACTGCTAGCAAAATTCCTTGGGGTGTGCTTCTTTTAGTTGGTGGTGGAATTGCGCTTTCAAAAGCTTTTAATTTATCCGGATTAGCGTTATGGATCGGAAGTTTCTCATTTTATTTTAATGATTATAATATCTATATATTAATATTTATTTCGGTTGCTTTGATTTTATTTTTAACCGAACTAAACTCAAATACTGCAACCATTGCGACATTTGCTCCAATTTTAATAATATTTTCTGCGGGTTTAAATTACAACCCTCTTTTTTTTGTTATACCGGCAACTATTGCGGCGAGTTGTGCATTCATGCTACCAATTGCAACACCTCCAAATGCGGTAGTATTTGGAAGTGGTAGAATTAAAATTAATGATATGATAAAGGCAGGATTTTGGTTAAATATTGTTTCTATGCTAATTATAACTTTAGTAAGTTTCTTAATTCTCGGTTATGTATTTGATGCAGAAATTGGTATTTTGCCTTTATGGATTTCAGGATAGAAATAAATAGCATATAGTATAATTATTATAACCCTGTATATTAAATACATGAGCAGCCCATATATTAGAATATTAACTTTAGCAATATTATATGTAAGTTCAATATCTACTTCTTGTGCTGGGGCTGACGATGATATTATTAAAGCTGCCGAAGCAAAAGCTCTTAATGCTACAAATGGCATATTAAAATCCTTAACATCAAGTTTGACAGAAAGTCTTTCTAAATACGATAGTGTAAAATATTTAGATATTCAAATTGAAGCTCAAGAAAGTTATAACCCAGCATTTAGCATTACAAACTTAAATAGTATTGTAGAATATGAAAACACTACTTTCTTTAATCAAAATACATTAACGCATAATAAAGATGAGCAGACTATTAACTTTGGTTTAGGTTATAGAGCTTTAATTAATGATGATAAAGTACTCTTGGGAGTAAATATATTTTATGACTATGCGTTCGATGACAATCATAGAAGAATTGGTGCTGGTGTAGAAGCGATATCAAGTGTATTTGATTTTAGAAGTAATATATATGAGGCTGAAAGTGATGTTGTCACATTAACAAGTGGTGCTACAGAAGAAGCGTTAGATGGGTGGGATGCAAGAATTGATTATCATATTCCTGTTGGTTTTGATTTAAGATTATTTGGAACTTACTTTGATTGGGAAAATTCTGCAAAAACATATGAAAATAAAGGTGAGCAGTATGGAATTGCTGGACAATATGGGCTAGTTAAATTTGAGATTGGATACAGAGATGAAGAGGGCAATAAAAAGAAAGATGCTTTTGGTAAAATAAGTCTAGTAATCCCTTTAGGTGATGTCCAAAGCTCAGGTGTTGTTTCAAGAGGCATGATGGAAATGGTTAGTGTTAGAGATCAGCTATATGAGCCCGTAGAAAGAGAGAACAGGATCAGAGTTGTTAGAATTAGCTCAGGAAATGTTGTTGTAAGTGGTTTCTAAACGGAGAGAATATGTATAAATTTATAAAATTATTTTTTACAACTTTGGTTTTATCGTTTTCAATAAATATCGTTGTGCATGCTGATACATTAAGTGACGCAATTGATGCAGAAGGTTGTGCGGATAGTGATACAGCAGCTTGCGCTGGAGAATGCACACAAACAAGTAATGTAATTACGATTGCTACGACCGGAAACGATGCTGGTGGTGTTACCGACGCAGACAGCGGAAACTTAAAAAATTATTGCAATGAGAAACCTGATGAATATCGTATAACTTTTTACAAAGCAGGTCTTTGCAAAACAGATATATTAGATGCTAACGCAACTTCTAACCCGACAGCAGCACCTAACTGTTATAACTTTTTTGTGGATTCAGATGGTAAAGCAATATCGTTGCAGCACGATACAGATTCAGGCGCTATAACGCAATCCGAAAGCTTGATCTCAGGCGCTTTAAATTTTCAACTTGGAACATACAACTATGCATATGTTATTGTAGATAATCATCTTGAAATAAAACACGAGCAAACATTTTCTAATGCAATGAAAGGCTACCATGTAAATGGTGCAAGTTTTAGCTCTGGAGTAACTTGTTGGACAAATGGAGTCGTTACAACTTACACTAATGCAACAGATGCTCAACGAGGATATACTGCTACGCAAGTAAAATCATACGGTGAAGATAGTTCCGCGACAGATTCAATAGCCATGACTTGTGGAGACACTGTAGATGCAACGCCAGTCTTTAATACTGAAATCATAGAAAATATGGCAGATGATCCAGGAGACGAAAACGCCAACTTTGAGGCAATTTTTGGCTCAACCTATCAATCTATTCCGGGTAGTTCTGATAAAGGAGCAGGTAAATTATTGCAAGACGATGATTTAACAACTGCAACAAATCATTTAAATGCAGCTAGAATATTTTATCCTATTCAACTTAGTAATCCTATAATTGTTAGCCCAGATACAACAACATTTGAAATGTCTTTTGGCATTTCAGGATCTGTTAGTATTGATTTTACAACTGATGGTAGTGATAACTTAATAAATTTAAAAGCTGGCGCTGATCCATTTACAATGAAATTTACTTCAAATTAAACTTTAAATTTTTTTAAGTTAATCGTGAGAATAAAATTAGTTAAAAAATCTTCTCACGATATTATGCTACTTAAATTTTACCGTCTAATCCCATTTGGTAATATTTGTGAACTATGCTTTCTTGGTTTTCTAACAACCAATCAATACTAGGCTCGTTCTTCATTGCTTTATGAATTGCTTGTGAAGTTGCTTTTCGATGAATATCAAAAAGTACTTTATGATCTAGTTTGTCGTCATCAATAACTGAAGGGTTAAGCCATACAGAAACAATAATTCCTAAATCATTAGCTTTTTCTTTTGGAATATCACCATTTCTTACCGCGTCCAAAACACCATTTGCTATAGCGCCTTGTACAGTACCCATTAAAATATTTGTATATTTTGTATTTTTTACAGTTACTTTACTTACCATTAATGTTGCTGGTTTAACCATAATATCTGTATTCATTATTGCTAAAACCCTAGAATGACCTTTAACTTGATCTCCTAATAGTGTTGCAAATGCGGTTCCAACAGGGCCATCGAGTTCACCAATAATTATTTCTGGTTCTGCTGCTGTTCCGGGAGGACCACCAGCCACTAGTGATTCTGCAACTCTCATTACTATTCTTTCGCTCATCATTTACTCCTTGAAAGTTAATTGATTTGTATTAATACTTATAATTAAAAAAACATAATAACAATATAAGCACCTCAGTTCTATGGATATATAATGGATAACGAATCATATATTAAAGAATGTATTCTTCTAGCAAGAAAGTCTGAAAAAAAAGACGAGATACCTGTTGGTGCAATTCTTGTTAAAAACAACACTGTTTTATCAAGAGCACACAATATGTCTATTAGTTTAAATGATCCAACTGCACATGCTGAGATAAACGCAATAAGAGAAGCGTGTATAAAAATTAATAATTACAGAATTACTAATTCAACTTTATATACAACCTTGGAGCCTTGTCCAATGTGTATATCAGCAATATGTGAAGCAAGAATTGATCGTGTTATTTTTGGTGCTTATGCTGATAAAGAAAAAAATTTTGTTAGTAAATTTGAATTTATGAAAAAAAAATTTACTTTAAATCATACGCCAGAATTTATTGGGGGTGTTCTTGAGAAAGAGTGTTCTCTAGTAATTAAAAAATTCTTTAAAGCTAAGAGATGCTAGATAATGCTTTTCTTCTTCGTACATAATTTTTAAGTAAGCCTGTATTCTTTCAACATACCTTACAGGTTCATTACCTCTTGCATAGCCATATTTAGTTTTTTTATAATATTTTTTTATTTTCAAAAGTGGCAAATGTTTTTTTACATCAGACCAATAGTTTGGATTGTGGCCAAATTTTTCTGTTAAAACACGTGCATCTTCCAAATGACCTAAACCAACATTGTATGCAGCTAAAGTCATCCATATTCTGTCTGAACCAACTATACTTGATGGAAGTCTTTTAAATATATTTTCCAAATATTTTACTCCGCCATATACGCTTTCATTTGGATCTAATCTATTTTTTACACCAATGTAGCTTGCTGTATCTTTGGTCAACATCATTAGTCCTTTGACTTTAGTTTTTGATACAGCTTTATGGTTCCAATGAGACTCTTGATATGAAATTGCGGCAATTAATTTCCAAGAAAAAATAGAATTTTCAGTATGTTTTTTAAAGTAAGCTAAGTATCTTGGCAATCTATTATCTATTTTCTTTATAAAAATAGATTTCTCTAAATCGTTTAGTTTTTTATTTTCGTTAACAGTAAAATAAATATCTTTTTGAACATAGCATTTTTCCTCACTTGATGATAAAGGTGTTTGTATATGTTTAAACGAATTGCTTCCTGAGAATCCAAAAGTGCAAATAATTGGCAATATATATAGGTTTATATATTTGTTTGCAGTATTCCGTTTTTTAGTTATCCAAGTAATAGTAAATACCTATTTTTTATAGTACTTGGACATGTATGCTAACACTATATATTGTGTTTTTCAATATTATAATCACATTATAATATACTTATATAGATTATATAATAAATAAAAAATTGCATTAATACCTTGTAACAAAGGTAGCGTTGGTGTACTTTACATATCTTGATTACTTTTAAATTTCATTAAATTTAAAATAATAATAATAAACGAATTAATCGTTAATAATCAAAAACATAAGAATAATTGGAGAGAATAAATTTAAATGGCTACTATTCCAGGTTTAGTATTATCGCATAACAAGAATCATCCAGATGCAGTAGCACTCAGATATAAGCAATTAGGCATATGGAATACATATAATTGGTCTAATTATTTTGATGAAGTAACCCTAACTGCAAATGCTTTGAAATCATTATCAATTAGCAAAGGAAGCGTGGTTGCTGTATACGGTAACAATGTGCCAAAACTTATTTTCTCTATTTCTGCTATTCAGGCTCTAGGCGGAATTGTGGTTCCTATACACCCGGAATCAACAGGAAATGAGCTTAAAAAAATATTAAGCGAATCAAAATCAGAAATATTAATAGCGGAAGATCAGCAACAAGTTGATACTTTTTTAAGTATTGAATCTGAGTGCGATATTAAAAAAGTTATTTATCTAGATGGAAGGGGAATGTCTTCATATACCAATAGTAATTTAAATTCATATGATGAGCTTACCTTAAAATCTGATACTACGAATATTGAAAATGATATTAATTCATTAAATGAAAATGACATCGCTTTTTATCTATTTGATGAGCATGAAGATAATCTTTACAAAGTAAGCCATGCTGCAATAATAAATAACAGCACTAAAATTATTTCTTTAAATTCTCTTACAGAAAAAGACTCAATAGTTTCATACTTGCCATTATCTATACCAACAAATTTATTGTTTACATTTGTTACCTCATTAAATAGCGGTATGTCGTTTAATTTACCGGAGAGTAATCAAACAATTGAAAAAGATTTGCAGGAGATAGGCCCAACAATATTATATGCACCATCTTTTGTTTTTAAACATATTATAACATCGATAAGCTATAGAATTGAATCGGCAACACAGTCAAATTATAAAAGGTATATGAATCATTATAATGCTTTAATGGAAATATATAATAAAGAAGTAAGCGGCGAGAGTTCTATGCTTGATAAAATAAAAAAAACATGGATCATGCTTACAACTTTTGCACCTGCAAAAAATGTTTTTGGTTTAACAAAAATAAAACATGCTTTTGTTAGCGATGGTGTTTTATCTAAAGTTAATTTTGATTTTTTTCATGCGATTGGTGTAGAAATTCAACATTCTTTTGGTCAAGCAGCTTCATGTGGATGTATATCAGTTCAGCCAGATCATTCAGTATCTTCAGAAAATGTAGGTTCAGCAATGGATGGATGTGAAATTAAAATTAATGATAAATCTGAGGTTTGTTTTAAAACAGACTGTTTAGGCGAAAAAATAAGTGGTAATTCAAAAACTGAAGACGGGTGGATCAACTCAGGTTATGTTGGGAAACTTGATGATGCAGGTAACATTGTTGTTAGCGGAAGATCTGAAGATATTATTACATTAAAATCTGGCAAGCAGTTTTCTCCTGAAAATATTGAAAATCTAATTTCTTGCTCTCCATTTGTTAAATCAGCAGTTGTTATAGGAAATAATCAGCAATCAGTTTCAGTTATAGTCGTTATTGATCCTAATTCTGTAAACTCATGGGCTGATAGAAAAAATATTAGGTATACAGGATACACAGAGTTGGCAGCAAAGGAAGAAGTGAAAGACTTAATAAAAGAACATATTAGCTGTGTAAATGATAGTTTAGAATCGGAGCTAAAAGTTAAAAAATTTGTTGTTCTTCATAGAACTCTTATTATGAATGAAGGTGAGGTTTCAAAAACTATGGAGGTTATGAGAAAAAATATCCAAGTGAATTTAAAAGATGTTTTTGCGGCTATTGAAACAAATCAAGATAATTGTAAAGTTAATGATATCGATCAATTATCTTATGAATTAAATATTAATAAAATATAAACAGCAAAGAGAAAAAAATGTCAGATATATTAAAAGTAGAAAATGTAACTCTTCAATTCGGTGGTGTTAAAGCTATAACAGATATTAGCTTTAATGTAAAAGAAGGTGAAATCTGCGCAGTAATTGGTCCTAACGGAGCAGGAAAAAGCTCGATGCTTAACGTTATTAATGGAGTTTACTTACCACAAATAGGCACGGTTACATATGATGGTGTTGAAAGAAAATCTATAAATCCAAGAGACGCAGCTATTGCAGGAATGGCTAGAACGTTCCAGAACATTGCTTTGTTTCAAGGAATGACAGTTTTAGAAAATATTATGACGGGTAGAAATTTATTTATGAAATCTACTTGGTTGGAGCAAGGATTAAATATTGGAAGAGCAAGAGAAGAGGAAAGGGTTAACAGACTTGCTGTTGAAAAAGTAATAAAATTTTTACAAATTGAGTCTATAAGAAAAACACCAGTTGCAAAATTACCTTACGGCCTACAAAAAAGAGTCGAGTTAGGAAGGGCTTTGGTTGCTGAACCTAAAATTTTATTACTTGATGAGCCAATGGCTGGCATGAACTTAGAAGAAAAAGCTGATATGTCTTGTTTCATATTAGAAATAAATAAAGAACAAGGAATAACAACGGTTATGATTGAGCATGATATGGGTGTAGTAATGGACATATCTGACCATGTGGTAGTATTAGATTACGGTAAAAAAATTGGTGATGGTTCACCAAGCGAAGTTATGGCAAATCAAGATGTTATCGATGCGTATCTTGGAGTTAGTCACTAAATAGGGGTGTTAATATGGATTGGGTTTATTTGATAGAAGTTTTAGTTGGTGGATTAATGTCGGGAGTCATGTACTCACTGGTTGCAATTGGTTTTGTGTTAATTTATAAATCATCAGGTATTTTTAACTTTGCTCAAGGAACAATGCTTTTATTTGCATCTTTAACTTTTGTTAAGATGACAGAAAACGGGATAGATTTTTGGACTGCATTATTTATTGCCGCAGGAATTATGGTTATATTCGGTGTTGTTACTGAAAGATATGTAATTAGGCCCTTAGCAAACCAGGATCTATTGGCTTTATTCATGGCAACAGTAGGTTTAGCAACTTTCCAAGAAGGTTTTTCACAATTTATATGGGATTCAGATGTTCACGGTTTACAAATGAGTAAATTTTTAGATATTGGGTTACTAGATCCTGCTCCAATATTTATGTCCGATCATATTCCTTGGTTAGATATATTGATTCCAAAATTTGATATTTTTGCATCTTTAGTTGCTGGATCTTTAATTGTTGTACTAGCTTTCTTTTTCCAAAAAACAAAAACTGGGTTATCTTTAAGAGCAGTATCTGACGATCATATGGCTGCTATGGCGGTTGGAATTCCTCTTCAAACAGTATGGGCAGTTGTCTGGGCTGTTACAGGAATAATAGCATTAGTAGCTGGCCTACTATGGGCAGAAAGAGTAAGTGTATCATTTACATTAATTGAAGCTGTAATGAAAGCTCTCCCAGTAATATTGATTGGTGGGCTAACATCTATTCCTGGAGCCATTGTTGGTGGATTAGTCATAGGAGTAGGAGAAAAATTAGGCGAGATATACTTGGCCGATGTATTTGGTGGGCAAGGAATAGAATTATGGTTTGCTTATTTTATGGCATTAATGTTCTTGGTATTTAGGCCTCAGGGTATGTTCGGCGAAAAATTAATTGAAAGGGTGTAAATAAATGATATATAGAGAAACTGGAAACTTTGTAACCAACTATTTTAAGGATAGAGAAATCTTTCCGATGAAGTTTGATAAAGTAGTAGTAATATTAGGACTGCTATTTTTATTTTTATATGTCCCAACAACTTCAGAATATTTTTTAAGTGCTCATGTGATTCCAATTTTGGCTGTTGGGTTGGCGACAGTTGGCTTAAATATATTAACTGGACTTACAGGGCAACTTTCTTTGGGTACAGCTGGCTTCATGTGTGTAGGAGCATTCGGAACCTATAACTTGATGCTAAGAGTGCCAGAAGCTCTAATGTCCTTACCAGTAGCGCTTTTATTATCAGGAATATTTGCTGGACTCGTTGGCATAATCTTTGGTTTGCCAGCAATTAGAATCAAAGGTTTTTATTTATTGGTGTCAACATTAGCCGCCCAATACTTTGTATGGTGGTTTTTCAATTCGTATGCTTGGTTTTTAAACTATGAATCTTCTGGCGTAGTGGCAATCGCGCCAAAATTTTATGATTATTGGGGATTGGGAAACTTGTTAGGCGTTGATATGCAGGGATATCCAGCTAGATACGTTTTAGCCCTTATAATTTGTTTGGGGCTGACTTATTTTGCAAAAAATTTATTAAGAAGTAATACAGGCAGAAATTTTATGTCGGTAAGAGATAGAGATATAGCTGCTAGCGTTATGGGAATAAGTGTTCCAAGAACAAAACTATTAGCTTTTTTTGTTAGTTGTTTTTATTGCGGTGTTGCTGGTGGTATTTATTCATTTTTATACATTGGTAATGTAGACCTTATGATTTATGAGATTGATCGCTCATTTACCATATTGTTTATGTTGATTATTGGAGGACTAGGATCTATATCGGGTTCGTGGTTAGGAGCAATTTTTGTGTACGAGTTCCCTATTGTATTTACATGGGTAGGAGACTTTATATTCCAGGGTGCTTTTAATACAGCAGTCGTAGAGAATGTTTCAAATATGGTATACGGTGTATTTATTATTGCTTTATTAATTAGAGAACCAGGTGGTTTTGCTGCTTTATGGGGAACAACAAAACAAAAATTAAGAATGTGGCCATATCCACACTAAAGAATGAGAGGAAAATATAATGTCTAAGTCTTTATTAAAAGTTAACAATATTGAAGTTGTATACAACCATGTAATTCTTGCATTACGCGGTGTTACATTAGACGTTGAAGAGGGTAAAGTTGTTTCTCTATTGGGCGCAAACGGTTCCGGTAAAACAACAACATTAAAAGCATGCTCAAATTTATTACATGCAGAGCGTGGCGCAATAACAAAAGGATCTATTGAATACCAGGATAAAGATATTTCTAACACTGACGCATATAATCTTGTAAAAGATGGTGTTGTTCAAGTTTTAGAAGGAAGACATTGTTTTTCTCATCTTACAGTAGAAGAAAATATAATGACGGGTTCGTTTATTAGAGAAAATTCAAAAGAAGCAAAGCAAGACCTTGAAAGAGTATACGATCATTTTGAAAGAATTAGGATTAGAAAAAAAAGTTTAGCTGGATTTACATCTGGTGGAGAACAGCAAATGATTGCTATGGGTAGGGCGTTAATGTCTAGACCAAAACTAATCTTATTAGATGAGCCTTCAATGGGCCTAGCCCCACAACTTGTTGAAGAAATATTTGCAATCGTAAAAGCATTAAACAAAGAAGGTGTTAGTTTCTTAATAGCTGAACAAAACGCTATGGTTGCTTTAAAATATGCTGACGAAGGATATCTTATAGAAAATGGCAGGGTCATTCTTAAAGGAAAAGCGCAGGAGCTTCTTGATAGGCCTGATGTTAAAGAAATGTATTTAGGCGTTGGTGATGAAGGGCAAACAAGTTTCAGAGATATTAAGTACTATCACAGAAGAAAACCTTCTTTTAGTTAATTTTTAACTCTTTCTTACTGATGACAATACCATCCTGATCTGCATAAACATATTCTCCAGGATTAAAAGTTACCCCCATAAAATTAAGAGAAACATTGGTATCTCCAAGACCTTTCTTTACGCTTTTAATTGGTATAGAGGATAGAGCGAATACACCAATATCTATAGTTTCTATTACGTCTGAATCTCTAATACACCCATTAACAATAATCCCGGACCAATTGTTCTTACAAGCAGCCTCTGCAAGCATATCTCCCAGTAATGCGCATTTTATTGACGCATTACCATCGACAACAAGTACTTTATTGCAACCATTTGTATTTACGGCTTCCCTTACTTTTGAATTATCATCCTGACACTTAATTGTATGAATTTCACCACAAAATGAGCTAATATTTCCATAGCTTCTAAATTGTTGATGCATTATTATCAACTCATCACTGTGATCGTCGCATAGGTCTGCAGTCTTAAATATTTTTTTATTTTTCATATATATTAATAGTTTATGGTTGTTATTTAAATTATTAGTTAAGTAATTTGTCTTGATTAACCTCAGTATATTATATTTCTATCAAAGATATCAAAATTTTTAAGGACTAAAGGCAAATAAATTGGTAACATACGCTCGCGAAAAGACTCTATATTTCAATAAATATTCGGTTAAATTAAAGAATTAATTTTAAATTATTATTTCTGCATACATCAGGAGACCAAGATGGATAGAAAAGAACAGATTAAGCAATTAGAAAATGAATGGAAAACAAATCCCAGATGGGCAAATGTAAAAAGAGGCTATACTGCAGAAGATGTAGTAAGGCTCAGAGGTTCATTTGTACCAGAGTGTAGTTTAGCAAAAAAAGGCGCTGATAAACTATGGTCCTTAGTAAACGGAAGCGCTAAAAAAGGTTATGTAAATAGTCTTGGTGCCTTAACAGGTGGACAAGCTATGCAACAAGTCAAAGCAGG
>Ga0213863_10002187_pt1 | contig 13980 bp, 16 predicted proteins | sample PICome_8_FD_160128 | JGI IMG/M metagenome (GOLD analysis project Ga0213863, IMG submission 160128) | Coastal seawater microbial communities near Pivers Island, North Carolina, United States - PICO497 | ecosystem: Environmental > Aquatic > Marine > Coastal | place: USA: North Carolina... | reverse complement strand
TTTCTCCCGGTTAAACTGCACCCATGAAAAACTCTATTCAGGTGGAGTATTCGATAAAGCATGCGTGTGACCCGAAGAAAGCAGCCTCAAGACCAACTTGATATCGCAACTTACTATTGCATCATCTGCCGTTTTCACCCTCAAACCCTATAGCCTCGCTAACGAAGTTTAGACACTACGGTCTGAGGACGCGCACTACCCCGGCGCCACCGTCAATGCGCCGTCAGGCGCGTTTTTCGAAGGTAATGGGCATAGCTTTGATGGACTGCACAAAGTTCGACTTCATGTATCTCACATCGCCGTCAAACTGAGGATGGTCGATTCGAGCCAGTATCTCCTCGAGCATCACGCGCATTTCCATTTTAGCAAGATTCATACCGAAACAGTTGTGATAACCAATGCCAAAAGAACGAATATCGCGCGATAGATCGTGCCGTTCAGCACGGTGCACATCGAAGCTCTCAGGATCGTCAAAAACCTCGGGATCGCGGTTAGCGCCGGGATAGTACATGATGATTTTGTCGCCTTTTTTGATTGGTACATTGCCGAGCTCGGGCACTGTGACATCCTGGGTAGCAGTACGACGCATACAAATAAAAGGGGGGTTGTAACGCAACATTTCAAATATTGCGCTCTCTATTTTTTCGGGATTTTCCTGCAGGTACCGATACTGCTCGGGCCGCTCCATTAGATTTCGCATCGAGTGGGAAATTGTCGTACGGGTACTCTCATTACCGGCGACAATAATCATCAGAAATATCCAGCCAAACGTTTCATCCGAAACCGGCTCACCGTTGATAATACCGTTGAGCAGCTGACTGCTCACGTTCTTGACGTCGGAACCCCTGTACTTGGCCGCAAGTTCATTGGCGTAAACAATGAGGTTCAGTGATGCCTCATCGGCCGCATCACGACCACCAGACACATCCGGATCGTCCCCGAACATCATCGTATTAGTCCACTCAAAGATTTTGTGCCGGTCCTCTGCAGGAATATCAAAGAAATCCATAATGAGCAGTAAAGGTAGTTCGGCTGCGACTTCCGTAACAAACTCGCAAGATCCCTTATCTATGATCCGATCCACGACTGCTCCTGCATACTCTCTGGCGCGGTCCTCATAAGTCGCCACTGCTGCAGGCGTGAAATGATCACGAATCAACTTACGGTAATCAATATTCTCCGGCGGATCGAGGTTAATAAACATACGTGACTGTATGTTATCAACCATCTCCTGGTCGAATTCCATCGGAATAGCTGTGCGCAGCCGCGAAGAAAACAAATCATTGTTTCTGGAAACGAAATCAATCGCAGCGTGCTGAGTTATTGCCCAATACGGAACTCCTGTAGCAGGGTCATCTATTTTTATCGCCGGCCCAGCCGCGCGTATTTTTGCGACATCGTCGCCGGTAAACCCATCACCCAGGTAGGTCGGATCCATGATATTTGCAAAGGGACATTCAGACATCGCGGTTTACCTCAGTTCTCAATATTACGGGCACATATGATACAAGCCTGCTGCCATGAGGCAAACCGTCTTCAGGCAGGAAGCTGCTTTATATTCTGCTATCGGTCTAAACAAACTAACCATAGCTGCTCTTTGCATACGTTGGACGCAGTAGCCTGGCAAAACCTCTAGTACAGCCGGTCTAAACGTCTTGCCCCAATATGACAGCTGCTGCACTTATCGCGGGGGCTTTACTCGAGAATATCGTCTTTCAGGGTAAATCGAGTGCTCTATCGTGGAGCGCCGGAAATAGGTCTGTTTGTCTGCAGACAATATCGGCCACACCCGCGCGAAGCGGACATCAGCATGGCCTCTTGGTATATCTATACATGACCAAAGCACCCGAGGATTTTTCTCTGCGGTATAGAATTTTCGACGAAGACAGGCCTGCTTCATTGGTCGGTCATTTCGAATACAGGTTCGTGATCCACGTCATTCTGCGCAAGGCTATTGCCCCCTTTTCAGGTTCATTGAATTAATACCTTTATCACTTCAACGCAATGACGCACGCGGATCATCAGTGATTTTCTCGAAAGGTCCGAAATGGTATTCAAATAAATCTGCCGAAACTCTCACGGCGTAATACGCCGCATTCAGGCTGCAACCTGCCAATATTTCACACGCTGATATTCAATAGCATGACGCTTCGATCCGCACAATCCCGCGTCGGTCCCGGCCATACATAGTGCGATAGGCGCTCTCATTGATTCGCCTACACTTCGCGGTCAAGGTACTATAGCTGCAAGACACCGGGATCAATTCACAATTCAGTCGCGGGGTCTTTGCTACGCTACAGGCCACTGTCCCGCTGGTAACGCTACAGGCGGTAGAGTCGTTTGAAGCGTTCCGGCGAAGCATGTGAGCGATAAGCGGGAGATAGTACGAGAACGTAATCCAGACTGCCGAAGCAATGGGTCAGTACACAATGCATTCCGGCACGTGACACTCAGACCGGCGGACAGAAAAAACACTCTGCCTGCCGAGGCTCCCATGGAAAACGACATTTTTGCCAGAGTATTGTAAAAGATTAATACTAATTTCGACTGCAAAACGCTATGACAACTCTTGATTCCAACAGCAAGATACTTGCTCAATTTCTTGCCGATCATCCCAGACTGACAGTGCTCACAGGTGCGGGGATAAGCGCTGCTTCAGGCATTCCTACCTACAGGGATCAAGCGGGCAACTGGCAATCCCGCACACCGATCCAGCATCAGGATTTTATCCGTGAGAGGAATACAAGGCAGCGCTACTGGGCTCGCTCCTGGTATGGTTGGCCGCTAATAAGGGATGCCCAGCCCAATGCTGCGCACTTTGCGCTCTTGGCGTTGGAGCGGGCCGGACAAGTCGAGTCGCTCATAACTCAGAATGTAGATGGTTTACACGCCCGCGCTGGAAGCCAGCTGGCGATCGATTTACACGGCAGGGTCGACCGCGTACGCTGCCTCGATTGTGCTGCATTTTTCCACCGGCAAGATGTCCAGGAACAACTCGCCGCAGACAACGAATGGCCTGCAATCACGAGTGATACTCCTCGTCCAGATGGCGATTGGGATATTCCTGAGCACATCATCAAAGCGGTGCACCTGCCTCAATGCCAAAAATGCGGAGGTACACTGATGCCAGATGTGGTCTTCTTCGGCGGCTCGGTCGCGCGATCCAAGGTAGCCAAATGCCTTGATGCAGTTGCTGCGAGTAATGCATTGCTGGTCGTAGGCAGCTCACTGACCGTATATTCCGGATTTCGCTTCTGTCGCCATGCAAATAAGCTTGGAGTCCCTATTGGCATCATAAATACAGGGCCTACCCGAGCCGACAAATTCGCATTAATGTCTATCGCCGACGATGCCGCTACCGTGCTGCAATCGACAATAACGCCGCTTACCGCCTCTCCTGATAAATCAGCCGATAAATAGAATTAAATTGATTGCTGAAGTGCGCCACACGGGACATCGAGAAATGGCGGCATTACCGCTACTTTTCATTCTCAAGCGATAGCGATGTCGGAGATTGTCTCAGAAAGGAAAATATATTCGTCATCTCGAGCACCGGAATCAATGGTTCACACTTTGATCGAGAATCATATGACCAGCCCTTCAGGCGTCGTCTCCGCGCGCCTGAGACTGACTGCTATCTAACGATTTAGTACGTCATCCTTGACGCAATTGGCTACAGCCACAATCTCGCTTATGTCGTCTTCAAAGATGGCTAAGTCTCTCAACGTTTCGATAAGATTATCTAGCATCGCGTTGAAATGGCCTTCATTGAGTCGCATATGTGAATGTGCAGAATGCATATCTTTCCCGCAATAAGTATTAGGACCACCGAACATCATGATGAGAAATTTCTTCTGCTTTATGGTGTGATTTACTAGGTCAATATTCTCGAAGAAACTACTGATACGCTCGTCGTTCAGAACTTTTCTGTAGAAAATGTCCACGGCTTTATCAACTATGGTATCTCCACCAATGCGATCGTAGAGGGTCGTTGCAGGATCCGCTTTGCTCTCCTCGATAAATCGCACCGAGGTCTGTTGCGACATCATCTCGAGACGAATGCACGAGTACGCGGGTTCTTAAAGAAATACTTATCCACCATAACCGCTTTTTGGCAAATAGGCAGATCCATGTATAGCGCCGTCTCCCAGGTGCCATTAGGTCTGTAGCGTCGGTCTCCATAGCCGCTGTGATAGCGCTGACAGTATGCTTTACTCCGCGATCGCTTCTCTACGCACCATTGCACGGCTTCTGCCCTCTCTGGTGCCAGCAGCTTCTCGCGTGCTTTCATGCATTGACCCATGAGCTTCGCCTTGTCTTGCCTCGTGATTATTTCTGCATTTGCCATTGAACTAGGCAGCAGAAACACCAGTAACAACAACAGGGCTAATTGCGTTTTTAAGGACATTTTGTAAGTCATGGTCTCGCCACCTTCGACACCGCGTTTCATGGCGTCGGGCCGATAAACGGCTATTTCTGTCAGATGCCCTCATGCTAGAGGATTGCAACGGTGTAACAATCCGTAGAAATACGTTAGGTAGAATTACGGTACGTAGAATTACTTAGCTCTATCTTTCAGATTTATGCAGAATTGTGGCAGCTACAAACAAAACACCATCTGCTGCGCACTTTTCGGCTAATGTTAGTGGGCGACACCCACTGTTCTGTGATTTTTCACACATTTAGCCCGTTTTGGCGGTCTTTACACTCCTGCCTCACATCATGCATTTGGCACGAAGTCCTGGTCTTATTAACGACCGCAAACCCTGTGTTTATCCCGGCATCAACGTGATACACCGGAAGGAGAAGAGTCCTGGCAACGTGCGGCTATTTGTATATGACTGGACTGGAATAGAATGCAACTCATCGAATCAGTAATCGTAAAGATTCCCGGCGTCCCGCTGGAACGAACGACACAGCCTATAAGTGAAAGCGAAAATCGTTGCGGCATTAAAGCGCGGCAGGCTTCATTCAGTGCAACCAAGTTTTTTGACTTCACTACCACAACATTTGCGGCCAGCTAACACTCGCTGGGGAATATCTGTATCTTGAAAAAAATAGAGAGCGCACCGTAAGAGGTAATTCACGCGTAATCTATAGCTACGTCTGGCGACAAGCGAAAAACCGAAGGCTCGCTTCAATCGGCCGCAGTGGACCGAGTTTATCCGTAAAGAAACGCTTTTAGGAAATCCAGCTCTTCGCGGACGTCAAACGGCTTGGAAATCACTCGCACAACGTCATGAGACATAAGTTCTTCACTGCTTTCATTGTAAAAGCCAGAACATACTGCGGCAGGAATTTTGGTCGGCGCTTCGTTTTTTAGATAACGCAATAGAACGAAACCATCTGAGCCGCGCATTCTCAGGTCAGTAATGATCAGATCTACCTCACGATCCTTCAAAACTGCAATTGCACTTTCACCTGAATCGGCCATCACACAGTCCGTATCAATCATTTTAAGGATCTCCTGCCATATACCTGTCAGGTACTTTTCGTCATCGACGACCAATACAGTCTTTCTGTTGGGGTTATTCATATCGGTTCCCTATGCACTTATCGGCAGCTTTAATACGAACTGCGTGTTTATAGAGTCCTTTCTATGAATTAATTTTCCATTGTGATGTGACAAGATACTGGAAGATATTGACAAACCCAAACCGGTCCCTTTCCCCAGCTCCTTGGTAGTAAAAAAAGGGTCGAATATCTTTTCTTCCACATCCTCGGCGATGCCGTGACCACTGTCACTTACACTCAATTCGACCAGACCGCCAATTCTTCTGCCAAGAATTTTTATCCAACGCACGTCCGTTTGCATTACCGCGTCGCAAGCGTTGTTTATCAGATTCATCATTACCTGAGAAATCTGCACCTTCTGACAAACAATATTGATCTCCGGGTCAATCCGACATTCAATATCAATGTTGCTCAAGCGCAGCTTTTCGGCGCATAGACTCAGAATTTCTTCAATTATTTTCGCCAGACTGTACTCCTGAAAATCATCTCTATCGGGGTCACGGGAGAACGTTTTGAGGTTATGAATAATTTCTGAAATCCGGTCCGTCGTCTCCATCACCTCACGAATATTTTCTTTAAACGCGTCCTTGTCTATCTCTTGTGACTCCAGAACCATCTCCAATAAGCCAAGCTTACCGGAAATAATGGCCAACGGATTGTTAATCTCGTGTGCAATGCCTCCCACGAATTCACCGAGTGCCGCAAGCCTGGCGGAATTTGCAAGGGCCTGCCTTTGCTCCAGGACCTGTTTCTCCGTTTCAACTCTCGCTGTTATGTCATTGGTGATCGCAATGTGAGCTACCTCACCGCTTGCCAGTGTATAGGGACCAGCATAGCTTTCCATCCAACGCCGGGTTCCCTTCAGGGCAACAAGCTCGAACACTAACGATCCCCTCTGACCTGAGCACACTCGTTTATTGAAACGAATAAATTCATCTCTGTGTTCCGGAACTACCATGTCATAGACATTGGCGCGGAAAACACTCTCCATATTTTCTGCTTCAGCCAGAACAAGGCCCTGCGGATTCATGTGCAGGAGTTCTCCTGCCGAGCTAATCACTTTTAGACAAGATGGCGTCGATTGAAACATTTCATCGAGTGAAATGAGATCCAGATTATTACCTTTCATTAATTACTTTTTCCCTCCACATTTATCCGACTATCCGACGCCTGAATCAAACTATCGCTTTGCTGCATATGCAGCTTCTGTCGAACCGAATCCCCTATTTTTCTTCCTTTTTATCGGCGATACCAAGGCTTTACGCGCACTCTTTTCATCTTTAAATGTTCAGGTAAGATAAGCAAAAAATCTGCATTTGGCTGCGTATCTAAACGCAATTAAATGCGCGCACAAACTGGACTATAATCCAGCATTTGCCAAGCCCTGAATCACATAAGCTTGGTAATTCACCCCTGAATACTCGCCCGGCTCATTCTGCGTCATAATTACCCCAACAAAATCGGTCTCCGGGCTGACAAAAAAGGTTGTGCCATAATAACCCGACCACCAAAAATCACCGTCTCTGTCAGGCGTCATAGTGGCCTCTGAATCGGCAACCACGGCCATGCCGAGCCCCCATCCCATGCCGTCTATACCGGGCGCCCCTCCGGGACCACCGCCACCAAGGACCCCATCGGCCACATGGAGACGAGTCATTTCACCCACAGTGGCTTGCGTCAGTATCCGCGTGCCGCGATATTCTCCGCCATTCCATAGCATCAGGGCAAATTTCATATAATCGGAAACCGTGGAAACCAGTCCGCCGCCGCCTGGATTCCAGGCGGGATCATAGTGTGACTCGGCCTCTACAAGATCACCTTGCGCGTCCTGTGTGTAGACGGTAGCCATGCCAGCACGCTCATGGACAGGGGGCTCATAGCGGGTATCAACCATACCCAGAGGCGAAAATATCCGCTCCTTCATAAACTCCCCAATGATCTGGCCCGTCACCACTTCAATCACCGCGGCCATTACATCGGCGGAGGCGCCATATCGCCACTGGATGCCGGGATCCTCGAACATGGGTAGTGATGCGAGATGTGCCACCCTCTCCCTCAAACCCCCACTTTGTTGAGAGTGGAGATTATTTTCATTCCAATAAGTTTGCAGAGGAGACGCCACCATGCCTGGCCCCACTCCAGATGCGAACATTAAAAGGTGGCGTACTTTCAACTCTGTCTTCGGCGCTCGCGTCGAAAACATTCCTTGCTCATCTGACATGTGGCTCGTAGCGACCTGAATATCAGAAAATTCGGGCAGGTATAGCGCCACCGGATCATCCAGATGCAGTTTTCCTTCCTCCACCAAAATCATCGCTGCTACCGCGGTCACCGGCTTGGTCATGGACGCGATTCGCACCTGCGTGTCCATTGTCATCAACGCACCGCTTTCAATATCCTTATATCCCACCGCATCAGCATGAATTACGACGCCGTCACGAGCGAACAGCGTAATATATCCAGAGCGCTCTCCGCGCCAACTGGAAAACCGCATGTAAGCATTCATGGCGGCACGACTCCACCAGGCCAGATCGGCTGGCTTCGCGAGGCCCTCTCTCACGGGTGGCGTGGTAATCTCCTGTGATTCACCACTGCACCCCGCAAGCACGACAAACATCACCAGCATCCACGCTCGAATTATTTCCATTATTTTTATTCTCATTTAATATCGGCCGACACAATAACAGATTAAGGCACCGGTCGCGTCTCACATTCGGTGATTATTAGTGCTCAGGAGCGGTTTGACATCGATAGAGCGACAGGTATCATTTGATCAAGCGGGTGGCCTATTAAAAATCACTAAACTCCAACTGATTAACCGCTGCGCTGCCCTAGTTCAGCCCATTGCACGGAAGAAGGGGCTACAATCACGACAAAGCCCAGATCTCCTGCCGTTGTGCTGTTGCATTCTGCGCGCAGTATGCAAATACATTATTTTTCACTACAGGCGTCGTTATACGGTAGCGCGCTATTCAAACGATAAAGCAAGCTTAAAAATCGAATGTATGCTGCCTGACATGGCTCGGTGCCGTGATTGGAGAAGATTGATCAACAAGATTGGACATCGTAAGACCAATTAGGCGAACGCCGAGGGGCGCGGGAAGCAATTGAGTCAACAATTCATGTGCCACACTGGAAAAGTGTTTTCTGCCGTTGACACACTGTTCGAATGACTTACTGCGCGTAATCTGTCGAAAATCAGCGTACTTCACCTTCAGGGTGACAGTGCGTCCGACAGCCTCATTTTTAGTGATCCTCTCCCAGACGCTCTCAATGACATGATTCAGCGCATCTCTCAAATCATTCTCGGACTGCAGATCATGCTGGAAGGTCCGCTCACGGCCCACCGATTTTCTTATACGGTCAGGCCGAACCTGTCTGTGATCTACACCCCTGACAGCGTTATAGAGGTAATCTGCCGAGTTACCGAAGTGTTCGCGCAGGAAGTCCATCGACTGCGCTCGCAGATCCGCTCCCATATGTATCTCTAATTGATTCATGCGCTCTGCAGTCTTGGGACCCACACCGTAGAATCGCCTGACGGGCAGACCTGCTGCGAATTGAGCGCCCTCCTGCGGTCTTACGACAAAGATACCATTGGGTTTATTCTGATCTGACGCGACCTTGGCAAGAAACTTGTTATAACTAACGCCGGCACTGGCTGTAAGGCCAGTCTGCTGATATATCGAAGCCCGAATTAACTCTGCCGTTCGAATCGCGCTGCCAACGGCCCGCTTGTCTTGAGTAACATCGAGGTACGCCTCATCCAGTGATAGTGGCTCAACGAAATCACTATACTGGTTAAAGATAGCTCTAATCTGTTCCGAGACACTCCGATACACTTCAAAGCGTGGCGGCACAAATACCAGCGACGGGCATCGTCGAGCCGCCGTTATCGAGGGCATTGCAGATCGCACACCATATTGCCGAGCTTCGTAACTCGCTGCGGCGACTACGCCGCGCCGGGCAGAACCTCCCACTGCCACGGGCTTATCACGTAAAAGGGGATTGTCTCTCTGTTCGACACTGGCAAAAAACGCATCCATATCAATGTGGATGATTTTTCGCAGAGGTTCGCTCTGATTGTCCTTCATTCGACACGCATCATTTCACGCGAACTCACTGCAACATTATTTGATTTACGATGCTGCCAAGCTCATCAAAATGGCTAAACAGCCAGTCGTGATGTATTTCCTCTGCCTTTCCCTTACGATAACCGCCAGAAAAAAGCGCAAATGGCACACCTGCACGTATCGCGGTTTCGGCGTCTGTCTCGCTGTCACCCACATACAATGTGCGAGCACCGGACAGTTGGCCAATCACATGGTGCAGCATTGCCGGGTCTGGTTTACACGTACTGATCATACCGCCGGCAATAAACCCGTCTACCATATCGATTAACCCGGATTGCCGCAGCACGGCCCGCGTAGGGCCCTCCGGCTTATTCGTACAAATCGCCAAGCAATGTTTTTGGGCTTTCAGCTGAGTTAAAAGCAGCAACACGCCCGGATAAAACAGGGATTCGACCGGCATAGTCTCATATCGCCCGATAAACGTAGAAAGCAATTTTCTATGCATATCAGGCTCAGCTTCTATACTTCTTGCCTCCATCATTCGTTGAATTAGTGCAGCTGCACCCTCACCAATAAAAGCGCGGGTCTCCTTAAGGGTAAGCCCCGGTTTACCAATATCCGCCAAGAGGGAATTGGCAATAACTCGTATATCAGGCGCGCTATCGATAAGCGTACCGTCGAGGTCAAATACAATATTCACATTACCGCCCAGGCGCCTTGAATAGGCGCCTGGTCCAGACAGACTGAAACAGAGGGTCGACCCAGCGATAAATACGTCCGGAAATATAAACAGGCTTTGCTTTCTCCACCGCCCGGAGACCATCTGCAACCACTGTTTCCGCGGGGTACCATAACCACCGAGGCAACGAATTCTTCATCTCTATCATTCCGGCCGACTCGTGAAACTCAGTGTGCGTAAACCCTGGACACAGGGCAGTAACATGCACACCAGAACCGGATAATGTTACGGCAAGTGACTCGGACAACGCCACGACATAGGCTTTACTCGAAGAATAATTACAGCCGTCCGCACGCGGTATTCGCCCAGCTACGGATGCAACGTTAATGACACGGCCAAACCGTTTGTCCTGCATTGCCGGTATAAACAAGTGACACAGGTGTGCTACTGAGGTCATCATCAACTGATAGAAAGCCTGATGCTTATCCCAGTCAGGTTCATCTAACAGATCCGGTCCCGCTATACCCGCGTTGTTTACCAGATAGTCCACGGCAAGACCCCGGGCCTGCAAAGCAGAAAAAAGAGCTTGAGGTGCCGATGGCTCCGCAAGATCGAAGGTTTCGATCCAACATTTCACCTTATAGTGATCAGATAATTCTCGGGCCAATCTCTCCAGCCGATCGCGACGCCGCGCTACCAGAATGAGGTTGTAATCCTTTGCAGCCAATTGCCTGGCGAACTCCGCCCCCAAACCGGCGGATGCCCCGGTCACCAAAGCCGTCTTTGTTTCTCTCACCACGTCCCTTCTCCATTGTCACAGAAAGCCATAAGACATCCTTCAGAACCCAATCACACCAGATCCAACACGGCCGCCGTAGCCTTATATAAACTGCGAGCCCTTTGACCAGCGGGCAGAGCCCTCAATGACTCATTGAAAACCTCGACATCAACATAGACTTCAGCACCAATCGAGCGCAGGTTGCGGATAACCCGCGGGAGATCTATGCAACCGTCACCTGGGGGAAGTCGCTGATTCATCGTTTCTTCGATAATATCCGGGAGTGGTTCGCTCCGCGCGTCATCGATCTGCATTGCGAATATAAGATTTCCAGGAATTTCAAGTAAATCGTCCGCCCCTCCACCGCCACGATGCAAGTGCCAGCAATCGACCATTATTCCACCATTAGGGTAACCCGCATGTTTGACAATTCTAAGGGCTGTCTCGAGATCGGACACCTGATTGAATGGCATGAATTCCAAGCTGACGCGCAGAGACTCGCCCTTTGCCTTTTCGCACAATATGCCGAAACTATCCACGATTTCTTGTTCCGATGACGGAGTAGCGAGCCCTAACGGAGCGTTCACAAGATCAGTTTCTGCAACATGTGCAAGATGAAAGACCTCTTCCATAGATACTTGTGTACAAACGCTGATAGGGTCAGTTCCATCAAGAACGACCGAGCCAGGCAGCCAATTAAACAGGGGATCGATACCGCTAACCTGCAAACCATGGTCTCGCAGACTCGCTCTGATATCCGTATCCGACAGCCCACTGGCTGTCGCCTCACGATAAAGAGCGGAATTCAGGGTAACGGCATCAAAGCCAGCCTCCGAAGCAGCCGATAAAAACTCGGGGTAAGCCACGCCATCAAGGCTGCCCCAACAGAGTGACAATTTAGATACTGAATGGTTCTCTGGAATCATTCCACGGCGATCCTACGGTGCGAATATATCAAAAACCACTTTTATCGAACCCAACGTTCTGTTGGCGGCCGTCGCAAAGGCCTCAACAACTCCATCCAGTGGAAACCGATGAGTAACCAGAGCGGTGGCTAGATCCGGATACTGGTGTAAAATTTCGGCTGCCTCCCGAAAACTACTATCAGGTCCGCCGCAGCGATAGCCCGTTGATGATATTAGTTCGGGCTCCTTTCCACAAAACTCTGCTGTCAGCTCCACCGCTTCCCAAAAAACACCGAGCAGTGCGATACGACCCAAAGGGCGAACAAATTGCACAGCTTCTTGCAGCGATGCAGAGCTACCGACTGCGTCTATTACTAAATCGTAGTGTCCATCTGGTGCCAGCCCGGCTCGAATTGTTTCCGCCACGGACTTCTGGTGATCGTAGCGTGCAACAATATCGTAGGCGATACCCCTTGAACGCAGCACCGCACCAGCTGCCAGACCGATGGGGCCCGCGCCAATAACGAGAACTCTCTCACCCTGTCTGGCGCGACTGCGAGTGACACCATGAACTGCCACCGCAAGAGGCTCTACAAGACACGCCGTTCTAACATCAAGCCCCGAGGGCAGAATAAGTAATCGCTCCGCCGGCACATTGATTGATTCCGCCATGCCTCCATCTTCGTTGACACCCATCAGCGAAAAACCCGAATCGCAGTGGAACGCGCTTCCCTCACTACAAAAATGGCAATGCCCGCATCCACCAAGAGTCTCTATTGCAACCGCCTTACCGTCCTTGGTAATTCCAGCAAATTCATGCCCGATTATGTGATCACCAAATGCACCGAGCGACATCATATGGATATCTGATCCACAAATTGAGGCGGATATGACTTTTACTTCCACACCATCACCGATCGGTTCAGACACATCGACAAGCAGGGGCGTTTCGTTTTCGACTTTAATAGCCTTCATAACTCTACCTTAGCACGCACTCGGTGCTATCAGCGAAATTCGCGAGCAAAGCAATCTTACGAACAATCGATAACTTGTTTTCCCAGAAGGCGCTTAATTTCACCCATTTAATCTATCTTCGCACTGCACCGGTCAACCGGATAACGTCACCAGCAGCAAGCGGTTCAGGAGCACCGGGGAACGCTCCCAACATAATCTCAAATCAGACCTTATTGTGGGTATAGCGGTGCAAGTTAATTCGCAAGAATATTATAAATTCAGTTCGATTATGCTCCCGCTATCTTCAAACCTTTTTTATCGCTGTGGTGCGATACCCCGCTACATTTACGTTCGATATAACGGCATCTGATACAAACGCTAACGACACGGCGGGCGCGCCGTTTATTGATGCCAATTGATGCTATAGTAACTATAAGAGTGGCGGCAGATCAGTGGGATAGGCATCGTGATCAACGATCAAAGACTTTCGTTTGTGGCAGCCTCAGGTCCTGCGACAATCGCTTTGTCAAACGCCCTATCAGAAATTGCCATCACACGCTGCGTACCTGCCCCTGAAGCAAGTGGCAGTTGTACTATCGCGTGGCTGTCACCTGCTGAAAGCGCCCTGTCCAGCAACGGTTTCATCCTGGACAAGCGCACCACGGGTTATGCAATACACAATATCTACACAGGAAACTAACGCAAAGAGGAGTATCAATTATGGGTGGCATGGGATTAATAATGTCTTTGGTTATTGGCGGCCTTGCCGGCTGGCTGGCAGGTAACATCATGAAGGGTAACGGTTTTGGTGTAATCGGCAATGTTATTGTCGGCATTGTGGGCGCACTTGTAGGCAGTTTTATTTTCACCCTGCTTGGTCTTCATGCCTACGGAATCCTTGGCTCGTTGATTATGGCGACCGTCGGCGCGGTCATCCTTTTATGGGTTGTTGCAATGATCAAAAAGTGACGTAGCAGCCGCAGTATCATTTGCCGGCTTTCACACCGATTTGCGTGAGACGGCTAAAGCTACAATAAAAGAGACTGCTGAAGAGGCAGGCGAGGCATTTCTGACTAT
>Ga0213863_10002185_pt1 | contig 13986 bp, 12 predicted proteins | sample PICome_8_FD_160128 | JGI IMG/M metagenome (GOLD analysis project Ga0213863, IMG submission 160128) | Coastal seawater microbial communities near Pivers Island, North Carolina, United States - PICO497 | ecosystem: Environmental > Aquatic > Marine > Coastal | place: USA: North Carolina... | reverse complement strand
CATTACCTCTGGGGGAATTTTCTTGCTTAGCTGAACATAATGATCGAACTGGGCGAGCAGCGAATGCGACAGCGCAACGGCTTCTTTCGTTTCCAGAGGTTCACCATGCAGCGTTGTAACTACAGCACTGGCTTGATCGTCATCGAAGCTTAATGACTTAATCTTGGCGCGCTCTAGACCCTCTACGAGCACTTTAACGGTGCCATCAGGCAAGCGTATCAGCTGCAGGATCGTAGCAACGGTACCTATGCTGAACAGCTCTGCTTCACCCGGATCGTCATCGCCAGCATTGCGCTGCGCAACTAACAGCACTTTCTTGTCAGCTGCCATCGCCGTTTCCAACGCCTTGATGGACTTCGGCCGCCCCACGAAAAGAGGCTGCACAATTTCGGGATACACGACGACGTCGCGCAGCGGGAGTAACGGAAGCGAATCCAGTGTGGCGTCTGAAGATTCTGAGCTTTTAGTCATGGGCTGCCCTTGAGTAGAGTGGCCCCTTTCGAGCCACCGGAAATTGGGATAATGAACGGACGCTTCGAGATATTGTGGCTAGTGGTAGAAAATCAAGTCCGCTTAGTCTGTTGCAGCTGACTTGCTTGACGGCTCCGCGTTTTCGAACAGAAGCAATGGCTCCGACTCGCCTTGAATCACCGCCTCGTCGATAACCACCTTGCTGACTTTCTCCAGCGATGGAATCTTGTACATACTGTCTAGAAGCACTGACTCCATTATTGAGCGAAGACCTCGAGCCCCTGTTTTGCGGTCGCGCGCCTTTTTAGCAATGGCACGCAGCGCGTCGTCGCGAAACTGTATTTCTACTTCTTCCATCTCGAAGAGCTTCGCGTACTGCTTGGTTAAGGAGTTCTTAGGCTCTTTGATAATCCTCACTAGTGCATCGAGGTCGAGCTCCTCAAGCGTGGCGATCATCGGCAGGCGGCCTACGAATTCCGGAATTAAGCCGAATTTAACGAGATCTTCAGGTTCTACGCTACGCAGCGCCTCTCCGACCTGCTGCTCGGTTACCTGAGAGCGCACCTCGGCGCTGAACCCAATACCACTCTTGTGAGATCGATCGCGGATTATGCGATCAAGACCTGCGAATGCGCCGCCGCAGATGAAGAGAATATTCGATGTATCCACCTGCAAAAATTCCTGCTGTGGATGTTTTCGTCCGCCCTGAGGTGGCACAGAGGCCACGGTTCCCTCGATAAGCTTGAGCAGGGCCTGCTGTACGCCCTCGCCCGAGACGTCGCGAGTGATTGACGGGTTATCGGATTTGCGGGAAATCTTGTCTATCTCGTCGATATAAACAATGCCGATTTGCGCCTTTTCTACATCGTAGTCGCACTTCTGTAGGAGCTTTTGGATGATATTTTCCACATCCTCACCCACGTAGCCCGCCTCGGTGAGCGTGGTTGCGTCGGCGATAGTGAAAGGCACGTCTAGCAGACGCGCTAGGGTTTCGGCTAGCAGAGTCTTACCCGTGCCGGTAGGACCAACCATCAAGATGTTGCTCTTGCCTAGCTCTACGTCGCCCTTTTCCTGTTTGTAATTAAGCCGCTTGTAGTGATTGTAAACGGCCACAGCGAGCACGCGTTTCGCTGCTTCTTGACCGATCACGTAGTCGTCTAGGGTTTCTTTGATTTCCTGCGGAACAGGAAGCTTGCGCTCGCCCGATTCAGCCTCGCGCTCTTGGACCTCTTCCTTGATGATGTCGTTGCAGAGTTCAACGCATTCGTCACAGACGAATACAGACGGCCCCGCAATAAGCTTCTTTACTTCCTGCTGGCTCTTCGCACAAAAAGAGCAGTAGAGGAGCTTGCCGCCCTCTTCGGGCTTGTCGAAATCGTCATCTGACATAGATTAACCTGATGGAATGTATTGGTTACGCAAACTTAGCTTAGCGCTCGATAGCGAAGTTGCAACTCGCTAACTAGATTTATCTACTCGGCGCTCGATAACTTTATCGACAAGCCCGTATTCACAGGCCTCATCGGCGCTCATGAAGTTGTCGCGCTCGGTATCATGCGCGATTGTCTCTTCGGGCTGCCCAGTATGTTCAGCAAGCAAAACGTTAAGACGCTTTCGTATCTTAATGATTTCATTGGCCTGAATCTCGATATCAGAAGCCTGACCTTGGGCGCCCCCACTGGGCTGGTGGATCATCATTCGAGAATGAGGCAGAGCAAGGCGCTTACCTTTTGCCCCACCGGCTAATAGCATCGCGCCCATGCTAGCGGCCTGACCGATACACATCGTGCTGACATCGGGCTTGATGAACTGCATCGTGTCGTAAATCGAAAGCCCTGCGGTCACCGACCCACCCGGTGAGTTGATGTAAAGATGAATGTCCTTATCGGGGTTTTCCGACTCGAGAAACAGCAGCTGCGCCACCACTAGATTAGCCATATAGTCCTCGACTTGACCCGTGAGGAAGATGACGCGATCTTTAAGTAGGCGCGAGTAAATATCGTAGGAGCGCTCGCCGCGCGCGGTCTGTTCGACCACCATGGGGACGAGAGCTGCTGTAGGCTGCTGGCTGGACATTCGTTTCCTTTAAATCGTCAATGGCAGAGTGTTCTGCCGAATCTTACCTGCGTCTTATTCCGCTTCAGCAGGCTGCTTTTGCTCTGGCTTAATAACCTCTTGGTAGGAGACCGTCTTGTCCGTCACCTTTGCTTTCTCCAAAATGAAATCAAACACTTGATCTTCAACTACCGAACTCTCGATCGCTGATAGCTGCTCTTGATTGCCGTAGTACCAGTTGATCACCTCCTCAGGCGACTCGTACGTTGCGGCGAGCTCTTCTATCGTCTCACGTACTCGCGCAGGATCAGCGCTCAGGTTCTCTGCTTGCATGACCTCACCGAGTACTAACCCGAGTGTTACGCGGCGAGTCGCCTGTTCGGAGAACAACTCATCCGGCAACATGTTTGGATCGAGATTCGCACCGCCACCCATTTGCTGCAGCGCCTGAGCCTTAAGCTGACCCAGCTCGTTAGTAACAAGAGCAGCGGGGACTTGGATGTCGACCATGCCGACGAGCTTGTCCATTACCTGCGCTTTGAGCTTGTTGCGGCTCGCCGATTTCAGCTCGCGGGTCATATTGTTTGCAACTTCCTCGCGGAAAGCCTCAACGCCCCCCTCCTCGACTCCAAAGCTCTTAAAAAACTCCTCATCAACCGCAGGGAGAACTTGTTCACTCACGGAATTCACTACGATATCGAACTCAACGCTCTTACCTGCAAGCTCGGCGTTGTGATACTCCTCAGGGAAAGACAGAGGAAGTGTAAAAATGTCTCCGGCTGATTTGCCGATGAGGCCGTCCTCGAACCCGGGAACCATACGCTCGGAACCTAGGATAAGATCGGTCCCAGCTGCGCTGCCGCCAGCAAATTCTTCGCCCTCGAGCTTGCCTTTATAGTCCATATTCACACGGTCTTTATCCGCTGCGGCACGCTCAACTGTTTCCCAAGTTTGTCGCTGCTGGCGCAGCGTCTCGATCATCTCGTCGATATCGGCATCGCCTATGTCCGCACCGAGGCGCTCCACTTCCAACGCACTAAAGTCAGGCAGGGAGACGTCTGGGTACACTTCGAAGGTCGCAGTGAAGGTTAGGTCTTCGCCTTCTTCTAATTTGCCGGGCTCGATGGTTGGCTGGCCCGCAGGCTTCAGCTGCTCTTGAGTTAAGGCGTCAAAGTAGCACTGGTTAATCAGCTCGCCTGCGACATCTTGGCGTACGCTTTTGCCAAATCGGCTTTTGACCACTTTGAAAGGCACCTTGCCCTTTCTGAATCCTTTGAGGTTCACAGTGCCCGCTGCCTCTTGTAGGCGCGCCGTGACCGCAGTTTCGACTCGATCGCTCGGCACTGCGACTGCCATTTTACGCTCTAGACCCTGAGTCGTTTCGATTGAAACCTGCATTGAATACCCTCTGACGATGTCGAGGCGCGCTTCGCGTTCGACGAAATTAACGGTTTAGTTGTTTTTCAGGCCTCTAGCGATCTGGAGCCTGTGCTTCCCTGTGATTAATCTTGCTCTTGGTGCGGCGGGAGAAAACCCTGAGGCCTACACCATGGCAAGTGCGCGATTTTCCCACAGAGACAGGGCTTATTCAATGAGACGGGCAGATTCGAGGGCTTTCCAAAGCCTGGAGGCTAGCGCTTGTAGATGGCGCCACAGCCGCCCCAGCAGCTTTGAACTCTAAGCGGTCAGGATGGGCGCTTGATACGCCACTATCGCGCTCTTGCTCCGCTAGCGATCCCTGTCGAGCACTATCCAGTCAGACACGGCCAGTGGCAGCGGGAAGGCTGAATTCGTTGTTATTCTGTTTTCTCGTCGAAATTCAAGCACGCTGAATTGATACAATAGCGAAGCCCGGTTTCTACCGGCCCGTCGGTAAACACATGACCGAGGTGAGACTCGCAGCCTTTGCAAACAACCTCTGTGCGCTGCATACCGTGGCTGAGATCTTGCCTCTCGTCGATTAGGCTAGACTGCGCAGGCCGGAAAAAGCTGGGCCAGCCACACCCAGAGTCATATTTTGCATCTGACAGGAAAAGCACCTCGCCGCACCCTTTACAGCGGTAGCTGCCGCTTTCTTTTCTGTCCCAATGCTCACCGGTGAAAGCGCGCTCAGTACCTTGCTGCCGCATAATTGCGAAAGCCTCCGGCCCCAGCTTGTCACGCCACTCTTCCTCGCTCATCGACTTTGCCTGCTCATTATGTGCATTTTTATCTTGAGTCATAATTCTTTGCTCTACTGGTTTTGACTGTTTAGATAACCTATGAAGTTACTTGAGACGTTACGCCCTCACACTGGGATTGGGTCTAACGCCGCGCTTTGAGTATTGGGGCAGGAGCACAGATTCAGTTACACTGACGGTCACTAAATCTAACACCTGCAAGATTGGCTTCATTATGAAAACCATTACCCAATCCGATAAGCTCAGCCGCGTATGTTACGACATTCGAGGACCTGTACTCGAGAGAGCTAAACAGCTTGAAGAGGAAGGACAGCGAATACTCAAGCTCAATATTGGCAATCCCGCGGTCTTTGATCTTAACGCACCGGACGAAATTCTTCAGGACGTCATTCGTAACCTCCCCTCTGCAGAAGCCTACTGCGATTCGAAAGGCCTGTTTACTGCCCGCAAGGCGATCATGCAAGAATGCCAGCGCTTAGGCATCCTAGACGTGGAAGTAGATGATATTTATCTGGGCAACGGCGTCAGCGAACTCATTACGCTCAGCATGCAGGCTTTACTCAATAACGGCGACGAAGTGCTAATCCCTGCACCCGACTATCCACTGTGGACAGCCGCGGTCTCTTTAAGCGGCGGCACGCCGGTCCATTATCTTTGTGACGAACAGGCAGACTGGTTTCCAGACCTTGCAGACATCGAAGCTAAAATCACGCCGAATACTAAGGCGATGGTGGTCATCAATCCCAATAACCCCACGGGGTCGGTCTACTCGAAAGAAATCCTCCTGGGCCTGATCGATATTGCCCGGCGGCACTCTCTTATCCTCTTCGCCGACGAAATTTACAGCAAGATTGTGTACGACGACGCGGAGCATATATCCATGGGGTCACTCAGCGACGACGTCTTCACGGTGAGCTTCAACGGCCTATCCAAGTCCTACCGCTTAGCCGGTTTCCGCTCGGGCTGGATGATTTTGCACGGCCCCAAACATCTGGCAAAAAGCTACATTGAAGGGCTCGAGATCCTAAGCAATATGCGACTGTGCGCGAACGTACCGGCCCAGCTCGCGGTACAAACGGCACTCGGTGGCTATCAGAGTATCAACGACCTCGTTCTGCCCAACGGTCGTTTGCGCAAACAGCGCGACACCGCGTGGGATCTTCTTACCCAGATAGATGGCGTGAGCTGTGTAAAGCCGCGGGGCGCGCTTTATATGTTCCCCAAACTCGATCCGAAGCGCTTTAAAATCGAGAATGATGAGAAGTTGATATTGGATATCTTAGAACGGGAGCAAATTCTACTCGTGCAAGGCAGCGCTTTTAATATCAAGGATACTCAGCACTTTCGTGTGGTTTTCCTGCCCCGCGAAGACGATCTAAAAATGGCGGTAAAGAAACTGGAGAGAGTGCTGTCACACCATCGCAGCTAAGCACTTAAGCCTTTAAAGTAAGCTGCAACGCCGCGGCCAGATCCCGCTCGCTTTTTGAGAGCGCCACTCCATCAGTAGCTACTCTTGCAAGGCTGAGTTGCTGCCGCTTAAGCAAGGGCTGCCTCTGGCGGTCGAATTTTTCCGCAGTCATTCCTCCCCGCAACGCGCAACGAAAGCTCTTATCAACCGCGCGCAGATCTAACAAGCGCACTATCGCAGGCCATAGACCACCGCGATTTGAGTCCATACCCGACTCCAGTGAGACTTCGCGCGCATCGCCTATGCCGCTTAAACAATGCTCGGCCGCAGAATTCAGCGCCATCGCAATCTCAATCTTTTCTACTGCGCGGGCGTACCGAGAAAGTTCAGCCAGAAGTACGGCAGTCGCTGTCTGTTTTGCCTGCACGCTATAGCCCGCGATATGTGGGGTCGCTAACCAACTTGCGCCCACTAACTCCGCATCAACATCCGGCTCATCGCGCCATACGTCTGCTGCGTAAATAAAGCGCGGTCGACTCTGAAGATGATGCTTTAGCGCCTGCTCGTCTACTACCCCGCCTCGGCTCGGGTTTATCAACACCGCGTTCTCAGCCATGTGGCTTAGTTCTTCTCTTCCGATTAGGTTTCGCGTGGCAAATTCGCCTATGTCCGACAGCGGCACATGGACGCAGACAATTGGGCAGGCTAACGCCGTTGCGAGATCCACAAAGCTTGATTCACTTCCAAGCTGCGCGGCGAGGGGATCGTCGCAGCAGGCAGTCACAAACCCAGCTGCCTGCAAAGTTTGATCGAGAAGGCTACCAACGCAGCCATGCCCAACTATTCCTATCGTCTTACCCTCAGGCTCGAGCGCTGTCTCGCAAGCAAGCAGAGCAAGTGCGGCGAAAACATAGTCCACCACCGCGGCAGCATTGGCTCCCTTCGCGTCCACAAGCTGTATACCAGCGCGACCCAGGAAAACCGTATCAATGTGGTTCACGCCGCTTGTGGCAGTCCCTACAAACCTCACGTGACTGCCTTCGAGCAGTGCCTCATTAACAGGGGTAATTGACCGCACCAGCAGCGCCTCTGCATCCCGCAGCTGTGCAGGTGAAATATCACGACCGGATAGCAACTGCAGTTCGCAAAAGCCCTCTAATTGAGCGACTAGCTCTTCAATACCGAAAAGACCTGAATCGGCGACAATCTTCATCTTAGTACGCCCCGCCTATTTCGCTCTGCGACAGGCTACGCATAGAGTTTCCCAGCGACTCAGAGAGACCGCGAGGCAGTCTCGCCTCGGCCAACACAGCGGAGAAACTCTGTGAGTCTGGGAGCTGCAGCGAAAGGTTGTGGAGCGAGGCTACAGCGAACTCTTCGTCGCACTCCTGCGGCTGTTCGACCACTGTAGCGAGCACCTTACACAGGCGCGCCTGCTCTTCGAACGCCTCGAGCTTTGCCGCAAGGGCCTTTGCCCCGCGCATTGGCATGATCGCGACGCGGCCGAGATCGGCATAGAGCGCTTCAATAGAGCCAAATGCAGCTATGAGGGCACGCGCCTTTACAGGCCCAATTCCAGGCACCCCAGCAATGCAGTCAACCGCATCGCCGACCAGACCAAGGTAGTCAGGAATGAGTGACGTTGGAACGCCCATATCCTTCTCAAGCTGCAATCTGTTCCGTCGACGATTGGCCGTAAAGTCCCACATAACATCCTGCTCAGACTTGATGAGCTGCGCGAGGTCTTTGTCTTTGCTGACAATGCAGACCCCACCTTCGTCAGCCTCGCTGCGGACACTATGGGCGAGCGTACCGATGATATCGTCGGCCTCAAATCTCTCACTAGCGTAAACCGGCCAACCGAGCGCGAGCGCGGCTTCGGCACACAGCCCCAACTGCCAGGCTAAATTGTCATCTGGAAGCTCACGATTGGATTTATATTCGGCACTGAGTTGATGCCTAAAACCAGAAAAAAGCGCGTTATCCATAGCCACAGCACCACGCGCCGGTTGTTCTCTGCGCTGTAGTGAGAGCAAAAACTGAAGGAAGCCAACAAACGCGCTGACGTCTTCGTCCTCCTCGCTCACCGCTGTACTGTAGGGAGAGAAATAGGCCTGAAAGATATAAATAGACGCATCTATGAGGTAAGTGTGGCCGCTCACTCTGCGCACTTTCTCAGGAGATAAATATAGCTATCCCCTTCCTGCCGACTAGCCACCAGATCATGACCAAGGAAGGCGCAGAATTTCGGGACATCGCGCGTGGTGGACGGATCGGTTGCAGTGAGCTCGAGCACGCTGTTGAGGGCGAGTTCTTTAAAGTGTTTATGCAGCAGCATAACGGGCTCGGGGCAATACAAACCGCTAGCATCCACTCGAATATCGGCGCTGACGTTATTCACGTTTTCAATAGGCGTGAGTGTGGGGATGCTTTGGCTCATGACTTTTCTCTCCGTATCACTCGAACCCGAGACTCGCAGCGATGGCGACATCCATCGTGCTGTTCATTCGCGCCCTTGCTCTAATTCTTCTCGTTCTAACTCAGCTTGATACTCGATTGGCAGTAGCTGGCAGCTTTCGCTTATCGGATCGAAGCTAAGAAAAATTTCTCCTCGCTCCAGCTGCTTGCGAACCTGCTGCACTTTAGCAGCGAGCGAAACCTCCTGCTCACCGTACTCAGTTCCCTCGCGAGTCACGGTTTCCTCGATGATCGAATCGAGAATTTCGGGAGCGAGTTTGTTAACAGGTATTTGCATGTTTTAGCTTATTTGCCTCGAACTACGCCCAGACTAATTAAACGAATTAGTAATGAAAAACGCGAGTGTGCTAGGTGAGCTCAACGAAACGCAGCGCCCCTTCTTCCTCTCGCGCGATCCTTAAGTCGGTAAACGGAAAGGCCTTGGGATCGGCAAGCTGCGATGGCTCGATATTACAGAGGCTTCTAAATATTGTTTCAACTCTTCCAGGGTGCGCTTTATCCCAACCCTGCAGCATCGCTTTAATGGCTTGGCGCTGCATATTGTCCTGCGTTCCGCACAGATTGCAGGGGATTATAGGAAAATCCATTAGCTCGGCGTAGCGCGCGATCTCACGCTCTTTGCAGTAGGCAAGCGGCCTAATAACCACATTGCGCTTGTCGTCCGCTAACAACTTGGGTGGCATAGCCTTGAGCTTGCCTCCGTAGAACATGTTCAGGAACAGCGTCTCGACAATGTCATCACGGTGATGCCCCAGAGCAATTTTGGTAGCACCGAGCTCTACGGCCTTGTTATAAAGTATCCCGCGCCGCAAACGCGAGCAGAGTCCGCAATACGTCTTACCCTCTTCCACTTTGTCCATGACAATCGAGTAAGTGTCCTGTTCTATAATCGTGTAATCGACACCAATCGAATCAAGATATTGCGGGAGGACCTGCTCAGGAAAACCCGGCTGCTTTTGATCTAAATTCACTACATGCAGCGAGAAGTCGATAGGCGCGCTCTTCTGCAGGCTGCGCAGAATATCGAGCATCGCATAGGAATCCTTGCCGCCCGAAAGACACACCATGACCTTGTCGCCATGCTCAATCATCCCGTAGTCGGCAATCGCCTTGCCCACGTCACGGCGCAAATTCTTGCGACTACGATTGAGCTTAAGCGAGCGATCTATCTCGGCTTTGTTGCTATTCTTGGCCGCGTCTTCAACAGTCATAACATACCTCTGGAATTTGGCATGTGGCAGTGGGCTTAGGCATAGAACTTGGCTCCGCTGCTAGCCAGGTCCAGCAGGCTTTGCGGCGGCGCGAACATAGCCCCGAGCCTTTCGTAGCGCTTGGCAAGCTCGCAAAAATCTTTGCAGCCCACCTGGTCGACGTATCGTAAAGCACCCCCGCGGAAGCGTGGAAACCCTAAGCCGAGGATAAGACCCATATCCGCCTCAATTGCGCTATCGACTATGCCCTCTTCAAGACAGCGCACAGTCTCCAAACACAGCGCTAGCAGAAGACGTTCACGAATTTCCTCGTCACTAAATTCTCTACTAGCCTGCGAGCAGCTAGCAATAACTGCATCTATCTCTGGATTCGCCGAGCGCTGCGGCCTACCGTTTTCGTCTGCACTATAGCTATAGAAGCCGCGCCCTGACTTCTGCCCCAGATCGCCCTGCGCAAAAAGCTTGTCAATCGCACTTTCGAAGGGCAACTGCATGCGCTCGAAGCCCTCGGCCATCACCGCTTGGGCATGCACCGCGGTATCAATACCCACAACGTCAAGCAGATAGGCCGGCCCCATTGGCCAACCAAACTCCTCCATAACCCGGTCTATTTGTCTGAAATCGGCCCCTTCATTAAGCAGGGTTGAGAAGGCGCCGAAGTAAGGGAAAAGGATTCTATTCACAAGAAATCCGGGGCAGTTGTTCACGACTATTGGCGTTTTCCCCAGCGCCCGTGCGTAGGCAACTGTAGACGCCACTGTCTCCGGGCTCGTTTGTGCACCGCGGATCACTTCGACAAGCGGCATCAGGGGCACCGGATTAAAGAAGTGCATTCCGCAGAATCGCTCAGGGTTGCTCAGCGCATCGGCCAGGGAGTCAATTGAGATTGTGGAGGTATTGGTTGCTATGACCGTTGTCTCAGGGACCAAAGCTTCTAACTCAGCCAGTACTGATTTCTTTACCGCTTCGTTTTCAACCACGGCTTCAACCACCAGACCGGCGCTCTTAACCTTCTCATAGTCGAGGCTCGAATCGATCAAACCCAAGATAGCCTGGCTTTTTTGTTCGCTTAGTTTGCCGCGCTTCACTTGTTTGGCTAGCAGCTTCTTGGCTTCTGCCAAACCCAAATCTAGCCCCGACTGCGCGATGTCTTTCATTACGATCGGCGTACCACGCAGCGCGGATTGATACGCGATTCCGCCGCCCATGATTCCCGCGCCGAGCACAGCGGCCTTAGCTACCGGTTCTGCTCCTTTGGCGATAGCACGCGCCTTACCCGCAAGGAACTGGTCATTGAGAAACATTTGCACAAGATTAGCGGCGCATTCACCTGCTGCAAGCTCGATAAATCCATCATGCTCGGCTTTCAGGGCGTCTGCGCGATCGCACGCTACGCCTTTTTCCATTGCAGCGACTGCGGTAACGGCGGCCGGATAGTCTTTCCCTGACGCCCTAGCTACTGCCAGCTTCGCTTTTTCGAAGAACACCGCACGCTCATCGTCTGCGACGGAGACCGCCTGTTTCTTGCGCGAGCGTATTGCTTCCACGTCGCGGTCACCCGCGAGAGCCTCCTCGAGAATTCTCTCCGCCGACTCTATAAGCCCCTCGTCCACAATCATATCGACGGCGGCAACCTCGAGCGCCTGCGCAGCGGATCGGTGTTTGCCGCTGCTAATCCAATCAACCGCTGCCTGAAGCCCGCTGGTTCTTGGTAATCTCACCGTGCCACCGAACCCCGGGAGAATGCCCAGATTGATCTCGGGAAAGCCTACTATTGCTGTAGAGGCAGCGACGCGGAAGTCAGCAGATAACGCTAATTCAAAGCCACCACCGAGTGCGGCGCCGTTGATAGCAGCCACTGAAGGTACAGAAAGGTCTTCAATCGCATTGAACACTTTATTCGCTTGCACTAGCCATTCACGAATCTCATCCTCGCCTTGAGAGAACAGGCCTCCAAATTCGGTGATATCAGCACCAACAATAAAAGTCGATTTCGCGCTCGCGAACACCACGCCGCGGGCAGCACTGCTCTCAACGGAGGCTATGGCCTCGCCGAGCTCGCGAAGCGTAAGCTGGTCGAACTTATTGACTGAAGACTCGTCAAGATCGAACATGACGCAGGCGAAGCCAGACGGCAGAAGTGAGGCCTTGATAGCCTGCCCTGTAAACAGCATAGTTTTGTCCTTTCTTATGGGGAATTCGCGGGTTGTGGTGCCCAAATGACCGAGACGCAGTATAGCGGCGACAAACACAGAGTAGAAGGCAGGCGACAAAAGTTTGGGGGTAGGCAGAATGGCAAAATCGCGTAACTCAAAGGCTCGAATGCGTACTGGGCACTGTAGCTTACTTCTTGCCGCCCTCATTGCTAAGGGCGTTTTAGCTCAGGCGCAAGCCCCCTTGGCTACGCCCTGGGTTTCTAGTCCGGAACAACACAGCGCCGCAATCTCGGTCTATCACCATGTCGCAGAAAACACTCCATACTCCACCTCGATAGCACCCGAGCAATTCGAGGCGCATCTTCGCCTTCTGGCCGAAGGCGGGTTCACCGTAAGCCCCTTGGCAGAGCTTATAAATACAACGCTGAGAGGCGAGGCCATCGCGCCGAAGTCCGTCGCCATCACTTTCGATGACGGCTACGAGTCGATATATACCACCGCCTTTCCGCTGCTACAGCGCTACGGCTTCCCATTCTCGGTGTTTCTCAGCACCGCGCCCATAGATAGAGCGCAGCGCGGTTACCTTACCTGGACGCAGTTGAGAGAACTCGTTGCTGCCGGTGTGACGATTGGCAATCATGGAGCAGAGCACGACTCGGTTCTTGCGCAAAGTGACACTGAGATAAGAGAAAATATTAAGGCGGCGCAGCTGCGCATAGACGCTGAGCTCGGTCCTCAGCCCAAACTTTTTGCCTATCCCTATGGCGAATTCAACCCCCAAGCACAGCAGGTAGTAAGCGATCTCGGGTATCGCGCTCTGGCACAGAATTCAGGCGCTATCGGCCCCTCAAACAATGCCCTGGCACTCCCGCGCTTCCCCTTAGCAGGCCCCTACGCAGGGCTTTCTGGCGCTGAACAGAAATATTCTACGCTCGCCTTCCCTCTTGCGGGGGAGACCGGCGTTGATCCAACAAGCCGCTCAAAAACTCGCGAACTTCAGATCGCAGTCTCAGATCGAAACTGGCTAAAAGGCACCCTAAATTGCTTTGATGCCGGTGAGTTGGCGCAGGCAGCAAGCGATGGCTATGTCATTACATTAAATCTAGAAAGCCCCGGCGCTCAGACGAGACGCTGGCTGACTACCTGCACGGCAAGGCATGAAGAGAGTGGTCGGTATTTTTGGTACTCGCAGCCTTGGACGAATTCGAGCAGACCGCTTTGAAGGATTAGCCTTCGTCGCGGCGCTGTAGATCGTTCTGCTGAATGATCGTCTGCACCTCGTCAATGTAGTTGTCACCACGCTGCGAATAGCTCCCTAGTCCGTAGGCGAGCTGGATGGGGTCTAAGCTGCGCTCCTGCTCTCGCATGCGGGCGCGCATGCGCCTGAAATGCGAGTAGCTTGGGTGTGTATTAATGTTATTGAAGTAGGCTGTGACGGCTGCATCCACGGTATCGAAGCGCTCTACTTCATGACTAGCCTCGTCAACGCGCTCAAAAGGAACAAAACCACAGCCTTCCTGATAGCACCACTGCCCAAATAGGTTATTGCCTTCCACTGCAAATCTCGACGTGCCCCAAGCGGACTCATTCGCAGCTTGGGCTAGCACTAGGGAAATCGGAATGGCGTCAATTCGCAGGAGTAGCTCCGCGATTAACGCTTGCTGAGAGCTTTTGCTCAATCGAACTGGATCTGAAGTTACTGAAGCGGTTTTAACTTTATAGCGCCGCGCAAGAGTGAGAAGTCGCTGCTGCTCCGCCGGTGACAAAGCAAAACCAGAATTCGCAATATCAGCATAGCCCTCGATCTGTTCTCGCAAACCGTGAATTCGCGCGTTTTGACGGCTTACATAGTCATCGAGGTAATCGAAAAAATTCTGCTTTCTGACTTGCGTATCGGTAAGCTGCGTAAAGTCTGGAAGCACACTGACTGCTTCTACGTTTACAGTGCGCTGCTTATCAACCTTAAGGGCTTGCTCAGATTGCTCTAGGCTTTGCGAAGACTGTAATTGACTTGGCGCGCCAAGATC
>Ga0213863_10002183_pt1 | contig 13990 bp, 16 predicted proteins | sample PICome_8_FD_160128 | JGI IMG/M metagenome (GOLD analysis project Ga0213863, IMG submission 160128) | Coastal seawater microbial communities near Pivers Island, North Carolina, United States - PICO497 | ecosystem: Environmental > Aquatic > Marine > Coastal | place: USA: North Carolina... | reverse complement strand
TTAATTAAGTTTGAAATGCTCTTAGGAGAGGAAGAGGCTGGACCTAGTGTGGCAATTATTTTAGTTCTTTTTCTCATAATTCATACATTCCAAGCATCTCTAACACAGGTAATTTTTCACCTTCTATAAATTTTAACAGAGATCCTCCACCAGTTGATAAACATGAAAATTTATTTTGAAGTTGTAAACTTTCAATAATAGGTATTGTATCCCCGCCACCTACAACAGAATAAGCTTGTGAAGAAGCAATGGCCTTGGAAATATTAATAGTACCATTATCAAATGGAGGTTTTTCAACATAACCTAGAGGACCATTCCAAAAAATTGTTGATGATTCTGTAATGACTTTATTATAACAGTCTATAGTTTTTTTGCCTATATCCAATATCTTATCATTTGATTGTACCATAGATATTTCTCTTGTCTCAGGATTACCAAGATTAGAGCTTGAGGATACCATGACATCTATAGGCATTAGGATTTTATTTGAGTCATCACTATTTAATATTTCTTTTGCTTCGTCTATAAAACTTTCTTCAATGAGAGAATTTCCGATCTCATGTCCCATTGCCTTTAAGAAAGTGTTAAGTATCCCTCCTCCAAGAATTATATTATCTGACTTAGATATTAACTTCTTAATTAGAGTTAATTTAGTTGAAATTTTAGCTCCTGATATAATTGTCGTCATAGGTCTTTTCTGTGATGATAAGAGTTTTTTTGCATTCATGATCTCATCTTTTAATAAGTCACCTGCAAATGTCTCAAGATATTCTGATACGCCATACGTTGATGCTGCTTTACGATGTGACACACCAAATGCATCAAACACATACACATCGCCTAGGTCTGATATTTTTTTAGCCAATATAGGAGAGTTTTCTTTCTCTCCCTCCTGAAACCTGACATTCTCACATAACACGATATTGTTGCCATTAAACTCAATGCCATCAATCCAATCTTTAGAAAAGGTTACTTTCTCTCCAATTAATTGCTCAAGAGTATTAAGAATAATCTTAAGGCTAAGAGATTGATCATAGCTACCCTCTTTAGGTCTACCAAAATGAGATAATATAATTACTTTGTTATTGTTAGATATAAGATTCTTTATCATAGGAACGCATTTTGAGATCCTAAAATTACTTAATATCTTACCCTCAAATACTGGTACATTTAAATCTAAACGTAACAAAACATTCTTGTTATATATTTCTAATTTATTTGACTTCTGTATCATTAGTTTCTAGCTAAAATCTTAGCAACATCTAACATTCTATTAGAAAATCCCCATTCGTTATCATACCAAGAACATATTTTAAAAAATTTATTATTCATAACTCTGGATAAGCTCTCATCATATACAGAAGAAAAAGACGAATGATTGAAATCAATCGATACTAAAGGTTCAGAGTTATAACCAAGAATGCCAGATAATTCATTTTCTGATGCTTTTTTTATAATAGAATTTATTTCATCTAGCGATGACTCTTTTTTAACATTAATACATAAATCTACAAGAGATACATTTATTGTTGGTACTCTAATTGCAAAGCCATCTAACTTTCCATTTAATTCTGGAAGAACTAAGCCTACTGCTGAGGCAGCTCCAGTTTTTGCAGGTATCATAGATTGTGTAGCTGACCTTGCCCTTCTTAGATCAGAGTGATACACATCAGTTAAAACTTGATCATTTGTATAGGAATGTATTGTAGTCATAATCCCACTTTCAACAGTTAACTTATCATGGATATTTTTAATAAGTGGTGCAAGACAGTTAGTTGTACAAGAAGCATTAGAAACAATCTTATGTGAGTCATTTAATATTTCATGATTAACACCGTATACAATGGTGGCATCTACATTAGCAGCTGGAGCTGATATCAATACTTTTTTAGCTCCTGCGTTAATGTGGCTCATTGACTTTTCTTTAGATGCAAAAAAACCAGTACACTCCATTACTACATCAATACCAAGATCTTTCCAAGGCAATTTAGATGGCTCTCTCTCACTTAAAACAAGGACTTCATCTTTATTATCAATAACGATTTTATCATCCTTAATCTGCACACTTTTATCAAATGGTCCATGTGCAGTATCATATTTTAAAAGATGTGCGTTGATTTTTGTGTCTCCTAGATCATTTATAGCAACAATCTTTATCTCATTGTTATTGCCGCTTTCATAATTGGCTCTAAAGACATTTCTACCAATTCTGCCAAATCCATTTATTGCTATATTTATAGTCATACTGTTACCCGTTCTTTTTGATTAATTTTTTAGCTTGTTTTATTACATTTGATATTGTAAATCCAAAATGCTTCATTGCTATATCTCCTGGGGCTGAAACACCAAATGAATCCATTGTAATCTTTGTTCCTTTTTTACCAATAAGTATATCCCAACAAACTCCAATACCTGCTTCTACAGCAATAATATTATTGAAATCTTCAGGAATTATTCTATTTCTATACGATTTTGACTGAGACATGAATTCTTCAAGGCATGGGACAGATACAACCCTAGCTCCCAAGCCATCCTGTTTTAATTTCTCTGCAGCATCTACACAAAGTTGTACTTCAGATCCTGATGATACAAATATTACATCTATTTTTTTATCACAATCTTTTAGGATATAACCACCTTTTTTAATAGATTCAATTTGAATTTTTGATCTACTTAATTCTGGTAGAGTCTGTCTAGTTAAAACTAGAGATGATGGTCCATCTTTTTTGTCTAAACAAGATTTCCAGGACATTGCCGTTTCTGTAACATCAGCTGGCCTCCATACGCTCATTCCTGGAATTATTCGAAGTGATGTTAATTGCTCCACAGCTTGATGCGTTGGTCCGTCCTCTCCAAGGCCGATTGAATCATGTGTAAAAACATTAATAACCGGAAGATGCATAAGAGCAGACATCCTGATAGCATTTTTAGCATATTCAGAAAATATTAAAAATGTACTAGCGTATGGTCTGAATCCGCCATGCAAATAAATTCCATTGTTTATTGCGCACATACCAAATTCCCTAACGCCATAATGAAGATATTTACCGGAAGGATCTTTTTTGCTAAATGGTTTTGATTCTGGCCAAAAAACCAAATTTGAATCTTTAAGGTCAGCAGAACCTCCTATTAATTCCGGCAATAATGGTCCTATATGCTCTAAAACAACTTGGGATGATTTTCTCGTTGCCATCGATTTATTATTATTTGATATTAATGAATCAATTTTTTTTGTCAGGCTAGAAGGAAGCTTATTATCTAACCTTCTTTGAAGTTCGCTATATAATCTTGGATATAACTTTTTATATGAATTAAGACTTTTATTCCATTTTGTCTCTAACGTAGAGCCTGATTTTATAGCACTCCACTCTTTATAAATATATTTAGGTATTTCAAAAGGCTTATGATTCCATTTAAGATTATTTCTAGTTAACTCTACTTCAGCATTACCTAGTGGTGCTCCATGAACTCCGCTTGTGCCTTCTTTGTTTGGTGAACCGAAACCAATCTTTGTTTTCATACATATAATGGTTGGCTTAGATCTCTCGCGTCTAGCTCTTGATATAGATTGTTCAATAGACTTATGATCATGGCCGTTAATATTATCTATTACATTCCAACCATAAGAATCAAACCTTTTTTTAATATTTTCTGTAAAAGCTATTGATGTATCGCCATCAATGGAAATACTATTCATATCATATATTAGTATTAATTTATTTAGCCCAAGGGTGCCGGCAAGAGAACATACCTCATGTGAGATGCCTTCCATCAAACATCCATCACCACTAAAAACATAAGTATAGTGATCAATTAAACTATGCGTTTTTGTGTTGAACTCAGCAGCAAGTGATTTCTCAGCTATTGCCATACCAACCGCATTAGCAAGACCTTGTCCAAGAGGTCCAGTGGTTGTCTCAACACCCGGTGTTATATCACATTCAGGATGACCTGGAGTAATAGAATTTAATTGACGAAAATTTTTAATATCATCAATTGACACATCATAACCTGTCAGATGCAACAAGGAATATAAAAGCATTGAGCCATGTCCATTTGACAAAACAAATCTATCCCTATTTAACCAATTAGGATTTTTTGGGTTATGTTGTAAAAAATTTTTCCACAAGACATAAGCAATATCAGCCATACCCATGGGTGCGCCTGGGTGACCAGATTTAGCTTTTTCAACAGCATCTAAACTCAAAAATCTTACAGCATTAGCAAACTCTTTTTTATTCATAATCTAAACTTACTCACTCTCTCCATTTAATTGAACACCCTATGCTAGGGGTTTGCTCGATAGGACCTTTGCCTGTCCTTGATATTAAAAACATTGCTTTAAAAAGATCGCTTTGATTTGGATTATTTGAAGACTCCATCCCTCTGTCATCAAATCTACCACGATATTGTAATTCAAGATCTGAATTATATCCAAAAAAATCAGGTGTGCATACGGATCCATATTTTTTAGCAACTTCCTGTGTATCATCTATTAAATATGGGAAGCCAAATCCATGCTTCTTAGATATTTTCTGCATATTATCAAATGAATCATCTGGAAATGAAATGTAATCGTTAGGGTTAATGGCAACTACACCAATACCTTTCATAGCTAGGACATCTGTTTCAACAACCAGTTTTTCAAGTATGGCTTTTACAAAGGGGCAATGATTACATAAAAACATTACCAATAATCCCTTACTGCCCTTACATTTATCTAGTGACCATAAGTTGTTATCTGTGCCTTTTAACTCAAAATCATGAGCATTTTCCCCAAAGTTACAGACTGGTGTTGATAATTTTGCCATCTTAAATATTTGAATAACCCCTTAACTAGCATTATTATATAAACGGTGAGCCCATTTATTTGTTTAATACAGTATTATTGATGATATAATACATCATTTTTTAGCAACTTAGTATCTTATGGCAAATTCAAATATATCAAAAAGCAAGCAAAAAGAGATCAAAGATCTCATTGAACTAGGCAGAAAACAGGGGTATTTAACTGTTTCTTCTATTAATGATCTATTGCCAAATAATCAATATGATAGTGATCAGATTGAACAAATTACTAAACTAATCACTGATCTAAAGATCAAAGTAGTTGAATCGGCTAAAGAGGCTGAAAATGATCCCATTCTTAATGATGATGAAATCACAGATGATGATGATAGTGAAATCACTGAAGATGAGGCCGTGGAAGTTTTATCAAGCCTAGATGAAGAATTCGGAAGAACATCTGACCCAGTTAGAATGTATATGAGGGAAATGGGCACAGTAGAACTCCTAAACAGAGCAGGTGAAATAGTTATAGCAAAAAAAATAGAAGAGGGTCAAAAATTAATCTATCATGCTATACAGAGATTTCCAGAATCTGCTGCCTTTTTTGTGGATACATTTAGAAATATAGATGATGAAGAAGAAGTTGATTCTCTCATAGCTGACTATGTACTAGATATAAAATCTGAGAGTTCTGAAGAATTTAAATCTGACCAAATTCCTGAGAATAGTCCAAATGTTTTAAAAATGGCTGAAGAGAAAGATAACAAGGATGAAACTGTTGATGAGATAAATACTGATGTAACTGAAGACTCAAGTGATGAAGAAGACGAAGATGAGGTTATAGATAACTCTCCCGATAAAGAAATGGTTGTTAATGCTGTTAATGAAATAACTGGGCTATATTTTGAATACAGCACATATAAGAAAAATAAAGATGAAAGATATAAGGAAGTATTTAAGGAAATAAGAACTAAAACAGCAAACTTTAAGTTCACTACATTATTTAAAGAAAAACTCACAAATAAAATTGAAAGTTTAACAACTCTTATTTCGAAATTAGAAAAAGAAATAAGAAAAGTATGCATCGAAACTCTAAATATTCCCAAAAAAGTATTAATTACCGAACTTAAAGATAATGTTAAGAATTTAAGTTTTGCTGACAGATATATTGAAGAATCAGGCTTAGACGATAATGCTAAACAGTTGGCTAAAAATCAGTTAAGTAAATTTCAAAGAAAGCTCACAGCGATAGAAGAGGATCAAGATATTTCTATAAATGAGATAAAGAAAATAAATAAAGATCGAAGAGTTGGCGAGCTTAAAGAAAGGAATGCAAAAAAAGAAATGGTTGAGGCTAATTTAAGACTTGTAATATCAATAGCGAAGAAATACACAAATAGGGGCTTACAATTTCTAGATCTAATTCAAGAGGGAAATATAGGTTTGATGAAAGCAGTTGATAAGTTTGAGTATAGAAGAGGTTATAAATTCTCAACATATGCAACATGGTGGATCAGACAAGCTATAACAAGGTCTATTGCCGATCAAGCAAGGACAATCAGAATACCTGTACATATGATCGAAACAATCAATAAGCTTAATAGAATACAAAGGAAACTACTTCAAGAAAACGGTAAAGAGGCAACGCCTGAAGAGTTAGCTGAACACATGGAAATGCCAGAAGATAAAGTAAGGCGAGTACTAAAAATAGCTAAAGAACCTATATCAATGGAATCGCCTGTTGGAGATGATGAAGATTCACATCTAGGAGATTTTATAGAAGATGAAAATGCAGAAAAACCATTAGATGAAACAATTAACACTGGTTTATCAGATTCTACAAGAGAGATATTATCTAGCTTAACTCCAAGAGAAGCAAAAGTATTAAGAATGAGATTTGGTATTGATATGAATACTGACCATACTCTGGAAGAAGTTGGCAAACAGTTTGATGTCACTAGAGAGAGAATACGTCAGATTGAAGCAAAAGCTTTAAGGAAGCTAAGACATCCATCAAGGGCTCATAACTTAAAAAGTTTTTTAGATAATGAATGAAAAAGCAATATTCGCAGCAGGATGCTTCTGGGGAGTTGAAGAAAAGTTCGATTCAATCAAAGGTGTTGTTGAAACTGAAGTTGGTTATATTGGTGGTAAGACTAAAAATCCAACATATGAAGAAATATGCAGGGGTGATACATTTCATGCAGAAGCGGTTAGAGTTTTTTATGATACAAGCATAATAAACTATGATCAGTTGCTAGACTTATTTTTCGAGATACATGATCCTACATCGCTCAATAGCCAAGGACCAGATTTTGGCACACAATACAGATCTGCAATATTTTGCAAAGATAAGTTTGAAGTGCTTTCTTGTGAAAATAAAATAAAAGAATTGAATAGAAGCAAATTTAACAATAGTATAGTTACCACAATTGAAACTAGTGATGAATTTTGGATTGCTGAAGAATATCATCAAAAATATTTGAAGAAGAAGAAATTTAATTTTTTTAGCAATTAGGGCCTGTAGCTCAGTTGGTTAGAGCAGTGCACTCATAATGCATTGGTCGGAGGTTCGAGTCCTCCCGGGCCCATTTTTTTAAATCATGGAAGATACAAAAATAAAAAAAGTTTTACTTAAAAATAAAATTGATGTACTCAATGATCATCAATTATTAGTTTCTAATGTTTTAAATAACATATCATCAATAAAAACTTTTATGGAACATCATGTCTTTGCTGTATGGGATTTTATGTCAATATTAAAATCATTACAGAATCAAATCTGTCCGTCAATATATCCATGGAAACCTAACATACATAGTAAAAACGGTTTAGCAAGATTAATTAACGAAGTAGTACTAGCAGAAGAGAGCGATGAAATTGAGGCTAATAAGTTTATGTCTCACTTTGATCTTTATATACAGGCAATGGAAGAAGTTGGCGCAGATACTTCAAGAATCACCAATTTAATTAATTCAGATTTAAATTCTGATTCTGACTTTACATTATTTAATATACCTACGTGTAGTAAAAATTTTATTAACACAACATATAAAATGCTATCTAAGAAAAAATTACATATTGATGCAGCATTATTTACCTATGGAAGGGAGACTACATTGCCTATGATGTTTACTAATATTCTCAGATCTGTAAAAAAAGTAAACAATACTGAGAAACTCTCAATATATTTAAAAAGACATATTGATATTGATAGTAATAGACATGGCCCACTGTCACTAAAACTATATGAAATATCTATAAATCAAGATATTAAAAAAGAACACGAAGCATTAGATGCTGCAATTATATCATTAGATTCAAGGATACAATTATGGACAGGGATTCTAGAAGAAATTAATACTTAGACAACGAAACTTACTCTTGACATTCATATAACTATATTATAATATGCTTATATACCTCCTTCGTAGTGAAGCCAGATTTAAATCTGGCTTTATACTTTGAAAACTGTACCAACTTTTATCTCAAAATTTTTCACATTATCTTGTGTGTTTTTACCAAAAAGCACTGATATAGCTCTAATTGTATTACCATGTGAGACAACAAGAATATTGCCACTTTCTGGCAATTCTTCAATAAATGGCCTTACTCTTAAGCTAACATCTTTTAAACTTTCTCCATTAGGAGGACTGGTTTCCCAACCTCTTCTTGCCGAATAATAACTCTCTTCACCTTCAGACAGTTTTACATCTTCCTTGTTTTTAGCTGACCAGTCACCGTAGCTTCTTTCTTTTAATCTATCGTCAACAATTATATCCTGATCATCAATTAATATCTTAGCTGTACTGAGAGCTCTTTTTAGAGGTGAAGAATAAACTATATCAAATTTTATACCATATAATTCCTCTTTTAATTCATGAGCAATATGAATTCCATGTTCTGTGAGTTCAGGATCATGCCAGCCAGTAAATAGTTTCTTTTTGTTATACTCAGATTGCGCATGTCTAACGAACCAGATTTTTCTATCCATATTATTTTTCATCCTCATTTTTATTATAGGGCTTTACAACATCATGTAGAACTTCATTGCTATTATATTTATTTTTTATTAGAACTTTTGAGAAAATAATTCCTACTTCAAATAGCAGCCATATAGGTATAGCTAATAAAGTTTGAGATATTACATCTGGTGGTGTTAATAACATTCCAACAATAAATGCTCCAACAATAACATATGGTCGTTTAGCAGACAAACTTTTAGGTGTACTGACATTAGTAAGAACTAATATGACAGTTACTACAGGTACCTCAAAAGCAAAACCAAATGCAAAGAATAATGTAATGACAAAATCTAAATATCTACTTATGTCAGTCATAACGGATATACCCTCTGGCGCTATACTAATAAAAAAAGCAAATATTAAAGGAAACACTACAAAATAGGCAAAAGCTGCTCCGAGATAAAAAAGTATGCTACTTGAAATTAAAATCGGTAAAACTAATTTTTTTTCTTTTTCATATAACCCTGGAGCTGTAAACATCCATAGATGGTATAACAAATATGGTATGGATATAAATACTGAAAGTATCATTACTAATTTAAAAGGAATGAAAAACGGAGATGCAACATCAATTGCTATCATGCTACTACCAGATGGTAGTTTTGATATAAGAGGCTCAGCAAGTTGATTATAAATTATATCTGAAAATGGGAATAGTATCAGAAAGAAAATAAGAACACATATTAATGATTTCGATATTCTTGTCTTTAGTTCTTTAAAGTGAGGAACAAGAGATTTATAACCACTCGTAATGTCTTCTTTTGAATCCATTATTTCTGATCATCCTTTTTCTTATCATTAATCTCTTTTTGTAAAAAATCCATAGAAGATTTTTGGTCATCTATAAGTTTATTGATCTGATTAGTTGGTTCTTCTGCTCCTTGTTGGATAGAATCTTTAAGTTCAAAGAAATATCTCTGAAACTTTCCAAACCATCTTCCAAGATGTCCTGCTATTGTAGGCAGCCTATCTGGCCCTACAACAAACAGCAGCAACATAAATATTAGAAAGAGTTCCCAAAAACCTATATCAAACATAAACTATTATTTTTCTTCATCTTTGGCTGAAGTTTTGCTAGCAACAGTTTTACTAGATGAACCATCTTCCCTTGAAGATTTTTTGAAACTTTTAATTGCAGAACCCAGATCAGCTCCTACATTTCTTAGTTTTTTAGTTCCAAATAAAACAACTACTATGATTAATATTAATAATATTGACCAAGGTGATATACCGCTTAACATGTTAATACCTCATTTTTTTCTTAATCTTTTCTCGTCTATACCAGAAAGTCCAAATCTTCTCTCAAGTTCTTTAAGAATATCACTTGATGATATTTCATTCAAAGACAATGATACTAATGTGTGAAACCATAGATCCGCAGCCTCATGAATCATATGACTACGATCAGAATTTTCTGTTGATTCTATGTATTCAACACATTCTTCCTGAATTTTGCTATTTATATATGAATTTCCTCTTCTATAAAGATCTGACACATATGACTTTTGTGACTTAGTGTTTTTTCTATCTTTTAAAACCAAGTCTAATTCATCTAATATATTTAATTTACTGTCATTCATAAATATAGAGTAACACAAAAGGTTAATCTCGCACTAAAACTCCATTCTTTTTCAAATAATCTTTTACATCTGACACAGTGTATATTGAGTAATGAAATATACTTGCGGCTAGCACTGCATCAGCAAACCCATTTACTATTGCATCTTTTAAGTGTTCTAGTGTTCCAGCGCCACCAGATGCAATAACTGGGATCGAAATACTATCTCTAATTGCATGTAGCAACTCAATATCAAACCCACTCTTTGTTCCATCTTTATCCATACTCGTCAACAGAATTTCACCAGCACCTCTTTTTTGCAAATCTTTTGACCACTCACTAACGTTAATTCCTGTTGAATTTCTTCCACCATGTGTAAAAACTTCCCAAGATTGATTATTTTTTTTCTTGGCATCAATAGCTGCTACGATACATTGTCTACCAACCTTATCCGTTACCTTGTTAATTAAATCAGGATTTTCTACAGCTGCACTATTAATAGCAACCTTGTCAGCACCTGCTTGCAAAAGAGTTAATACGTCTTCATATTTTGAAACACCTCCGCCAACTGTTAATGGGATAAAAACTTCGGAAGCAACTTTTTCTACTATATCAACTATTGTCTTCCTTTTTTCATGAGTAGCAGTTATATCAAGAAAAGCAATTTCGTCAGCGCCGGCATTATCATATTTTCTTGCAACTTCAACAGGATCTCCCGCATCAATGATGTTAATAAAATTTGTGCCTTTAACGACTCTGCCATTGTCGACATCTAGGCATGGTATTATTCGTTTATATAATGACATTTAATTACCAACAGTTTTAAATACATCTATTAAGTTAATTTTTTTTTCATACAGAGCCTTACCAATTATCACTCCAGAGATGCCTTGATCACTAATATCTACCAATTCTTTAATATCACTAATTGAGGTAACCCCACCAGAAGCTATTAAAGGTATTGAGGTTATATCTAGAAGCTTTTTCATCTCATGAAAGTTCATCCCATTTAACATCCCATCTTTATCAATGTCTGTATATACAATCTCCGATATATTATTTTTTTCTAAAATATGCAAATAATCTTCAATCGTATGTTCTGATTCAGTTTCCCAACCATGTACAGCTAACTTCATATTCTTTACTGCTAAATCTATAATGATTCTATCTTTAATCTTGCTGGGTATTGATTCTAGAAACAATGGGTCAGATAATGCTTTAGTGCCTATTATCACTTTATTTATACCTATATCTAGATATTTGTTAATAGTTGAAATATCTCTTATCCCTCCTCCTATTTGAATGTAAATAGCAGGATATATAGATCTAATATTTTTAATGATGTCATAATTACTTGTTTCACCATCTTTAGCTCCATCCAAATCAACAATGTGAATATTAGTTGCTCCTTGATCTATCCAATTTTTAGCTACCAATAATGGGTCATCAAAATAATGCGTAACCTTAGAATAATCGCCTTTAGCAAGTCTTACACATTTTCCATCTTTGATATCAATTGCAGGCAATATTTTCATCAGATGGCCCCGTCCCATTTAATAAAATTCTTAAGTAATCTTAGCCCTGACTCTGAGCTTTTTTCAGGGTGGAATTGAACAGCAACTAGATTGTCCCTAGCAATTGATGATGTGAAGTTTATTCCATACTCTGTTGTAGAAAATGTATTATTTGTGTCAGCGGGTTTAACATAATAACTATGAACAAAGTAAAAGAATGAATAATCTGGGATGCCATCCCACATAGGATGAGTTCTACTCTGTTGTACTTTATTCCAACCCATATGTGGTACTTTTAGAGTTTCTCCAATCTTACTCTTAAAACTCAGCACACTCCCATCAACAACGTCAAGGCAATCAACACCGTTATTTTCATTACTATTTGTCATAAGAACCTGTAGTCCCATACAAATACCTAGAAATGGTTTTTGAGAGATTAAATCTTTAAGCTCAGTTACATCATAATGTTTTTTAATGCTATTCATACACTCAGATGCAGCACCTTGCCCAGGAAAAATTATATGGGAACTAGTTTTGATATCTTCAATAGAATTGGAAACTTTAACTTTTAACTTCTTATCTGAAACTTTTACAAGAGATTTATAGACACTATGTAAGTTACCCATTCCATAGTCAATAATAACAACTTCTGCCATTAGATCATTTCTTTAGTAGAAGGTAATTTATGAGCCTGTCTTGGATCGATTGATACTGCCATTTTTAGGGCTTTCCCAAATGCTTTAAAAATAGTTTCTGCAATATGGTGAGCATTAGAGCCTCGAATATTATCTATATGAATTGTAGCTTTTGCATGGTTAGCAAATCCATGAAAAAATTCTTGTAGTAGGTCTATATCAAAGTCACCAACTCGAGATCTCGGATAAGTTACATTATATTGCACACTAGGTCTACCAGAAAAATCTAAAACAACTCTCGATAAAGATTCATCCAAAGGAACATAGAAGAACCCAAATCGAGTGATGCCAATTTTATCACCAAGAGCTCTATCAAATGCTTGTCCTAAAACAATACCTATATCTTCTACCGTATGATGAGCATCAATATCTAGGTCTCCAATAGCTTTAATTGATAAGTCAAACATCCCATGTCGTGATACCTGCTCTAGCATATGCTCAAGAAAAGGCAAAGAAGCCGATAAATCAGAGATGCCACTTCCGTCTAGGTTAAGCTCTGCTTTTATTTGAGTTTCCTTTGTATTTCTTTCTATTTTTGATATACGTTTTTGCATAAGCTATCTATAACATATTATGAAGATTTAAGCCATTGGTTTACTGATTCAATTAAAAGATCAGACTCGTTAATATAGTTATGATCAGCACCTTTAATTTCTAAAGATTCGACAGTAGGGTATATAGATTCCAGTCTATCTGCAAATGATTTTACAGAAGCATGATCGTCTTCACCATAAATATTTAATAATAATCCTTCATAATTTGAAAAACTAATATCATCAAGCATAAATTGATTTTTATCTACGGCACCTGCGCCAAGAAATATGATTCCATGAATATTCTCTGAAGAATTATTTTTAATAAAAGATAACAACATATGAGATCCACAGCTATGAGCAATAATAAAAATTTTTTTAGATTGCATATAATCTATCGATGACTGTATTCTTGCATCTGAGTATCTGAATATTTTAAAATAGTCATTGTAAGTTTTACCTTTAGATAGGACAGGTAATTGTAATGAATAAACATTGTAGTCTTTTTCAAGTAAATCAATTCTAAGTGGGTTGATTACATCTGGCTCAGTCGGATGAAGGCCTCTGCCATGTAATAACAAAATAGATATCTCTGAAGAATTAACATGTGATACAAGATTGAATTGATTCTCTAGTTGACTAGTTAACTCAATAATATCAGAATCAAAGACAAAACTTGTTATCTGTTCGTTTATATTATTTTCCCTATAATAATCAGGACTTGGCTCCGCTAATACAGTCATTGAAAATAAAAAAAATATAATTAAAAAATATTTTCTTTTATGAGATAAGTTCATCATGATTATTGAATATTTCTAGCAGTTTTTTAGTAATTCCGGACTCTAAAAGTGAATGTCCTGCATCTTCAATTATATGT
>Ga0213863_10002181_pt1 | contig 13997 bp, 10 predicted proteins | sample PICome_8_FD_160128 | JGI IMG/M metagenome (GOLD analysis project Ga0213863, IMG submission 160128) | Coastal seawater microbial communities near Pivers Island, North Carolina, United States - PICO497 | ecosystem: Environmental > Aquatic > Marine > Coastal | place: USA: North Carolina... | reverse complement strand
GCTGTGTCAGCCGGGCTCACCCCCTTTGCAACCGGAACCGATACTGGCGGCTCCATTCGACAACCCGCGGCATTTTGTAATATTACCGGACTAAAACCCACCTATGGTCGGGTTTCACGATTTGGTATGGTTGCGTTTGCCTCCAGCCTAGACCAAGGTGGCCCTATGGCCAAAAGTGCTGAAGACTGTGCTTATTTCATGAATGCCTTAGCGGGGTTTGATTCTAAAGATTCCACCAGTGTTAACATGGCAGTGCCTGACTATACCGAACACCTAAATGACAAGCTAGCGGGCTTAAAAATTGGCATTCCAGATGCTTTTTTTGATGCGAATTTAGACCCGCGCATTGCGAAAAAAATTCAAGAAGCCATTGATGTTTATAAAACGCTTGGCGCTACCCTTAAAACAGTAGAGCTTCCACATAATAAATATGCAACTGCAGCGTACTATGTCATCGCGCCAGCAGAATGTTCTTCTAATCTTGCCAGGTATGACGGGGTGCGTTATGGTCATCGCTGTGAGAATCCCAAAGATCTGGATGACCTATATGCCCGCTCTCGCAATGAAGGCTTTGGCGCTGAAGTTACACGGCGTATTATGATGGGAACCTATGCGCTTTCAAGTGGTTATTATGATGCCTGTTATCATAAAGCTCAACAAGTTAGACGTCTTATCTTCAATGATTATCAAGCAGCCTTTGAAGATGTTGATGTTATTATGGGTCCAACCAGCCCGTGCTTACCCTTTAATATTGGCGAAAAAATCGACGACCCTGTCAGTTTATATCTACAAGACATATACACGTTATCTGTTAATTTGGCCGGCTTGCCAGCCATCTCTTTGCCCGCAGGAACCATTGAGTCCTTGCCTATTGGTTTACAAATCATAGGAAAACCCTTTAGCGAAGCAAATTTACTTAATATTGCCCATGCGTATCAACGTGAGACCCAGTGGCACACGCAACTACCCGCTAACTTTTAGGCGCGATTAAACGAGGAAAGACATCATGGAATGGGAAGCAGTCATTGGTTTAGAAATACATACCCAATTAGCCACACAAACCAAAATTTTTTCTGGCGCCTCAACCGCCTTTGGTCAAGCGCCCAATACTGAGGCCTGTGCAATTGACCTTGCAATGCCCGGTATGCTGCCGGTTTTAAATACTGAGGCTGTGACAATGGCGATTAAATTCGGTCTAGCTGTCGGTGCAAAAATTAATATGCGCTCTGTATTTTCACGCAAAAACTACTTTTATGCGGATCTGCCTAAAGGTTATCAAATCAGCCAATATGATTTACCCATTATTGGAGAGGGCCAACTCGAAATTGTCTTAAGCGATGGCAGCACTAAAACCATTGGCATTACCCGTGCTCACCTAGAAGAAGACGCCGGAAAATCCATGCACGAGGCATTTCAAACCCAAACTGGTATTGACTTAAACCGTGCCGGTACGCCATTACTGGAAATTGTCTCTGAGCCTGACATGCGCTCAGCAAAAGAAGCCGTGGCCTATTTAAAAACGATTCATACTCTCGTGCGTTATATCGATATTTCTGATGGCAATATGCAAGAAGGTTCATTTCGATGTGACGTCAATGTATCGGTTCGCCCCAAAGGTCAGACTACACTTGGTACACGATCAGAATGTAAAAATTTAAATTCATTTCGGTTTGTCGAAAAAGCCATTAATGTTGAAATTGAACGTCAAATCGGTTTATTAGAAGCCGGCGAAACAATTGTTCAAGAAACCCGGCAATATAATCCAGACACGAACCAAACAAAATCACTAAGAGGAAAAGAAGAGGCCCATGATTATCGATATTTTCCTGATCCTGATCTTCTACCTCTTGAAATTGACCAGGCACTCATTGACAGCGTTAAAGATACCCTAACGGAATTACCACAAGATAAACGCGCCCGTTTTCAACGTGACTATCAACTTAGCCCGTACGATGCGAGTGTACTTGTTGCAAGTAGACGCTTAGCAGATTTTTTTGAAGACATTGTCAAAAAAACCAATGACCCTAAGTTAAGTGCCAACTGGGTTATGGGTGAATTTTCTGCTGCCTTAAACAAAGATTCCCTATCAATTGGCGAATCACCTATTTCGGCAGATTTGCTGGCCCAACTCATATTAAGACTCAAAGACAATACAATTTCAGGGCGTATTGCTAAAGAAGTTTTTAGCGCCATGTGGCAAGGGGAAGGGTCTGCTGATGACATCATCAACAAAAAAGGCCTGAAACAAATGACCGACTCAGGTGAAATCGAAAGTTTAATTGACCAAATATTGCTTGATAACCCGGCGCAGCTAGCTCAATATCGCGATGGAAAAACAAAATTATACGGTTTTTTTGTGGGGCAGGTAATGAAACAAACCGGGGGCAAAGCGAACCCTAAAAAAGTCAATGAATTACTTAAGGTCAAGCTCTCTCAGTGATATATAATACCATTTGCAATTCGTTCATGATTATAAATGCTCATGAACGAATTTTAAATGGTATTATTTAAACATTTAACTCTCTACATACTATCCATAGGATAATTTATTAATAGCTCAATTTTTTTAATTATTTGATTGATAACTCTCCTTAATAAAGATCCACGCGATGATGCTCACTAATGAACACAGCGGTAAACTAATCATTGCAGTTCGATAATCATGAACTGAAAAAACAGCAGCACCGTGGAGCATCTGATGGTCCCATCCGTAATCGAGAAGTGCACCGATGATCGGTTGAAATAGAGCAGCAATCAGAACCGAGGCCATATTCGCAAAGCTCATTGATGTTGCTGAAACTTCACTTGGTACAATTTCACTGGCCAAGGCATAAGAAGTTGCAACCGCAACATTGCTCATTCCATATAAAAACAATAAGACTGTGACCTCAACAAATGATAGGTTCGGAATGTATAATACGGCAGAGATTAAAATGAGGCTTGATACTGCTGAAAAAAGCATAATAGGTTTTCGTTTTTTAATCTTATCGGAAACCCAGCCTAGACAAGGACTACTAATGGCAAAGCCAATGAAAATTGCCCCGATGGCACTGGCAGCAAGTTCTTGATTTATGGCATAGACCTTGTGTAAATAAGATGCGCCCCAAAGCTCAGCAAAGGCCCCAGTTGGTGCATATAAAAAGCCAATAAATATGCCATTTAACCAGCACTGCTTGTTTTTGATCACAACAAGTATACTATTCCATAAGCTATATTTCTTCGGTGGCAAAGAGGCAATGGGGTTCGGGTGGTCTCGTACAATACAGCCAATGAGGATAGAAAGTAGAATGAGCACACATCCAATTAATAACATACTTTTTTGCCAACCTGCATGGTGGACCAATACCGAAACTGGACCTTCACCCACGGCTGCACCAAGCATACCTAGCGCCTGAGTAGCCCCGGCCAGTAAGCCAAATTTAGCGGGTGAAAACCAAGTTCTGGCAAGTTTTAATGCGCCAACAAATGCAAAAGCCGCAGCCAGGCCCATTAAAAATCTTGCCAGGTCAGCGATCATAAGTTGATGCGATTCAGCAAAGATAAAACACGCTATGCCACATAAGAGTGCAGTTAAAGTTAAGAGTTTATGCGGGCCATATCGATCGATCAATGTCCCTACAGGAATTTGCATGCCCACATAAGCGTAATAAAAGAAGGCGGAAAGCGCCCCCAGGCTTAGTGCATTGACATGAAAGGCACTCATTAGGTTTGGGACCATAACACTGGGTGCCACACGGGCAAAATATTCCGCGAAAAAAAATGCTGCGGCTAAGCCCCATACAAAAAGCGCTCTGTAGTTTATTGATAGTGCTTTGCTCCTACTTCTTAATTCAAGCTGTTTAATGTTCATGATTTTCTCCTTTTAGTGGTTTATGTTAAGCAAAAAAAAACCCGCCCCCTTTGTTGTTAAGGGGACGGGTTTTGACAAATTGCTTTTAGTTAGCCATAGTCAACGCCGCCCCCAAAGAGCGTAGTTGTCATGGTGGTTGAAATTGTATTGATGGAAACAGGGCACATACTTATACGATGAGCCTGCTCAAATTTGTTTAAAAACTGATTGTTATTATTCCTATTCATTTCTTAACTCCCATAAAAAAACCCCGCGCTTTGTGTTAAAAGCGAGGGGTTAATAAAAAAGCAACAATCTGCGCTTACAAAACCCCTCTGGGCTTTGTGGTCTTTAAGCGCGTTGTGTTTTTGTAATTTCTAATCATGTTAAAATTGAAAGTTTTATAAGCTATAAAACTATCTTACCACATTGCTGTTATAATGTCAAGGAATGTAACGTTGTTGAGCCCGTAATGCTAATTTCTCAGAGTATTAAAGGGCTATGTTCTGGGTGGGTGTAGATCAACTGGCTGAGCCACCGTGGCATACTTGTTATAAAAATGATCAATAGCACAGACTATATCTAATAAAGTCTGTTTAATTAGCACTAATTCTATCGCAGGGCTATCAGTAAAGATGTTGTTATTCAGCAATAGCTCTACGTTAGCTTTATAATCTGACGTTGGTGGTATTTGCTTTTCTAAATATGGCACACACCGATTGATTGCATTCGCCAAAATTTGACAAGTATCGAGCAGTAATTTTTTGGTCAAAGGCGACATTTTGATTGATTGACTGTGGGCGGTAATATTGAAAAGTTTATTCATGGCAATATCAAGTGCGTTAAAGAATGTCGATAATGTCCTATAATCTGTGCGGCTCATCTTGGTGGTACTTAGGGCATAATATTCATTATAATAGTGCGTTTCTATTTCATTTTGCGTTGTTAGATTTTGCAAACGGTCCTGATAAAATTTTATAGGATTAGACTGTTCTATAATAAAAGCATTAACATGCTTTACCAATATATCTGCATAGTAGGCACATAACTGCTTTGGTGTCTCCGTCGCTTTAGTTTGGCTACGGCTTGTGCCCGGGAAGACCAACACCTCAAGAATAACAACGATACAACAAGCTAACACTGTGTAGAATCCTCTTTCTGCCGCTACTTGATAAAGACTCACCTCAAATGGTTGAGAAATGATCACGATTGAGAGGATGACAACCGTTACCAAAAAAAGTCCAATGGCATAATGCCCTTTGGTAACTAAAATAGTGATACCGACAGTTATAACTACAGGCAGAACATATAACCACTTATAATCTGAATGGATTAACAGACTGACAAAAAGAATTGACGCGAATATTCCTAATAATGTTCCAAGGACACGCTCTAGGGCACGGCGCATGACCAATCCTTGGGTAGGCATGAAATAAACGAACATGATAGTTAGCACAGCCCAGCCACCATGATCGATTAAAAGTATTTTAGGAGCCGCTAAACAGATAAATACAGCCAGGCTAATGCGGAAATTCCCCTTTAAAAGACGAACCGTATTACTGTTGAGCTTAAGTGTCATCTAAGTATCCTTTTGTGAAGAAAAAAAACACCTTTCAAGGTTTAAAAGGTCATTATGCAAGTTAAAGAAATAAAAAGCGGTTTCGCGCATGTTTAACGAATTTGGCTCCTCGTGCCATTTGGTTTTAAGTTTTTTATATATGTCATTGTCACTATGGTATTTTACTTGTTTTGCACTCTTTAACGTCTCGCTGATGCGTTCGAACCTTAAGGCCATATCCATAAATACTGAACGCGCCAAGGGATCATCTGATAGATAGGTTGTTTTAGTTTGGAGGTGGTGTAAAAGTGCGGTTAAAGTAGAATTTAAAGTGGTTATACAAGATCTAAATCGATCACTTGCGATTATTTGACTTTTCTTGTTTTGTTTTATTAAAAGGGGTTGATTCGCCAACAGGCGCCATTGGTTCAGTCGAATTTCATTTTCATAATGGTCAAGATCAGCAATATAGTGTTTGGCAATCGGTGTCTGGTTGAATAGACAGTTGTAACACAACGATAACTGCTGTTGATGACATTTTAGTAGTCCGTTCACCGTATACCTAATTAGATTTTTCTGGCGATAGAAAATCAGTGGCATATTAATGGCTATAGATATGAGGCACATAGTAAATGCATTAATGGTCGCATTTTGCGCTGTATAAATATTAGACGGGTAAGCAAAGTGCATTGCAGAGATGGCGATGACTATGCAGACAACCTTTCTAAATTGGGGCTTGATTAATGCGAGCAGCAACGATAGAAAACAAAAAAGAGAATAGAGCATAATGGTGGGAGGGGAGCCATTAAAACTATTGATGATGGCATATAAAAAAATACTAGCAGCGAAAAGAACAGAAGCCATGATAATGCCTATACATTTATCCAATGGATCATCAAACATAAAACAAGCCACTTCGACAACTATTACTGTGGTCAGCAAATACAGTCCCGCTGGTGGGTGGAGAATAAGGTAAAGGAAAATCGCACAAGTAAGCGTCAGAGAGACAGAAATAAAAAAAAACAAATTTTTTCTTAATGGGTCAATAGAGTAAAGATATACTGCTACTAAATTATTCATGGTTCGTTAAAATTTTTACGGATGCGCTAGCACCCACATGAAGTGGGTATTTGTTAAAATCGGGATGATTAAACTTTATCAGGACGGGAAAGCGCTGTGGCAATAGAAACCATTGATTTTCGCTGGCAACAATAGGCAGGCTTGTTCGTTTATCTGTTTGCTGTCGGCTAGCGGCCCACGCTGTCTGGGTAACCGTACCACTAAAGGTATGGTTTGGATATAACGGGAGAGAAATAATAGCCTTTTGACCCGGACGGACATGACCAAGCTGGGTTTCTTTAATGTTTGCTTCAACCCACCATTGATTTGTGTCAACGAAGGAAAACAACGGGGTTCCTGCGCTAATAACCGCGCCGATACCAATATTAAGATTACTAATGCTACCATTGGTTAGGGCGTAGATGGTTGTGCGCTTTAAAGACAGCTGGCTTTGTTTTAAGTCTTTTTCTAAGACTGTTACCTGTTCTTTGGCCGCTTGGGTATCTAGTTCAGATACCTTTTGTTGCAACTGGGCGGCTTGATACTTTGCTTGGGTAATTTGCTTTTGTTTCATTAGTAAGAAGGCTTCGGACTTGGCTTCTGCGCCGAGACGCTTTAACTTTTGTGCTTTATTAGCGTTATAGCTGGCTTTTTCCAGTTCAAGTTTCATTTCTTTGACAATGATAGTTTGATTTTTAATCTTCATCAATAGGCTTTTGTATTGATATATTGCTCGTTTAAGCTGCGCTTTAGCCTTTTGTACCGCATATTCATATTGAGTTGGGTTAAGGCTAAATAATTTCTGGCCTTTTTTGACATATTGATTGTTTTTCACATATATTTTTTGTACTAATCCGTCTACTTGTGATGAAACCGGTCGGATTCTTGCGATTACAATAGCATTTTTAGTAGCCGGCGCCGTATCAAAGAAATAAAAGAAAGCAAAGGCACTTAGCAAGGCTATAGCAATGAAAAAAATAACCGATGCCGGTTGAATGATTTTATGAAGATGCATAGTGACAACCTTTAAGCGGAACTTTATACCAATTGACATTGCCTAGTATAGCGGTTACTATTGTTGGGGTCATCAAATGGCAAGCAAAGGTAGCTTTAGTGTCCCGCTAAGATGACAGGCTTAGAGAGCATCTCACAAGACTCTGTTCACGCCATAACATGCAATTTAATACTCATGCTTGTCTTATCACTAAAATACAATGTAATCGGAATGCTGCCATGATGAATGGTCTTGGTGGCATCGGTTAACATTAAATGGAAGGTCTTACGCCCAAGGCTGGTGATTCCTTTCGAGTGTAACGTAATTCTTTTAACCTTAATCATATGACAGTTAGAATGATGTTTGCCGCAGACAGTTTGGTGAAGCAGGATTTTACCATACGGACTTTTAGCGCCAACAATGGCATTTTTCAATTTTAAGCCAGGATGGTCAAGTCGTAATTGAACTGCAACTGAATGACCTTTGTTGACGCTTGGCACAAAAGACGGGGTCAGAATACTATATTCAACGTTCGGGAGCTTCTGGTGTGGCGAGGCATTTCCATATAAGCTTGTGAGACATGCGAGTAACAGTATCAAGGAGAAAATTCGCGTTAGCATGGGCTACGTCCTTTTAGTCGTTGGCTTTATAATAATTTACTTTATATACAAAAAAGCGTAGTTGAGAAATATCGGTAATGCAAACTTACATGCAGCAAGAAACCTAACAAGCGTTAGGTGTTTTTCCGCTTAAGCACATAGCGAATATAGACGGTGAAGGTATCTGATTTTGCGATATGCTTGCCTTCACGATCAAGGATGTTTGCAGAAACGCTATATTTATTTTGTGGGAGTTTCCCTAATGAAAACACAGGGGAAGTCTGTGGTTCGCCATGCGGTTTATTATCTAACAATAGAACAAAGGTATCGTCTTTTTGTAAGTTGGGCTTAGCGATAAGCTTGAGCTTTAGGTTGTATTGATTAATCAAAGAGGTGGGGTTTTTCAGTGGGGTATATTGTTTATTTTCTGGATTCTCATACTGTATTGTTAGGGTTGAATAGTTGACATGTGGGGGCTTTGTTTCAGGTGATGATGTGGTGTTCTTTTTACCTTCGGTTTTTGGCTTCTCTTTTGAGCTTGGCGTGGTCTTTACCTCAGAAGAGGGAAGCACCTGGTTGTCTTCACTTATACTTGCTTCTTTGGGTGATTCAACCTTAATTTTTATGGCCCCGACACTTGGCTCATCGGAAAAATAAATCGTTGTCGGTGTGGTTTTTTTATATATCACACCACAAAACGCAGGTGCCATAATGCAGCATAAGCTCATAAATACTATACGCAATCGAACTTTGTTCATGGGCTATCCATTTATTCTCACCTATATCATTATACGACATAAATTTAATTTGTGTTGCAAAGACTTGCCCAAATCCTGGGTCTTTAGGCGAGGTTGTGACGCATCAAAAATAGGTCGTGAATGGGCTTAGGAATACCCACATGCTCTGCCATCTTGGGCGAAAACCATTGGCCTTCATTGTGTATAAATTCTTCGGTTACATAAAGGCGCATGGGGGTAAATTTAAGCTTAAAGTGTGAAAAAACATGTTGTTGGGGTGTGAGGCTATCAAGTAAACCTATTTGTGAGATGCTGTGTTCTTTAAGCCAAGCGGTGAGTGCAGTTTTTGTTTTAAATATGGGCACACTCCAAAGCCCCCCCCAAAGCCGCTTTTCTTTGCGTTGTTGTAAAAATAGCTCGCCTTTCGGATTAATCAACACTAAAAAATAGCGTGTTTTAACCGGCAGAGTTTTTTTTGGTTTTTTACCAGGGTATTGATCAACGGTGCCTTGCTCGAAAGCTAAACATTGTGGCTTTAGTGGGCACTGTAAACACAGTGGGGTCGTTCGAGAACAGATGCTTGCACCTAAATCCATCATCGCTTGAGTGTAGTCATCCACTCGGTATTTAGGAACAAGAGTATCTGACTTTTCCCATAAGGCATGTGCAACCGCACCTTTTCCAGGAAAGCCCGCTATTGCAAAAGTTCGTGCTAAGACCCGTTTAACATTGCCATCGAGTATGGCCAAGGGTTGTTTTAAGGTTAAGGCTAATATTGCACTTGCCGTTGAACGACCAATTCCAGGGAGTGTTAGTAGGTCATTTAAATTTTCTGGAAATTGACCATTATAATCCACCATGATTTTTTGAGCTGCAGAGTGTAAATTACGCGCTCTGGCATAATAACCAAGCCCAGACCAGCAAGATAAAACAGTGTTTTCTGTAGCCTCAGCTAGAGATTCAAGTGTCGGGAAACGCTGCATAAATTGAGTATAATAGGGAATAACGGTACTGACTTGCGTTTGTTGCAACATAATCTCTGACACCCATACCGAGTAGAGTGTTTTATTTTGTTGCCACGGCAAGTCACGGCGACCATGCTGATCAAACCAATTTAACAGCGCGTGATGAAAAGAAGAGATATTAAGGTGCATATCAGCAGTGTCGATTATGTATCTAAGTTTTCAACACGCAAAGCATTGGCTTGAATAAACTCACGACGAGGTTCAACTTGATCGCCCATTAACGTCGTAAAAAGTTCATCGGCAGCCACCGCATCGGCAACGTTAACCTGGAGCATCCGTCTGACCTTTGGATCCATCGTTGTTTCCCAAAGTTGGTCGGGGTTCATCTCCCCTAGCCCTTTGTAACGCTGAATCATTTGGCCTTTTCTAGCTTCTTTCATTAGCCATTCTACAATGTCTTTAAATGTTTGCCCAATGAATTCTTTTTCGCCGCGCTTGACGATACTTTGGCCTGGGTACATAACATTTTGAAGGTTTTGTCCAAAATCAATCAGATGTTTGTATTCACCTGAATTAAAAAATTGCTCACGTAATAAGTGAACTTTTTCACTGCCATGTTTTGTTTCGATAATACCTGCAGTAAAAAGGTGGTTGTCTGGATCTTGTTCAACAATAGCACGATAGGTATTATTATCTTTAGCGTGTTGGTTTAATATGTCAGTCATGGGCATCCACCATTTTTCGAGGGCGTCTTTATCATGAAAGTGTTCAACTGGCGCCGGTGGAAAATAAATTAATTGGCGTAAGAGTTCTTCAGGATAACGATTAGCTAATCGATCAATAAGAGTGTTGACAACAAAATAGTGATCGATAAGCGATTTTAGCCTCTCATTTGTAATGGCTTCAGCACCGGGTTTTGGAAAAAAATGAGCGTTTTCTATTGCGATTTTCGTAAGGTAGTTATTGAGGTCTTGTTCGTCTTTGACATAGCGTTCTTGCTTGCCTTTTTTTACTTTATACAAAGGTGGTTGGGCAATATAAATGTGGCCACGCTCAACCAACTCTTGCATTTGTCGGTAAAAAAAGGTCAAGAGCAATGTACGGATATGAGAGCCATCAACATCAGCATCAGTCATTATAACGATTCTGTGATAACGGAGCTTGTCTGGATCATATTCGTCTCGGCCAATACCACACCCCAAAGCTTTGATTAAAGTACCGACCTCTTGAGAGGAGAGCATTTTATCAAAACGGGCTTTTTCGACATTAAGAATTTTGCCTTTTAAAGGTAAAATCGCCTGAGTTCGTCGATCTCTTGCTTGTTTTGCAGACCCGCCAGCCGAATCACCCTCTACCAAATAAATTTCTGATAATGCAGGGTCTTTTTCTTGGCAGTCGGCAAGCTTACCGGGCAAGCCTGCGACACTGTCTAGTGCTGATTTTCGCCTCGTTAATTCACGTGCTTTTCGAGCTGCATCGCGGGCTCTGGCAGCCTCAATGATTTTATTTGCAATGGCTTTGGCTTCTTGTGGGTTTTCTAGTAAAAAGTCATTCAGTTTATCGGCAATAAGTGATTGAACCACCGGTTTGACTTCTGATGAAACCAATTTGTCTTTTGTTTGAGAAGAAAACTTAGGGTCAGGGACTTTCACAGACAAAACACTGGTTAAACCTTCACGGGCATCTTCACCCCCAGTGGATAATTTATCTTTTTTGGCGATATTACCTTTTTCAATGTATGTATTTAGTGTTCGAGTCAATGCTTGCCTAAACCCTTCGAGATGCGACCCACCATCTTTTTGAGGAATGTTGTTGGTATAGCAGAAAATATTTTCCTGAAAACCATCGTTCCATTGCATGGCAAGATCGACCACAATGCCATTTTTTTCTTCTACAAAGGCAAACGTTTTTTGATGTATGGGTGTTTTGTTTTTATTTAGATGTTGTACAAAAGCGCTAATGCCCCCTTCATACTGGAAAATGTCTTCTCTTTGGGTGCGCTCATCATGCAAACGAATATACACTCCAGAATTTAAAAACGAGAGCTCCCTTAGTCGTTTGGCTAAAATATCATAATTAAACGAAAGCACATTATTGAAAATAGTGTCGCTGGGTTTAAAACGAATTCGAGTCCCGGTTTTTTCGGTTTCACCCTGTGGTTCAATCGGTGCTTTGGGTTCACCCATAACATATTCTTGCTTGTAAATTTTGCCATCACTATAAATTGTTAGCCGTAATGACTCAGAAAGCGCATTAACTACCGACACACCCACGCCATGTAATCCACCAGAGACCTTATATGAGTTGCTGTCAAATTTACCTCCTGCATGCAGGACAGTCATGATCACTTCAGCCGCTGAGCGGTTTTCTTCTTTGTGCATGCCGACCGGTATTCCGCGCCCATTATCAGACACAGACACAGACTCGTCTTCATGAATGACCACGTCAATTTTGTCACAAAAACCCGCCAAGGCTTCATCAATAGAGTTATCCACGACTTCAAAGACCATATGATGTAAGCCGGTACCATCATCGGTGTCACCAATGTACATTCCTGGGCGTTTTCTAACTGCATCTAAGCCTTTTAAGACTTTAATGCTGCTTTCATCGTAAAGCTCATTAGTGGTTGTTTCGGAGATGTTTTCGGGGTTGTCGGTTATTTTATCAGACACTGAAAGTTCCTCTTAGTTGGTCGGTAGTGCTGTTGTTGGGTAGAGACTAGTTAAGGGCATTTCGGTCAGTGTGCCCGCTACCATGGAAAACACTTTAATTGATGACGCCTGTGTATATTTTACCACATTCTGGGGCAAAATGCTCGTGATAAATACTTGTGTATTTAATTTTTCTAATTGCTGAATTAAGCGCTTGTGATTGTGATCGTCAAGTTCAGCACTGACATCATCAATGAGATAGCAACAGGGCATCTTATTATGGCGTTGATATAAAATCCCTTGGGTGAGTTTGAAGCTGCAAATTAAACATTTTTGTTGGCCACGCGAGAGACTATCTTGTGCATTCACTCCATCGATATTAATACGAAGATCAGCTCGGTGAGGGCCATATTTACTATATCCTGCAGCCAAATCCAGTGCGCTTGCGGTTTTAAGTGCGGCAAGTAAGGTCTGATCTTTTGGCCAACCGGAATAATACCGGATTTTGATCTTTTTCTTGGGTAAAAAGTCATTAATCACGTCCGAAAATACCTCAATAAATTCTTTGATATAATCGATACGATAGGTGTTAAGGTGACTTGCGTATTCTGATAATGATTGATCCCAAAGCTTAAGCTGCGTTGTATCTTTTTCTTTTAAGAGGACATTGCGGTGTTTTAACGCTTTTTGTGCTTTTTGCCATAGGGGTAAAAAATCTGCATGGTGGTGAAAAACTCCCCAGTCAATCATAGTCCTACGTGCTTTTGATCCACCACTGATTAGATTAAAACTTTCTTGGTTAAATAACACAATCGGAAGCTGTTTGGCCGCCGCACTGCTTGAATAGGCTTTTTCTCCGGCTACTTTTAAGTGTGCTTCTCCATTTTTACTGCGTGATACCCCAATGCTCGTGCTTTTTTGTTGTTGACCAATTTCACTAAACAATGAAAACGTAGTTTTGTCATGGCAAATAATGCGGTCAATTTGTTTGGTTCTAAAGGAACGAGAACAACTTAAAAAATAAAGGGCTTCTAACACACTTGTCTTACCCGCGCCGTTTTCACCATAAAAAAGATTAAACGTTGAGTGTGGTTCAATTTCTATTGGCGCAAGGTTGCGAAAGTGCTGTATTGTAATGCGTTGGATCGACATATTTGTGACAAGCTGTTTTTCTTATATTATACGCCGACAGTGTGGAAAACGCTCCTATCCTTTAGCAATATAGATAATTACGCTTAAGAAAGCCGATGTATACTCCTTATTAAACTACCCACTTTTAGTTGTATTTGATCGTTTCGGCGCAAGACTTAGGTTAAACTGACCAAACGTTGCGCGACTGGTTTACCTTTTAAGCATAATAGATTATAATACCCCCTCAAAAATAATTGGGGCAGTTGTTAGTATTATGATCGTTGATTCATTATTGGATACGGATTTATATAAATTTACCATGATGCAAGTGGTTTACCATCAGCATCGTGATGTAGATGCCTCTTATAAATTTATTTGTCGTACTAAGGGTGTTGATTTTAGCGAAATAGCAGGTCAACTGGAATTCGAAATTCAAGCCTTATGTCAATTAACGTTAAGACATGAGGAACTTGA
>Ga0213863_10002180_pt1 | contig 14004 bp, 10 predicted proteins | sample PICome_8_FD_160128 | JGI IMG/M metagenome (GOLD analysis project Ga0213863, IMG submission 160128) | Coastal seawater microbial communities near Pivers Island, North Carolina, United States - PICO497 | ecosystem: Environmental > Aquatic > Marine > Coastal | place: USA: North Carolina... | reverse complement strand
GAGTATGAAGGCCGCAGCGTGCTAGACGAAGCAGGCTGGTTTCCGACTCGAGACGCAGGTTATGTTGATGATGAAGGCTATTTGTTTCTTTCGGGTCGCGCCGATGATGTGATTGTACGCGGCGGTGAGAACATTTCCCCAGGGGAGATCGAGGATTTGCTGCATCAGCATTCAGCGATCTCGGATGTAGCCGCCGTCGGTGTGCCCTCCGAGGAGTGGGGTGAGACAATTGCTTTGGCAGTGGTCACGGCTGCGGGTCAATCCATCACAGAGGATGGCCTCCGTGAACACATTCGGAATCACCTTCGGTCCTCTCGTGTTCCGGAGCTGATCCAGTTTGTCAACGAGCTCCCTTATAACGAGACGGGGAAACTGCTTCGAAGAGAAGTCAGGGCCTGGTTTGCAGCAGAAGCTGCGTAACGACGCAACGCCGAGTAGGATCAATGCTTGAAGCGCCATCGATCTTGATCAAACGCGCTGAACTTATCGATAAAATGGGCAGCGCGCGAGTCAAAGACGTACGATTTTGTGGCGATACCATCACGGCAGTTGGCGAGCTCAGTCCCGCTGCCAATGAGCGGTGTGTAGACGCCGATGGCGGCCTACTGATCCCCGGCCTCAACGACCATCATGTTCATCTTGCCAGTTATGCGGCCTCGTTACAGTCCGTTCGATGTGGTCCCCCTGATATTCATTGCGAAAGCGAGTTAATCGAGGCAATCAATAGGCCGGGTAGCGGCTGGTTACGCGGAACAGGGTTTCAGGAGGATGTTTGCCCGGACCTCGATCGTGCTTGGTTAGATCAAAACGGCCCCGCCCGACCGGTCAGAATTCAGCATCGTTCGGGACGGTTGTGGATCTTTAACACGCTTGCGATTGAGGCGGTCAGGGCAGCTGCTGCGGATCTCGCGCCGCACGAGCAAGCTCGGGTCTCGCGAACTGATGGTCTGTATTATGATGCAGATGAAATACTCGGTGGACTCATCCAGTCTGAAGCACCTCCGATCAGGCAGGCCAGCCAACGACTGGCCGAACTGGGTGTGACAGGCCTGAATGATATGACGCCGACCAACGATATCAAGGCCTGGGATTGGTTTGTGGGTTTGCAGCACAGCGGCGATCTCCTGCAACGAGTCAGAATGTCTGGGCGCTCGGAATTGTCGACCCAGCAGAAGTTACCCGGCCTCGTCTGCGGTGAAGTTAAAGTGCATTTACACGACACGGTGCTTCCTGAATTTGAAGGATTCGTCGACCTTATATGCAACAGTCATTCACTGGGTCGAGGGGTCGCTGTGCACTGCGTTACCGAAGTTGAGCTGGTCTTTACGCTTGCAGCTTTTCGCGCTGCAGGCGCAATTAAAGGCGATCGTATTGAGCATGCTTCTGTTATGCCTTTTGAACTTGTAGAGCAGCTCGTCGAGCTTGGCTTAGGGGTCGTGACACAGCCCAATTTTGTGCGCGAGCGGGGCGATGTTTACCTGCGGGATATTCCCAGCGGACAGCATGATTCGCTGTATCGGGTTAGATCGCTGGGTGATCAGGGTGTTCCCATGGCCTTTGGCACGGATTTGCCTTTTGGTGATCCAGATCCTTGGGCCGCGATGCGCGCTGCGACGGAGCGTCGCACTTTGGGTGGGCAATGCTTAGGAGAGCAGGAAACAGTTTCTCCTGAACAAGCGCTTCTGGGGTTTTTGGGCTCGCTGGAAAATCCTTTTGTTGAGCGAACAGTGACAGTCGGCGCTGAGGCTGACCTGTGTTTGTTAAAGGCACCTTGGCAGACCGTTCGATTGGATCTCGCGGCACATCATCTTCGCTTGACTGTGAGCAGAGGGAAGATCATCAGCGGGCCAGATTCTTAGATTGATCGCTGAGCTCTGCCCGAATTGCTAAAACGAATCATCGATTTCATCGATCAGGCCCCATGCCAGTGCTTGGGTAGCTGCCAGCGGCTCTCCGGTCACGGCGAGAAGATTGGTTCTATGCCGGCCAATCCGCCTAGGGATACTGACGCATCCGCCGGCCCCTGGAATTAAACCCATTTCGACTTCGGGCAAACGAAAGTACGTTTGCGAGTGCGCAACGACATGTTTGCCGAAGGCAGGCAACTCGATGCCGGCTCCGATGCATGCGCCATGAAGCTTAAAAGTATAGCGATTCGCATGATCGACCATATGTCCGGCGGGCATTTGTAGCTGACGTATTTGGTGGGCCTGGCTCACGTCTTTGCAGGTGCCGAATTCAGTCAGGTCTCCCCCTGCGCTGAAGCAAGGCCCTTGCGCTGAGACAATCGCTGATTCGATGGTGGTGTCTGTTGCGACAAGCGCAAATGCCTCACTGAGGCCATCACGCATAGCAACGGATAACGCATTGCGAGTGCTCGGGCTGCAAAGCGTAATATAAAGGTTGGCACCGCATCGCCTCAGCGAGACGGGAACATCGCTAGGGTCAGGCTTAGGGGTTGTTGCTTGCTCTTTCAACCAATCCGAAAAGCTTTGACCACCTTGCAGGGTCGCATAAGCCAGGGACTCAGCAATCAATGCCTGACTCATGGGCAGGTGCGAGGTCAGTCGGGTGGTCTGTGTCAGCACAGCAGAAGCTTGGGGATAACGGCAGATCCTCTGATAGACCTTGGCCATTTCAGCTTCATCGGTCAAGGCGATATCTAGGCCATCATACAACGCGCAGTGTTTGTCGATCAGGGCGAGTACGGGGATGGGTCTCCTTGCGAGCCAATGAATGATCCGATCCCGTTCGCTCAGTGACGCCTGCGCGGACCGAAGGTCCAGCACCAATGCCGGATCCGTCTGATCCTGAGCAAAGGAAGGCGATTGGCAGAAACCCTGTAAATCCGTTAGCGAATAAATTTTCATAGACATTACCTGGCGGCGCAACGAAGTCGTGCATTGCTTCAGCGTAGGTATTGATAGTATCTCATGTCCTGAGGAATCTTGAGGCTATTTGACGGGTTAAATTCGTCACGTTGACGCGCCAATGGCCGTTATTGGCGATCAGATTTTGACCAAATGTCATAGTCTCATTCGCTGTCTGGTACAGTGCAGACGCGGCGGTTCGACTCAAGTAAGCTTGTTCTTGATCTTTGTCAAATGAGGTGGTCATGGCTCAAGAAGAAATGTTATTCGAGGGACTTAAAGTCCTCGACGTAGGCAGCTGGATCGCCGGTCCGGTTTCAACCACGATGCTTGCAGACCGAGGGGCTCAGGTTTTAAAAATAGAAGTCCCCGTTGCAGGAGATGGGTATCGTAATTACGCTATTTTACCTTTCACACCAAACGCAGATACGAATTACACCTGGGCGATGGATGCTCGAAACAAACGCTCTCTGGCCCTGAATTTGAAGTCAGAACAGGGGATCGCGATTTTGCATCAGTTGATCCGAGATTGTGATGTCTATGTGACCAATCAGCCCCTGCCGCTGCGCCGACGTCTAAAGTTGAACTACGAAGACATTCAACCGCTCAATGAACGCATGATTTATGCGTCACTGACGCCCTACGGTGAAGATGGGCCAGACAGTGAGAATGAAGCCTTTGATCTTGTGGCCTACTGGAATCGATCAGGTCTTATGGACAATATGCGTCATGCCGGCGTCGAGCCGGTTCAAGCGCTGCCGGGCTTGGGTGATCATCCGACGGCGGTTGCGATGTATGCAGGCATTGTGACCGCGCTATTGCAAAGAACGCGCACGGGTCTGGGCACGAAAGTGCATACATCGCTCATGGCTAACGGCCTTTGGTCGGCATCGTGTTTGGCTCAGGGCAAACTTGCCAATGCTGATATGTCGCCGTATTACGTTCCTAGACTGACCGGAGCCTTGTATGAAGCCGCCGACGGCCGTTGGATTCAGCTGACAATGATTCGTACTGATGAAGATTTTGATCGGTTATTGTTAGGGCTCGAAGCTTTTGAAATATTAGCGGACGAGCGTTTTGCAACCCCTGAGCTGCGAATGCAAAACGGCCAGCAATTGATTGAATTACTCCGAGATCAATTCAAGCTCAAGACAAGTGCCGAATGGTTGAAATTACTCAAAGATGAACAAGGGTTACCGATTGAGCGCGTGACTGAATTTGGGGATCTTCGTGACGATGAGCATTTGATGCTCAACCGAATGGTCACTAAGCCCGTCGATGATATCGGGATTGATCGCGTCATTAATGATCCAGTGAATGTTGATGGTGTTGCCAGGGTCGGAGTGCGAAGGGCGCCAGATATCGGGGAGCATACCGATGATGTATTGACTGAATTGGGGTTTGATCAGGCAACGATTGAAGCGCTTAAAGCGGATGGCGTTGTGGGGTAGCGTCCCCCAGGGTGCAGTACCGCCCCTGGGGAATGCTTTTCTAGGCTGATTTTCCGCTAGCTAACAATCCCCGCCGCCGATAACTGATCAATTTTAGAGCTTGGCACTGCAAATTCCTCCAGTACTTCCCGCGTGTGCTCGCCGTGATCAGGGCTGGGCCGGGAAGGGCTCAGGCGTTCTCCACCAAATCTTGCGGGGGACTTGACGACGCGCATTTTGCCCATCAGCGGGTGATCGATAATCTCAACCGTATCATTAGCCGTGATCTGTTCTTGATCGAGTACTTCGTCTTTACTAAGGCATCGCGCGCAGGGCACATCTGCCTCTTTTAGCAGCGCGATCACCTCGTCAGTGGTGTACTGAAGATAGGCCTCGCTCACCAACGACTTGAATTCCGCGAGGTTTGTGACGAGCTTTTCAAAACTGTTGAAACGATCATCGGCCAGCAAGTGCTCCATACCCACAGCGATCAGCGAACGCATTTGCATTTCCTGATTGCCCGCTGAAATCGTGACTGCGCCATCTTTTGTTGGCGTCAGCTCATAGAGCAGATCAATCAATAACGGCTCTGGGAGAACATCTTCATCGAGTAATGTGTGGTTTTGAAAACCATCAGGGAAGATAAAAAAGAGCCCTGCATCCAGCATGGACAGATCGATCACCTGACCTTCTCCCGATCGCTCACGAAAATATAGCGCTGAGGTCACCGCTTGGCAAGCTGTGTAAGCGGTAATCTTGTCGCAGATCAAAGTTCTGAAAAATGCTGAAGTATCACCAATGCCTTGAGTTGCGGTAAGGCCTGCATGTGCCTGAATAATCGGGTCATAAGCCGGCGCACCGCCTAAAGGGCCCTCTTTTCCAAAGCCGGATATTGCGGTGTAAATCAGCCTAGGATTAAGCGCTCGCAGCGTATCGGCGCCGAGGTTCAGTTTATCCATCACGCCGGGCCTAAAGTTATGAATAAAGACATCAACCTCGGGCACCATATCGCGAATGAGCGCTTGCCCAGATTCCTCTTTGATATTGACTCGAATAGACCGCTTGCCGCGATTGCAATTGGCAAACAGAGCAGCAATCCCACCTTTATTCGCTCCAATATAACGCATTGGATCGCCCGCTCCGAGCGGTTCCACCTTAATGACTCGAGCGCCTTGCTCGGCCATCATCATGGCAGCAAAGGATGCGGTGATCATGGTTGAAAACTCCATGACGGTTACGCCTTCAAGTGGTTTCATAAACATCTGTCTCCTTGTTGTTGATCAACACCGCGCAGGCTTCCTCGTTATACAACGCTGCCAAAGCAGTGGGCATCAGCATGGTCGCGGCGTTAGGGATCGGTCTGATCGAGCATAGCGATCGTGCTATAGGCTCAATGTATCATTGAAGCCTGGGATAAGTCTTTTATTTGAACACGATCCAATGGGCCTTTTGAGCGTTGGCCTGTTGCGATTGCGCTTTATCGTTTGTGGATGGTCTGTTTTTAGAAATATTGGTGCTTTGATGACTCATCGTTGGCAGGCTTGGTTTTGGTAGGTTCTGGCTGGGGTTTCGTTGAGACGACTGGCATTATCGAAGTGCTTTTACAGTCTCAGAATTTGCAAGCGACTGGATCGAACCCACCACTGTCGCTGGATGCGTGACGGCAAACTGGTAGGCCATGCCGTAGTTGGTGCCTGATGATGCGTGATCAACAGCGATCAGCGTCTTTGCGCTTAGCGCGAGTCGTAGAAGGGGCGCAAGTCGCAGAAGGGACGCGAGGTTACTCATAATAACGTCTGTTTCTGAATGAGAAGCTGCGTTGGTGATGCTTGCAGGACGGTAGCCTGGTCTGGTGGGACAGACAACGAGCGTTCGATGAGGGTTTGAGTGACCGATCATCATAGAGTCCGTTTTTAAGAACGGTTCGATGATTTAGCCTTCTTTGATCTCGGCGATGACCCGACGGGGTGATTGGCGGGTGTTTGCAAATCTCTGCACATCTTCTGCAATACTGCGTTTTCCGGCATCTGAGTTATAAAACTTGTGGCGTAAGTCGTCTTCACTGGCAAAACAGCAAAGCGCAAGGCCGTCCCATGCTGCACCCGAGAAGCGATGCAAAATATTGAGCTGGTAGTAATGCGTCATCGCCGTGTGAACCGAAAGTGCCAACGGAGCATGTTTTTCACGCCAGTGATCGTCAGCCGCCTTGGCCCCGAGCTCATCGCTTGCCACCATTGGAAAGATTCCGAGTGCTTTTGGGTATTGGTCCTGGGTTAAGTCGGATAGAGGTTTGTTGAGGATGTTGCGCTCGGAGACAAGGTAGAGCCCAACATCAGCAGTGACGGACAATGCGCTGAGGTCATCGGGGGTGCCGATCAATAGTGCGGCAAAAGGTAGGTGCGCGGTTTCCTGGCTTGTCGCTGACAGCAGCAGTCCCTCCGAGCTTTTCGCACTGGCCTTGCCAGCAGATAAGCTGGAGAACGCGGCGGCAATTTTTAAAGCTGACATAAGGCCTCCGTCATGAAGTTTTGTCCCCTGGTGCACGGACGATAAAGCGGGGTTTGTGTTCGCTGACTTTTGCCCAGCTTTTCCCAGTTTCTGACTCGTCCATCAATCCTATAATCTCGGTCGTAATATGATCCGGGCGCATGAAAATGGCGTCTTTTTCGCGCTGTTGGTGTGGAATGAGGGCGGTATCGATGCCCCCGGGGCAAAAAGCATGGATGGTAATCCCGCGCTTAGCCAACGTTGGACCCAGGCTGCGAACGAGTCCAACCACTGCATGTTTGCTCATGGCGTAAAGGGGGTCAACGCTATACGGTGTGATGCCTGCTAGTGAGGCGGTTACAACAATTGCCGCGCCAGATTGTAGTCTTGGAAGTAAAGTTTGGAGCCCGAAGACCACGCCGTCGACGTTAACGCCCATCATCCGACGATATCCTTCAAGCGTCATCGCTTGAAATTGATAGTCGCTCATCGGTGCATTGGGCGGCGCGATTTGGACACCAGCGTTAAGATGAATTTTGGTCGGCGTCCCTAAAACATCTTTGTTGTCGTCAAGGTAGCCCGCGAACTTGGCCCAAGCCTCCGGGTCAGAAATATCACATTGGTGAAAGATTGCGCCGGTCTCTGCAGCCAACTGTTGCCCCAGATCAGGGTTAATATCCAGGGCTAAGACTTTCGACCCACCTTGAGTGACTGCGTGAGTCATAGCAGCCCCAATGCCCGAAGCCGCACCAGTAATGATCCAAAGATCAACGTCGTTTTGAGTGCTCATACAAAACATCTTATACCGACGTTAGGCGGTCGTGTTATTAAAATTTTTTGTTGAGGTTAGCTCTGATGACGCGGGTAAGTCCCAGGCGCTTTTGTAGCGCGGACAGTAGAGAAGTCGGTTCGGGAACTGGGCCTGCCTCTAGTCGCGATACTCATGCTTGACCCAATCGATCTCCATGCTCCAAGGTTGCTGCATTGGCCCCGGTTTTATTTTGGCAAAGTTGAGGATGGCAAAAAAAGGCTCTGGGAGTTGTTGGGAGGCACCTTTGATGCGATAGATTTCTCGATCATCCAGGCGAAAAATAATATCGGTATCCGACCACTCCACGGCATATTCGTGCCATTCCCCAAGCTTTGTAGCCTGAACCAGCATATTTGCCTGCCAGTCGCCACCGCCGCATTCGCCCAAATTTGTAATGATGCGTGCAGCATAATGATCGGGCCCACCGTCTGAATGATGCTCAACGATATCGATCTCTCCTGAACCGGTCATGGGCCAGCAAACGTTTTCATTCGGCTCTTCCACGGGTGGTTCGTTGTTTTGGGCACCTAACAGCCACCAAGCGGGAAACATCCCAGGCTGTCCGCTGTCCTTGATTCTCAGCCTCGCAGTCCACCGACCACCGACAAACTCTTGTCGGTTTTTGGAAGCGATGCGCCCTGCAACGTAGGGCGTCGGATAGTGCTGGTTGCCCCGCTTGTCCCAATTGAAGCAGGGACGAGGTGTTCCTAAATCGATCACTCGAAGTACCAGGATACCGTCCCTGATTTCACGCGTGCCATACTGTCCATCGCGGACATAGCACTGATCCTCACCATTGACCCAAAGCAACTGGTCCTGCCAATTTTGGTGATCAAAAGTTTCAAAATCATCGAAGAAATCGACCTGCCAATCATTCACAGCGTCAGCAGCCAAAAGCGGGCCTGAAAAAACAAATGAGCCCATGATCAAAAGTAGGGTCATGTGGAAATTTTTAGCGGGTCGTGTCATTCGATCGCTGCCTTATATTGAGCGTTGAGACCATCTATTATAGATCGACAAAATGCGACCTGCGCAGATTGGATGCGATCAGGCGTCTTAAAAACAAGCTGAACCGGATGTAAAACTGGTGCGCTGGAGATCCTTACCGCATTAAGCTGAAAGATTGGTTTTGGGGGCAAATTGCGGCCATAGATGCATAGGACGGCGTCTCTGCTAAAGTTTGAGCGGGGCTCAATGAAAGCCGGCGTAATCAAGGGCTCTACGTAATCAAGGGCTCTATTAGGAATGGCGCTGCGCGTTCAAGTTTGAATGATGAAGAACGGATGATTGGCGATTCAAAAAAATCCAGCTAAAAGCGGTCAGAGGATGAGAGCACAGCTTTCAAGCTTTCAATCCTTCGCTCCAACGCAAGCGAATTGAAGCCTTCGACGTTTCGGTTCGCTCGACTGTCTCAATGCTCGTCTGTAAATGACCCTTTAAACCACATAATCTACCATTCCACTCAGCTGGTTAATCCATCAGCCCATTGAGCCGATTCAGATTAGCGTGTTGGCGAGGATCCAAATCTTTGTTTCTCAGTGCAGGATGGTCTGGCAGGTAACGGTGCGCTCGATAAATGCTGACGGTTGCCTCACCGCGTTTGTTATTATTGACGAAGGGGTTGATCCATTCCCAGACCACCTCCTTAGATTGTGTCACCTCGAAGATTCGGCCACTAGTACCCTCGCAGATCAGTGTGTTTCCGGAACTGAGTCTCGATGCGCCGGAAATATGGCCGCTGTAGAATTGTTGGAACGGCACGCCGTGATAGTTCCAGTCGATTTCGCTTGTTGCCGGGTTAATCTCAAGAATTCGAGAAGAGGATGAATCTCCGTTGTCAAAAACAAGGATCTGATCATCGATCCAAGTTGGGTTGTGTTGACCCCGGCTTCGATCAAATTTCCATCGAATCGCGGAACCCTCAGCATTGATGATGGCGATGCGGTCGATATTTCGCGCGGAAAAAACGATCTCATTGTTTGCATTGACATCGAACCCGTTGAGGTGGGTCCATTCCCAGCGCCGGGTGTTCGGTGTGATGGGATCTTTAATGGGGTCAAGCAGTTGCCAGGTGTGGATTCTCCTGACTTCGATGCCCGCGGGGTTAATTTCCACAAGATCATCGCCGAGCAGTCGAGGCAGTCGCTCTCTTGGCATTTTGTAGCCGCCGCGGACTTTTCGGTGCAGTTCCTCGGGAAGTTCTACCCATTCTGGAACCATGGTATTGCCGTTTTCGAACCGATAAAAATCATGATGCTGACTTCGATTTTCATACTCCCATACGATGTTGCCCTCCCAGTCGAGCTCACAAAGTGTGGTGTGGTAGCCACCAAGGCGTGTGATGTGTTGCTCAAAAGGTAAGGGGGCCTTGGTTGGTTCGTCTTTTGGGGCCGCTGGCAAATTCACGTCGGAACCTGTCATCAGCAAATTGCCGTTGGTTAGCAGGCGGCCATAACCCGGCATAATGTGGTGAAACAACCATCGATGCACGACCTGTCCGTCCATATCAATGAGATAAGTTGCCGTGTCTCCATGCGGCGTCAATAGCGTGTAACCTTTCGTAGAAAGGTTCGGGCGGTGAAAGGTTAAGCCCGTGGGCCGATTGATGGACCATCCCACTGTGATTCTCCTTTGAATAGGGCTGAAGGAGTTGATGATAGCGCAAGTCTGATCGGAAGTTTTCCCGGCAGCGATGAGGCGATCGAGTCAGGGCTGAATTTGACTCGGCGGGCTGTTAAGCTCGAGCCGCTAGGCAGCGAAGTTAAAATTAAGCTTAGCTCAGGTAAGGCGGAGAAAAGGTAAGATGCAGGCACGTTCTGAATTTCAATCCAGTGTGCAGCAACCCGATTTGCACGGATTGCTGGAGGCTGCCCGCGGCGCTAAAGCGGGCGATGTGCACGGCCGCGAGCAGGTCCTTGCTGCCCTGACTTGGAGTGCGTTTTGTTGTCCGGTCGCGATGGGCGCTATTTTTGATACCGTCACCTTGGCATGGTTAGGCCGCGGAGAGGTTCAAAGTTGGCCAAAAGATCTGCCCTCTGGAGAATTAGATGAGGGGTTTTGGGCAGCGTTCTGGGCGGTGATTGATCAGAATGATTTCAATGCAATCTCGATCACCGAGGCGGTTGCCGCCCTTGGCGGCGCTGTCGACCCTCGATTGCTCGACATCAGCGAGACGGCTGCCCGCGACCACCCAGGGGCCGCAAGTGCCTTAGTGCGGCCAGTACCCGGTCGAACGCAGATCGAAAGCCTAGAAGGTCTGCCTGAGGAAAGTTTAGGGTCTTGCTTGCATCGCATGGTGGTGGACAACGGTTATGATCTTGAAGTCTTGGATCGAGAAGCGATACAGCTGAGTGCGTTGCCCCAAGCGTTGCAATACCTCAATGTTCGAATTCTCCAAATGCATGATGTTTGGCATCTTGTGGCAGGATATGAAACAAGTGGCTCCCATGAGATCGCGATATCGGCCTTCCAACTGGCACAGTTCGGACACAATTATTCAGGCATGTTTTTATCCGTGGTTTTAATGAAAAGCCATCAGTCTCAACCCCGCGGATTTGGTTTGTTGATGCAATTGATGACAGAGGCTTGGCTGCACGGACGAGAAACCCCGGCGCTGATGGATATTGAGTGGGAGCAGGAGTGGGCGCTTTCGATCGACGCGATTCGGAAAAAGTATGCCATCAAACCATATGCCAGCGTGCTTCCAAATAATTTACTAGAAATTTTAAGTGGGGGCTCCTTGTTTCGGCGACTGTCCCTACTGCTCAAGATGGGCTGGATGGGTCGTCGACTGCAGCGCGGCGAGTATTTACACGTCCGCCTCTGATCAAGGTTTGAGTCAATCCGGTCCAATTTTGAAGTGGCACTAACTCGCCAGGACTCGTCCCAATCTTTTAATACCCTCTGTGATTTGTTGGCAGTCGTAGGCAGCAAAACTTAATCGAAGATAATGATCAAAACCGCCTGAAGCAGCACAGATATTGCCAGGCAAATAACCAGTGCCGGCTCGGACCGCGCTCGGTAAGGTGTCTTGGGTGTTGGCGCTGTGGGCAAGCCCAACCCAGAAAAAATATCCTCCTGCTGGTCTATGCCACTGTGCTTGAGGGCCTAAGCAGTCATGCAAGGCCGCGTCCATTGACTCCGCGCGACGATTGAGCGCTTCTCGGAGCTGACCCAAGTGCTGAACCATCGCGCCGGAGACGAGTACCTCTCGAGTAATCATTGCCCCGAAATGATTGATTGCCCCGCCACTGTTGATCCATCCCGTATCGAGGAGCTGCTCGCGCAGGGTCTGGCCGAGCTGCAGCCATCCAACTCGGAGACCCGGCGCAAGAATCTTTGAAAATGTCCCTAAAACGATGACCTGACCGAGATCAGCGCGGCTGCCAAAAGAAGGCGGTGGTGCAGCAGCGAAGTGGAGCTGCTGGTACGCCTCATCGGCGGCTACGATAATTTGATGCCTCTTGCTGAGCGCTACAATGGCATCTCGCCGGTTTGCACTTAACGTCATGCCTGTGGGATTGCCATAGGAGGGAATGGTGTATATCAATTTAGCCTGATGTTGCACGATCGCTTGTTCTAGTTCGTCGATGCAAAGGCCTTCATGATCGGTTGAGACGCCCACTATTTTTAGTCCATGATCTTGAAAAATCTGAAACGCTAAAAAATAGCTCGCTGATTCGACCAAAACCGTATCACCGGGTTGGGTAAACTGCGCGCAGATCAAGTCGAGACCTTGCGAGCTGCCGCCGGTGAGAAAAAGGGTGTCAGGATTTACCTCATGGCCGTCCTCGGTTGAGAGAAAGTCGGCGAGTGCAGTGCGAAACTCAGGTTCACCCGAGGGGGCGCCATAATTTAAGGTGCCTGATTGCTGAGACTCAAAAAAACGCTTAGCACCGGCGCCCAGCAAGTCTCTTGGCATCAGATCATCAGAGGGTTGCCCGATGGCAAGATTAATCGCTGAGCTATCCCGAACCCGTTCGAAGGATCGCCTTTTAGGCATTAGCTGGAGGCCTTGGCATGCGGGGCCAACAGCTTATCGGGTGGCGCCCAAGGCGCGCGATGACGGTGAAGCACTGCGAAAACAAGGCAGGCAGAAATAAATCCTGGCCAAAGCGGATCGACGCTCAAGAAGCTGGCATCACTGAGCCTGCTTGCTAACTGCCAAGCCAGCACGACGGTCAACGCTGCGCAAATGCTCCAAAATGCGGGGCGAGATTCAGTATGTGGCCAATAAACCGCTGCAATGGTTGGAATGACCAGTGCCGCACCGTTGATGGTGAAACCGACCAACAGGATGTCGATAATGCTTTGCATCTGCCACGCCATCAGACCGGCAAGTGATCCAATAACTGCGGAAGTGAGAATCCCTAGTCGGAGTAACCGCCCGGGTTGCGCATCAGGGTTTACGAAACGCTGATAGAGATCTCGCGTAATGTTGGCCGACACGGTCAAAATGCAAATGTCTGCAGTGGACATCACCGCGGCGAGAATTCCGACCAGAATCAGGCCTTTTAAGCCGGCTGGAAAGAAAGCCAAGATAAAAGCGGGCAGAACGCCGTCGCCGGATTCAATATCCGGTAAGGCGACAGCAGCCGTTAAGCCAATCCAGGTTGCAGCAAACCCAATCACCAAGATGATGATGACCGCAAACAATGGGCCCCGCTGAGCGGCGGTCTCATCCCCTGCGGCATAGCTTCGAGTGAAACTGTCCATTGAAACTAGAAAGCTCATGGTGATGGAGATGACCATTGCGATGATTGCAGGCCAGCCCCAGGCGCCAATCTCAAATTGGCTACCATCGAGGGTTGCGCTAAGGTTTGCAGGAGAGCCGCCGTTTAAAATAGCGATGGGCAGTCCAATAAAAACCACTCCGGCGACCAGTAACACAATTTGCGCCCAGTCCGTGTAGGTGATCGCAATAAATCCACCAATGGCGGTATAGGCGACGACGATACTGGTTGCAAGCAGAAGACTTTGACCGAAAGTCCAAGACAGCATGATTTCGATAATGCTTGCAGCTGCTGCAAGTTGGCCAGCGGCGAAGGCGATGAACGCCAAGAGTGTGGTCAAAGTCGCGATGGCTCGGGTTCGACTGTCAAACCGGTGTTCGATCAGGTCCGGATAAGTGAGGTATTGGTGCGCATCACCTAGAATTTTTACCTTTCTGGCCAGCACAACGGCAAAGACAAAGCAGCCGATTGCTAAGGCGAGACCGTACCAGATTGCGGTGATTCCAAGGTCGTGCGCACGCCCGGCGCTTCCTATGACCGTTGCCCCGCCGACCCATCCGGCCATCCAGAGCACAGCGATGGAAAATGTGCCCAAACGTCGACCACCGACGAAATAATCGTCTGGATGTTTTTGCTGAATTTGAGCATAGACGCCAAGCGCTAGCATAATCAAA
>Ga0213863_10002179_pt1 | contig 14006 bp, 12 predicted proteins | sample PICome_8_FD_160128 | JGI IMG/M metagenome (GOLD analysis project Ga0213863, IMG submission 160128) | Coastal seawater microbial communities near Pivers Island, North Carolina, United States - PICO497 | ecosystem: Environmental > Aquatic > Marine > Coastal | place: USA: North Carolina... | reverse complement strand
TAATTTTTATAGAGTATCTGGAATGCAGACAGCGTCCAAAGATAAGGGCGAGGCGCTCAATGAGGAAAGACCCATTGATACCAGGAGTTTACTGCCATGATCTCATTCAATTTAATAATAGATCTGGGGTTCTAAGTATGCTGGAGATTGTATTTTTTTATATAGCATCTCTGGTTGCATTGATTGCAACAGTGATGGCTATGACTAGAGCCAACGCGATTCATGCACTTATTTATCTCATTGTGTCTCTGTTGGCTGTGGCAGTTATTTTCTTTCTAATTGGTGCGCCATTTGCGGCGGCCCTCGAAATTGTCATTTACGCGGGCGCGATAATGGTACTCTTTGTCTTCGTAATAATGATGCTTAATCTTGGAGAGAAGGGAGACAAGCAGGAAAGACAATGGTTAAGTCCAAGCGTCTGGGTGGGCCCAGCCTTGTTATCAATTGTCCTTCTGGCCGAGCTATTATTCATTATTAGTGATGTAAATGGTCCAGTTTCAACTTCATCAGTCTCTCCGAAGGCTGTCGGTTTATCTCTGTTTGGCCCCTATGTTCTTGCCGTTGAAATATCGGCGATGTTGCTCCTAGCCGGACTAGTGGGATCATTTCATCTTGGGCGCCGTTATCTTGAGAGAGACTATGGTGATGAGAGAGGAAAAGAATAGTGGATGGCTTAGACATTCCTCTTAATCATATTCTTTTCATTTCCTCGCTGCTTTTTGCTATTGGCATGCTCGGTTTGATGATTCGACGGAATATTATATTCATATTAATGTCTTTAGAGGTGATGTTGAACTCAGCTGCCCTTGCTTTTGTCGCTGCTGGAGCGCATTGGGGGCAACCTGATGGCCAGGTCGTGTTTATGCTTATTCTGACAGTTGCCGCAGCCGAGGTCGCTGTTGGTTTGGGCCTTGTTCTGCAGGTTCAAAAGCGTTTCAAGACCTTAGATATGGATCATGCCAACCGGATGCAGGGCTAAGTATGAGTAAAATTATTTGGTTGATACCACTTATGCCTTTTGTTGCTTCCATAACATTAATGCTTTTTGGAAAAAATCTCCGACGCTCTCATATTGGCTACTTGGGTGTTTCCTCGGTGGGTATATCTGCGCTGTTAACTGCGCTACTAGCTATCGAGTTTATGCAAAATCGGGAGGTACTTGAGACATTAGTTTGGACTTGGATGCAGGTAGGAAGTTTTGCTCCGGGTATTTCATTTTACTTCGATGGCCTGACGCTCGTGATGATGTCAGTGATTACTGGCGTTGGCTTTTTGATTCACTTGTTCTCTACTGAATTTATGGAGGAAGACCCTAGTTATGCCCGCTATTTTGCGTACCTAAATATGTTCGTTGCGTCCATGCTTATATTAGTAATGGCAGATAATCTCTTGCTTCTCTATCTTGGTTGGGAGGGGGTTGGGGTGTGTAGTTATCTTCTGGTAGGTTTTTGGTATCAGCACAGTGCTAATGGGCATGCGGCGAGAAAGGCATTTATTGTTACTCGGATAGGCGATACAGCCATGGCTTTGGGACTACTTCTGCTGTTCTCGCATCTAGGAACTTTAGATATACAGGTTATGATGGGCAAGGCCAATCAAGTCTGGGAGGTAGGTGAAAATATTCCCCTTATTGCCTGCCTACTTTTAATTTGTGGAGCTGTGGGAAAATCAGCTCAGTTGCCCCTTCACACTTGGCTACCGGATGCCATGGCTGGTCCAACTCCTGTAAGTGCCCTTATACATGCTGCAACAATGGTCACGGCTGGAGTATACCTGATCGCTCGAACTCATGGCTTATTCCTACTGGCACCTGATGCGATGATTGTCGTCGCGATAATAGGTGTGGTCACCTCCTTGATGGCTGCGTTTACAGCTCTTATGCAGACTGACATTAAGCGCATCTTGGCTTACTCTACGATTAGTCAAATCGGTTACATGTTTCTTGCACTTGGCGTTGGCGCCTGGAGCGCTGGTATTTTTCATCTGATGACGCATGCATTTTTTAAAGCCCTCTTATTTTTGGGCTCGGGAGCAATTATTCACTGTCTTCACCATGAGCATAATATTTTCAAGATGGGCGGACTAAGAACACGCATGCCAGTGACATTTTGGAGTTTCATGATTGGCTCCGCGGCACTAGCGGCACTCCCAATGACGTCTGGATTTTTCAGTAAGGATCAGATTCTACTGCAAGCATATCAGCTACCCGATTTAGGCCCCGGACTTTGGATGGCCGGGCTGTTAGGTGCTTTGTTGACAGCGATATACAGTTTCAGGTTGGTTTTCGTAGTTTTCTTCGGTGAGGCTAATACAGAACCAGATAAAGATACTGAATGGCGAATGGCCATCCCGCTTTCCATTTTATGTTTCTTGGCTTTGATAGGAGGGTATTTCACAATTCCCGTGGTAGATGTATTCCCAGTTACTAGTGGGAGTCACCCCGCTCATTGGGTTGAATATGTCTCAATATCAGTTCCACTTGTGGGTTTAGTAATAGCTTACTTTATATTTTTGAATCGTCGAATAAATATAGAGACTCTAACAACATCATCTTTAGGAAGAGGTCTGGGCAACTTCTGGCTGAGCGGTTGGGGTATTGATTGGCTGTATGATCGTCTGTTTGTTCGTCCTTATTATAAATTAGCTAATCTCTTAAAATTAGAACCAGTTGATGCCATATACAATGCAATTGTGGAGCTAAATCAACTTCTAAATCTTTGGTTGAGCAAATCTCAGACCGGTCGACTGCGCTGGTATCTGGCCAGTATGGTTGCGGGGTTAATTATCCTTATCTCGCTTGCATCTAATTTAGGGCCGGGGGTGCTTCAATGGTAATGATAAACCTCATCCTTATACTTTTAGTAGGTGGTCTTTTGGCAATGCTGTCTGAAAGATTAGATGAGAATATGCCTCGAAAAGTAGCTATGGCCGTGGTGCTTTTTGACCTAATATACCTAATATCAAGCATATTGAGCTTACCCGAAATTGCTCAACTTCAGGCTCCTATCACGAGTGATCCTTCAACCTGGTTAATGCACTTCAAAGCCAACTGGATACCTGCTTTTGGAATTAGTATTGAGTTTGCAATGGATGGAATAAGTCTATTGATGGTATTGCTTACCTTGATTCTAGGGGCAGTTGCCATCAGCGCATCTTGGACTGATATTGTCAAACGGAAAGGTTTTTTTGAAGCTAATTTATTGTGGTCTCTTGCAGGGGTGCTGGGTGTATTTTTGGCCCTTGATCTCTTATTATTTTTCCTTTTTTGGGAAGTTATGCTAATTCCTATGTACTTTATGATTGCGATTTGGGGCCATGAAAATCGCGGTTATGCTGCGATGAAGTTCTTTATTTTTACGCAGGCTAGTGGATTACTAATGCTGATATCTATTCTAGTCCTGGCAGCAATAAATCAAGAGACAACAGGTGTCTGGACTTTTAGCTACTTTGATCTGTTGAACACTAGCATCCCAGAGCAAGCCTCTTATTGGATTATGTTAGGCTTCTTTATCGCCTTTGTAGTGAAGCTCCCAGGATTTCCTTTCCATACTTGGCTACCTGATGCTCATACCCAAGCACCGACAGCCGGAAGTGTTATTTTAGCAGGTATATTACTTAAGACTGGGGCTTATGGCCTTATTCGTTTCGCTGTACCCTTGTTTCCACAGGCTGCATTGGATTTCTCTTACCCGGCGATGCTGTTAGGAGCTGCAGGTGTGGTGTATGGCGCAGTGCTGGCATTCGGGCAAACTGATTTTAAACGTCTCATAGCCTATAGCAGTGTCAGTCATATGGGATTTGTTTTGCTCGGTATCTACGCATGGAATGAGTTAGCACTTCAAGGCGCTGTCATGCAGATGGTGGCACACGGATTTAGCACTGCAGCGCTATTTATGATTGCTGGTTCAATTCAAGAGCGGTTGCATACGAGAGATATGAGTCAGATGAGTGGTCTGTGGCACCAGATGCCACGAATGGGTGCCGTCGCTATGTTTTTTGTTATAGCTTCTCTGGGGTTGCCAGGGCTGGGAAATTTTGTAGCTGAATTTTTAATTTTACTTGGTCTATTCCAGGTCAATGTATGGATTACGGTAATAGCTGCTACTGGTTTAATTACTGGAGCTGCCTACTCTCTTCTTCTAATGCAGAAGTCCTTTCAAGGAGAAATTAATAAAAAATGGGCTGAAAGTAAATTATCAGACTTTGGACAGCGCGAGATGATGACAATGGCTGTAATGATTATTGCGTTGATTTTTTTAGGAATTTATCCGCAACCAATACTTAATATAGCCGAACCGGTCCTGCATAGCTTGCTAGATCTTACCGCCTTGGCATTGCCGTCAATAGCGGAGGCAAAGCTATGAATGCTTCAGTATTTTATGCGATGACTCCCATTTTAGTTTTATCCGCAACAGCTATGGCTCTAATGATTCAGGCGTCTATTAAGCGGGATCACAAGGTGGCTAGTATTATCGTCGCGATTGGGCTTATTTTGTCATTACTGGGTTCCTATTACGCAAGCAACTACACTCAGCCTGTGACTGTTCTTCTGCAAGTCGATAATTGGAGCCTATTTTTCACGGGATTAATAATCGCAGCATCACTGATAATTTTATCTCTATCGTTAAAAACGTTTTTACCAGAAGGTGAAAGGAAAGAAGAATATTACCTATTGCTCATCTTGTCTGTTCTGGGTGCGGTTGTGCTCATTCAGTCTAGTCATATGGTGTCATTACTGTTGGGAATGGAGCTAATGGGAGTGGCTTTGTATGTCATGATCGCATTTCCAGAGAGGGGAGATCTGCCCCTTGAGGGTGCGATCAAATATCTAGTTCTGTCTGCATGCGCCTCGGCAATGTTACTTTATGGTTTCGCCCTAATTTATGCTGCTACAGGAAGTTTGAGTTACATTGGTATCGGCGCGGAAGTAGCGAGAGCATATGAACAAAATCCTGTATTGGTTTTAGCAGGGAGCGCAATGGTCCTTGCGGGTATTGGCTTCAAATTATCAGTCGCTCCTTTTCATATGTGGACACCTGATGTTTATGAAGGCGCGCCAACCGCTGTTACTGGATTTTTAGCGACAGTTTCTAAGGGAGCTGTTTTCGTCGCACTCACTCGTTTTTATATTGATGGAAATTTGTATCAGTACACTGGGTTGACCGCAGCGTTGGCTGTTTTAGCGATTGCTTCAATGCTCATTGGAAATTGGTTAGCTCTGCGCCAAGAAAATATTAAGCGATTGCTAGCCTACTCCTCAATAGCACATTTTGGATATTTGCTTGTTGCCTTGATTGCTTGCGCCCATATAGATATTCAGCTTGTTAGTCAGAGTATAACTTTCTATCTTACCGCCTATATAGTCACTACCTTGGCGGCATTTGCAGTGGTAGCTTCTGTTGCCGGAGAAGATGTGAGAGGACAGGAAATACAGGCGCTAGAGGGCCTATTTTGGTATCGACCCCTTGAAGCGTCAGCCCTTACAGTTGCCATGTTGTCACTTGCAGGTATTCCTTTAACCGCTGGATTTATGGCAAAGTTTTTTGTTATTACCGTGGGCGTTCAGTCACATTTGTGGGTCTTGTTGGTTGCCTTAATAGTCGGCAGTGCAGTTGCTATTTATTACTACTTGAGGGTAATTTTTGCTATGAGTAAACCCTGTGAAGTGAAGGGGAAGGCTTCTACAGGTTTTGATAGAACCCTTGCGATTATCCTTATGGCTTGCGTTTTACTTTTGGGCTCATGGCCTCAGCCATTTATTGCTTATACGGGAACTTTATAAAAATAATGTCCTTAGAAAAACAATAGGAGAAACCTATGCTACGTTCAGTTGATATTAGTGATTATATGATTCATAGGCCAGTAAAAATACATGCCGATGACGAGATGTCGTCAGCTATAGGCTTAGTGTTAGATAATAAAATATCGGGGATTTGCGTTGTTAATGAACAGGAGAATCTTGTAGGTGTGTTATCCGAGATGGATTGTTTAAAGGCAATCTTGAATGCTACCTATAACGAGAGTGGTGATCTTGGCAGAGCTGGGGATTATATGACCAAAGAGGTTGAGTATTGCGATATTCATGCGGATCTTGTTGATGTCGCAGATGATATGATTAAGAAAGGCCACCGACGGCGACCAGTTTTAGATCATGGGAAGTTAGTTGGTCAAATTACTTGCAGGCAACTATTGCGTGTTGTCAGTGAATTCAATCGAAGGGCAGTACCACTTTAGCGCTCAAACTATTAAGGGTTTAATGTTCGATATTCGATGATATCTCTTTGGGGATCTAGTTGAAGAAGATGATTCACTTTGGCGGGCATCCTTTCAATGCATGTCTCAGTTATTCGCTGAAAACTTTGAATAAATTCAAATATTTCTTCTTTTGACATCACACTCATTCCGACTAATCCGTCGTGTGTTAGCTTAAGTTTTTCTATTAACTTTTCTTCTTGCTCTAGTCTCCATTCAAAGACTGAATCAAAGTCGGGTGCTCTTAACATAATTGTACTATGCGCCATTTTAAATAACTTAGGATATGACGTAGCTAAGGCATTATTAATATATCTTCGACAAGTGCCATCGGGATCTTTCAAGCGTTCCAATTCATTTACAGGAGTGATTAATTGATTTTCAAACTGAGGCTCAGCTCCAAAGCACCAACCTTCTATAACAATCACGCCAATTTCACCCTCAGACATCTCAACCTGATTTGAAATTCGATCGTCTATACTTTTATCAAAGCGAGTAATTTTCGTTTTTATCCCTGAGGCGATGCTCTTGATGGTGTTGACAGCAAGCTCTATATCATGAGTTCCGGGAACACCTCTCTGAGCTAAGAGGGGATGTATGTTCTTAGCTAATTGGTTCCTCTCTTCTTTTGTAAGATAAAAGTCATCCAAGGACAAGGAGATAGTCCTAATTTCAAAATTTTGTTTAATTGACATGCACAAATAGTCGGCCAGCGTCGATTTTCCAGACCCCTGACTGCCATTGATGCCAATTACTTGAGTTATCTCAGTCCTGAGAAAGTTATTAGCTATCTCTGACGCGATAGGATCAAAGTACCGTTTCGCTACCTCAATGTATGATTGCGGTAGTTTATTTGAATCTAAAAATTGTTGAAACGCTGCTTTCAAAGGAGTGAGAACCAAGTGGGTACCTTATGAGGGAACACTATCACAAAAGCAGATTAGTTCAAATTTTTACAATAACTCTACAATACTAAGATACTTATCATTTACACTGCATGGGCGGAGTCAAGAGGCTTCTATTGCGGCCATAATTTCCTATATTTGTGAGGTGTTTAAAATATGATCACTGTCCATCATTTAGAGCACTCGCGATCACAGCGGATTATTTGGTTATGCCAGGAGTTGGATCTTGATTACCGTGTGATTTCCTATAAGCGTGATCCAAAAACATCTTTAGCTCCTGTTGAATTGGAAAAAATTCATCCGCTTGGCAAGTCTCCAGTAATTACCGATGGTCAAAATACTGTCATTGAATCAGGAGCTATTATTGATTATCTGCTGAGAAATTATGGGAATGGACGTCTAAGACCTCGTATTGGTAGCCTAGAATATGATCAATACCAGCAGTGGCTTCATTATGGAGAGAGTGGGGCTATCCTTCCATTCATGCTTAAGTTGTATACTTCAAAAATCCCAGAGGGTACTAGTGCGCTTCAACCTCGTATCGATAGTGAGCTTGCAAGGCATCTGACTTATTTAGAAAGTGCTCTGAAGGATGTTGATTGGTTTGTTGGGAATGAATTTAGTGGAGCTGATATCCAGTTGTCGTTTATTGCTGAAATAGCACCTATATTATATTCTCTCCAAGACTACCCAAACCTAGTCGCATTTCGTGATCGTTGCCACAATCGAGAGGCATACCGATATGTGTTGGCTAATAATAATTTTTATGCGTATGGACCCCGTTAAATTATGCTGAAACATATAAGTGGTTATCTAAGTCGGCTTTTTCTTTGTTTGATCCCAGTGCTTGGAATTGGTGCATGCAGCAATAGTAATGAGCCTCTTGTGTGCCTTCCTTTGAGCGAGGCGAATCAAACTGTCAATATTAAGGGTGGTGTATTTAAGTTCGGTGACAATCGATATTATCCTGACGAGGGGCCAGTAAAAATTATGAGTGTTGCCGACTTCAATATAGATAAAACTGAGGTTACGAATTCAGAGTTTCAAAAATTTGTGGATGCAACTGGTTATGTCACGGCAGCTGAAAAAGGATTATCAAAGAAAGATTTTCCTAATATTCCCTCTGAGTTTCGTGTGCCTGGGTCAATGGTTTTTATAGCGCCTGAAACTGGCGAGAATAGTTCACCAGCCACGTGGTGGCAGTTTATACCGGGTGCCAACTGGAAAAATCCCGAGGGACCAAATAGCTCTATAAAAAATAAGGGTGCGCATCCAGTTGTCCAAGTTATTCACTCAGATGCAATGGCTTACGCTCAGTGGAAAGGGAGACGGTTGCCTACTGAAGTTGAATGGGAATATGCGTCGAGGGGTGGCTTAGATGGAGCCTCATATTCATGGGGTGAGGAGAGTCCAAATGTTGGGAAATCAAAGGGAAATACCTGGCAGGGTCGTTTTCCATACCAAAATATAAATGAGGATGGATTTATTGGTAGTTCGCCAGTGGGATGCTTCGGGGCTAATGCATTTGGATTATATGATACAACTGGAAATGTCTGGGAATGGACCGATACTCCTTACAGCCCAGATAGAAAGCGTAGCTATGGTAAAAATGGCTATGACCCCCAGCAGCCAGGAGTTAAAGTTAAAACTCTCAAAGGTGGTTCATTCCTTTGCTCTGACAATTACTGTCAACGATTCAGGCCAGCCGCTAGGCAGGCCCAAGATATTACGTTAGCCTCATCACATATTGGGTTTCGTACGGCAACTAGTATTCCTAAAGCTAGTAGTGAATAAATATGCGAAGTCCAGCTACCAGGAATAATAAATGATGGATGTGGTTATAGCGCCAAAGGTGAAAAGTCCAAATAAGGCCCAGACGATAAAACGGTTTATAAGTGTTGAACTCTCCGTTTGAAACTCAGCTTTTAAATTGGAAAGTTCCTCGTCAGTAAAGCCGGCTTTGACGTCAAACGAGTCGTCAGTAATGAAGGATTGAGCATCATTGAATTGATGATCAAAAACCACCCATAACCCGACCGAAAACGCTCCAGTCACAAGACCGCCCAGTGAGTGAGAGTGCTTAGATGATACATGAACTACAATACCCTGATTTTCAAGATTAAGAGCATCCAATTCTGCCTGATGACTAGAGAAGTATTGCTTTAACAATTTCATCGGGCAGAGGCTGGCATGTTTTTACCTCAAAAAAACAGTACTTCTTTGAATAGAAATTTTGTTGACTTCTCCTAGAAGAGACCAACAATTTCCCCATTATCACCAATATCTATATTGTTGGCAGCTGGCACTCTCGGGAGGCCGGGCATTGTCATTATATCGCCGCAAACCACGACGATGAATCCGGCACCAGCTGACAAGCGCACCTCTCGAATCGCCATTACATGATTATTTGGCGCACCCTTGAGATTCGGATCAGTAGAAAAACTATATTGGCTTTTAGCGATACAAACCGGAAAATGGCCATATCCTGAATTTTGCAACATTGTTATTTGATCCCGAATCTTTTTATCAGCAATGATGTCTTCAGCTCGATAAAGCCTTGTTGCAATTGTTTTAACTTTATTCCACAAGGGCATTTCATCAGGGTACAGGGGGGCAAAGTTAGCGTGACCGCGGTCTACCAGTTCAACCACCTCACGAGCGAGACTCTCTGTACCGGCACCTCCATTGGACCAGTGAGTACAATCGACCGCCTTCACTCCGTTTGATTCAGCGATTTGCTTAATAATAGCAATTTCTGCATCGGTATCAGTAACAAACCGGTTAATCGCTACAACTACAGGCACTCCAAACGACTTTACGTTTTCAATATGCCGAACAAGATTCGAGCACCCTTCTTGAACTGCTGCAACGTTTTCCTCGCTCAAATCATCTTTGGCTACATTACCGTGCATTTTGAGAGCCCGGACGGTGGCAACAATAACTGCAGCGTCCGGGCTTAGACCTGCATTACGACACTTAATATTAAAGAATTTCTCCGCTCCAAGGTCTGCTCCAAATCCAGCCTCTGTTACGACATAATCTGCCAACTTGAGGCCTGCTTTGGTCGCAATTACCGAGTTACATCCGTGTGCGATATTTGCAAACGGACCTCCGTGTATTATGGCGGGATTGTTTTCCAGTGTTTGAACTAGGTTTGGTGCTAGAGCATCTTTTAATAGAACTGCCATGGCACCAATACCTTCAATTTGACTAGCAAGAACAGGCTGGTGATCTCTCGTGTACGCTACAACAATTTTATTAAGCCGATTTTTTAAGTCATTTAAATCGGTTGCTAAACAAAATATCGCCATTATTTCAGATGCTACTGTAATGTCATATCCATCCTGTCGCGGGAATCCATTTCCTGGACCTCCAAGGCCGCAATTAATGCTTCTAAGAGCGCGATCATTCATATCAAGGACTCGTTTCCATTGAATTCTGCGCGCATCAATTTCGAGATTGTTACCCCAATGGATATGGTTGTCTATAAGGGCTGAGAGGAGATTATGTGCGGCACTTATGGCATGGAAGTCACCCGTAAAGTGTAGATTAATATCCTCCATTGGCACAACTTGAGCATAACCACCGCCCGCTGCACCCCCTTTCATGCCGAAGCAGGGTCCAAGACTTGGTTCTCTGAGGCAAACAATAGACTTTTTCCCTATTCTATTTAGGCCATCGGTTAAGCCGACAGAGGTTGTAGTTTTGCCTTCACCTGCTGGGGTTGGAGTGATTGCAGTCACGAGAATCAATTTTCCATCAGGGCGATCTGCCAGTGAATCTAGGTAGTCTGGATTTAATTTGGCTTTTGTATGACCAAAAGCAATAATAGCTGATTCTGGGATACTTAATTTTTTAGCTACGTCGGTGATCGGTTTCATCTTAGCTTGACGGGCAATTTCGATATCACTCATTCTTCTTTTCCTTGCATCATATTGGAGCTAGTTCTTCGGTCAACATCTTGTTTAAACTGAGCCCTTGTTGGATTTCTCGGACCGTCAATCGCTGTCCCAAAAACGACGAAAAAGTGTGCTGTAAATTATTATTATTTTTGACGTTTTTGAGTACAGGACTGTCGTAACTGTAGCTTATCTAGTATCATTTTGGCAGTTAGACTTTACACTCAAAATCATAAATAGTTTTATCTATTTGAGTCCTCCTTTTATGAAGAAAAGCGCAAAGGTCGTTGTTGTCGGTGGTGGTGTGGTTGGTGTTAGCACTCTCTATCATTTGGCAAAAAAAGGTTGGGCCGATGTTGTCCTTGTAGAGAGAAAGGAATTAACCTCAGGATCTACCTGGCATGCTGCCGGATTACTACCCTTGTTTAATATGAGCTATTCGGTGGGTAAGTTGCATCAGTACTCTGTTAATTTTTATCACGAACTAGAGGAAGAAACTGGCCAAAATGTTGGTTTCAGTGTCGTCTCAAATATTCGTTTAGCCTCAACTGAAGATAGGATGGATGAATATCGTTATTATTCTGGGGTAGCTCAAACAGTGGGTGTAGAGGTTAATTTCCTCACTCCTGAGCAGGTGAAAGAAGCTTGGCCAATGAGTAATATCGATGGACTTATTGGTGCTATTCAACACCCTGATGATGGGTATATCCAACCCGCTGATTTAACTCAGGCACTCGCAAAGGGCGCAAGATCCAGAGGCGCAGAAATCTACCGAAATACTACCGTAGAGGGTTTAGACCAACAAACAGATAATACTTGGATTGTTAGGACAGACAAGGGAGATATTCATTGTGAGCATGTAGTGTCATGCACTGGGAATTTTGCTAGAAAAACTGGACAGATGGTTGGATTAGATATTCCCGTAATTCCTGTAGAACATCAATATATTGTTACTGACCCTCATCCTGAAATTTTAGAGCGAAAAGCTGCGGGTTTGCCCGAGCAGGCGGTCCTGCGAGATTCAGATGCCGGCTATTATTTGCGTGAGGAAGCGGGAGGCATGATCCTGGGGCCTTATGAGGAAAATGCGCCATGCTGTTATGTCGATGGCCCCAGCGCTGAGTCTGAATATGAGCTGTTTAATGGAGATCTTGATCGTCTAATGCCTCATGTTGAAGCATGTATGGAAAGGGTGCCTGCATTTGCTGAAGTAGGTGTTAAAACTATTTATAACGGTGCTATCGCTTATACTCCTGATGGAAATCCCATTGTGGGGCCGGCCTGGGGGTTGAACAATTTTTGGCTTAATGAGGGCCATAGTTTTGGCATTACCGCTGCTGGTGGTGCGGGTTGGCAGCTTGCGGAATGGATTGTTGACGGAGAGCCAACTGTAGATATGATGGGTGTAGACCCACGTCGTTTTGGTCCATACGCCTCTCGAGGTTACTTGCGTACCAAGAATGAAGAAGCCTATGACCATGTCTTTAAAAATCATTATCCTGATGAGGAGCGAAGTGCAGCTCGACCTTTAAAGACATCTCCTTGCTATGAGCGAATGAGAGAGCTAGGTGCCGTCTTTGGAAGTGTTTATGGTTGGGAGCGACCCAATTGGTTTGCTCCTCTTGATTATCAGTTGTCTGATCAGGATTTAGATAAACCAGAAGTATTATGGAATAAAAATCATTCCGCGCCTTTACCAGATGGGCGTGTCGTAGAGAAAAATTCATTCAGACGATCAAATTATTTTAACTTTGTGGGCGATGAGTGCCGACATGTCCATGAGCATGTTGGTGTTCTTGATATGTCCGCTTTTTCGAAGGCGACGGTGTCTGGCCAGGGGGCCGAGGAATGGCTCAACAGCATTGTAGCAAATAATGTTCCCAAGGGTGTTGGGCGCATTGGCTTATGCCATATGTTGTCACTTAATGGTGGGGTGCGCGCAGAATTTACCATCTATAAAAGGGCAGAAAATAGTTATTACCTTGTTTTTGCAGGTGCAAGTGAGCGTCATGACTGGGATTATCTCACTAAGCTTGCTCCTAAAGATGGATCGGTTACATTGCAAAAAATTACAACTCAGATGGGTGTATTAGTCCTAGCGGGTCCAAAATCAAGAGATGTATTACAAAAACTGACCGATACTGACTTATCTAATCATAACTTCAAGTGGTTAAGTGGAAAATCAATTAACGTTGGTTATGCTCAAGCCGAGGCGTTGAGGGTTAACTTTGTTGGAGAGCTGGGATGGGAGCTTCATCATCCTATTGAAATGCAGAACTATATTTTCGATGAGTTGATGCGGGTTGGCTCCGAGTTTAACATTAAACCTTTTGGTATTCGAGCAATGGATTCTATGCGAATTGAGAAGTCCTATCGGCTTATCCCTCGAGAAATGTCAATTGAATATTCAGCACTGGAGTCTGGCCTAGATCGTTTTGTTAAGCTCGACAAAGCCTGCGATTTTGTAGGTAAAGCAGGCCTTTCTGCTTGGCAGAAAAAGGGATTTAACAATACCTTTGTTACCTTAGAGGTGCATGGCGTCACTGACGCTGACGCCCGTGGCTCCGAAGGAATTTATAAAAATGGCGAACTAATTGGCCGTGCAACTTCCGGAGGATTTGGTTTTAGAGTCAATAAGTCGCTAGCACTTGGAATGGTCCTAAGTAATTATGCTATTGAAGGTGCAGAGTTAGAAATTGAAATACTTGGGCAACGACATAGGGCGACTGTTATACCAGAGTCAGCGTTTGATGCGCAGAACTTGGCCTTACGAAGCTGATTTGAGTCTATGCTTTAGACCTCGCAAACAGCTACGCTTTAGATCGGTGGTTAGCATGTGTACTGATAATAAGAAATGCATACTCCATGCTGAACTTTAATGAGAATGATGGGTTGTAATCTCTAAAATGGAAGAAAAATCATGACTGAGAGAAGCGGTAGACGAAGAGCA
>Ga0213863_10002177_pt1 | contig 14008 bp, 9 predicted proteins | sample PICome_8_FD_160128 | JGI IMG/M metagenome (GOLD analysis project Ga0213863, IMG submission 160128) | Coastal seawater microbial communities near Pivers Island, North Carolina, United States - PICO497 | ecosystem: Environmental > Aquatic > Marine > Coastal | place: USA: North Carolina | collected... | reverse complement strand
GCCGCGCGGTGGATCCAAGACGCAGGGGATCCAACACCGGGTCGGGGCGAAGGGATCGAGGCCGCGCCTGTCAACGCCGGCCCCTCCCCAGCGACGGAGTCCGCAAGGAGCGGAGCACGGTGTGGGTCACATCCCCCCGGGAGCGCTCGGGCTCCGGGCGGCTCCGCCGCGCGGCCAGTCGTTCCCGGCCAGGACGAGAGGGAGCAGAGGGGCGCACCCGCCCTCCGGAGGAATACGCGCTCACGGCCCCTCTCCGCTCGACGCGTCGCCGGCACGATGAGTTCCAGGCCAGCGCCAAGGACGAACGGACACCGGGGCCGAGGGCCCACCGGGCTCTCACTCCCCGTCGATCGGTACGTCGGCTCGGATGGTCAACTCGAAGTCCTTCGGGGAGAGGCGGATCATCGTCAGCACGGACCTCACCGAGTCCAGGTAGGTCTTGAGGCGCTGGACCTCCTCCAACTCCCGCGGCATGTTCGACGCGACCATCTGCTCGGTGAAGGACACAAGCTGCTGGTCGACCATGTCGTCCAGCCGGCGAATATCGTCCGCCGTCAACTGCGCGCGCGGCCGACCACCGAAGACCCTCGACAGGACGTCCCGCTCCACCTCGCGCCGCTTGGTCGCGTAGTCAATGGAGCGGGTGATCCGGTTCTTTGCGTCGAGGCGTGCCTGGTCTCTTAGCAGCGCGCTGCCCGTGGCGGGGTTCAGCCAGGCGAGCACGTTGGCGCTGGGTACAGAGTCGATCAGGGCCACCTGAAAATCCCTGCTGTTGGACAGGCGTGGCACGGCAGCAGACTGCCCGTTGCGATTCCTCACCAGCGAGTCGATGAGCGCGTAGCGATTCGAGAGGAGCAGGTTGTCTCCATACATGAGAGACGCGAGGTGCCCGGTCCCCGGGATGAGCTGGGACCAGTACTCGCGTACCGTGAGGCCGCCACCAATGGGCTTCTTGAAGAACCCGGACTGACCAGGCTTCGCCCCCTGAATGCCGATCCGAGAGCCCGCGACGGTGACCTTCTCACGCAGGTCGACCAGCTTTGCCTCGTCCGCCATCCAGGCGACGACGGCCCAGGCGAAGACCGGCGCCCCGTCGTTCGGTGGCCCGGTGTAGACCATCTCACCTGACTCGGGGTCGAGCTCCATGTCTGACTCGTAGCCCCAGTCATTCGGGCGAGCGATGAAGGCCACCCGGTCAACGAGCGAGCTATCGAGGATCCCGATCAGGTCCGCGATGCTGTTGACGCCGATCTGCTTGATCGACCCCTCAAGGTTGCTCCGCGCCGCGGGCTCGAGGGAGTCCACCACCATCTGGAGCATGGTCGCGATCGGCCCACGGATGTAGACGAAGAGCGTGCTGTCGTCTGGGGCGAAGCGGGCGACCTCGAGCACCTCATCCTGGTCGAAGCCCTTGAAGCGGTAGATCCGCTCCTGGGCCGCCGTCATCAGCTCCGAGGAGAAGTCGCCGCTCAGGTCGATGTCGACACCCTCCTCGAAGTCCACGACCCCGAGCACTCGACGGATGGCGTCCAGCGGCAGGAGCCGCGCGAGGAACGCCGGCGTGAAGCGCTCGTCGTCCTTCTTCAAGAGCCCCTCGGTCAGCCCGTACGACTCCCGCAGCTCGCGCAGGTCAAGCTGCAGTTCGAAGTCACGCTGCTTGTCGTCGCGCTCCACAGACAGGATCGAGTCGTTGTACGGCGCGGCGAGCAGGAGCGAGTCCTTGGACCCGGTCGCCTCGAGCTGGACCGCACGCTCGACGAGATCACGGGAGGTGCCGATGATCGCGACATCCTTGATCCGTGCAACGTGGATGGGTCGCGGAAGCTGCGCGGACTTGATCGTCTTCAAGCCCCCAGCCCCTTCAACGGTGATGCCCTGATCTTCGAGCCCGAGCAGCCCCGGATACTCGAGCCCGGAGACCGCGCCGCGCCCCCACAGGGAGAGCCGCGCATAGGCCGCCCACTCCGCGTCCTCGAAGGAGCGCCCCGTGAAGTTGGCGGCCACGGCGAAGTCCTCCCCGCCGATGATGTCGAGGAGGTCGAGCCCGGCAGGCAGCTGTCCGAGTTGCCCGCGGACGTCAGCCAGGAGCGCCTCGATCCGCTGCTCCTGCGCGAAGTCCGCCCACTCGGAGGAGGTCACCAGCGCTTGATACCCCTCGTTACCTTCCAGCTCTTCCATGACCGCAAGGTCGGGAAAGTCGGTGAAGGCGGTCCGGAGCTCGGCTCTCGCCACGTAGAGGTCCACATCCCTCGGGATCAGCCCCGCGACGTCCGCGTTGAACCGCCCCTCGAGGGGCGAGAAGAGGAGCGTCGAGAAGGCGAAGTAGCCGATGAACGAGAGGAGCAGCAGGCCGATACAGCCCAGCTTGATGAGGCGCTTCTTGAGGGTCATGTTCGTGTCGGTCTACCGGAGGGGTTACCCGGGGCTGGGCACAGATGGAGAATCTACGACCGGGGCCGCCCTGGCTTCCCCGATTTCAGGTCGAGATTCGTGCCGGAACAGCCGCCGGGTGGGCACCATCTGGCCTTTCCCACCTCCAGGACCCCCATGGAACTGAGTCAGCGCGTCTCCAGCCTCAAGGGCTCGGTCACCCTCGCCCTCGCCGCCTCCGCCAAGGAGATGGCTGCCGCCGGCCGCGACGTCATCAACATGGCGGTCGGTGAGCCCGACTTTGATGCGCCTCGCCTCGCCCGCGAGGCGGCGATCGCAGCGATTGACGGCGGCGCCGTGAAGTACACGCCCGCCGCCGGGCTCGCCTCGCTCCGGCAGGCGGTGGCCGGGCATCTCAGCCAGACGCGCGGCGTCCCCTTCGGCGCAGAGAACGTCGTGATCTGCCACAGCGCCAAGCACGCCCTGAGCCACACGCTCCTGGCGCTGGTCGACCCCGGCGACGAGGTCGTGCTCCTGGATCCCGCCTGGAGCAGCTACTACGCCCAGGTTCAGCTGGCAGGCGGCGTGGCGGTGCATGCCGCTCCAAGGCCGGACGGCACCTGCGCCCCAGACCTTGACGCCGTCCGCGAGGCGATCACTGGGAAGACCCGGGGGGTCATGCTCAACACTCCCAGCAACCCGTCTGGCTACGTCTGGACCAGGGAGGAGCTCGAGCAGCTCGCGTCGATCTGTGAGGAGCACGACCTGTGGATGATTTCGGACGAGATCTACGGGCGGCTGGTCTTCGACGGCGCGGAGCACGTCTCCCCGACCTCCATCTCGCCGGCCATGAAGGAGCGCACCGTGCTCGTGGATGGCGCGAGCAAGATCTTCGCCATGACGGGATACCGAATCGGCTACCTCGCAGCGACCCCTGACCTGGCCCGGACCGTGGGCAACCTGCAGAGCCAGATCTCTGGCTGCCCGAACTACATCTCCCAGCGCGCCTTCGAGGCCTGCCTCGTGGAGGAGCCCGAGGAGGTGAAGGAGATGATCGCCACCTTCGATCGACGGCGGCAGGTGGTCATCGACGGGCTCGATCGCATGGGACTTCGGGGCCCCGAGCCCAAGGGCGCGTTCTATGCCTTCCCGGACCTCCACGAGCGCTTCGACGAGCGCGGCAGCGAGGGATTCTGCGCCGACCTCCTTGAAGCCGAGGCCCTCGCGACCGTGCCCGGCACCGCCTTCGGAGCGCCGCGACACATCCGCCTCTCCTACGCCTTGAGCGAGGAGCGCCTCGTGGAAGCCCTCACCCGCCTCGAGAGGTTCCTCTCGACGCGCCCCTGAGTCGCCCCCGATGACCCCGAAGACCCCCCTCCGCCGCCGCGGGTGGGGCCAGTCGCGCTCCGGCACCCTCCCATCAGCCCGGCCTCGTTCGAGGTACAGAGGAGCAGGTCACGCGGCGGTTGACGGGGCTCGCGCTCGAGGCCGGGCCCCGCCCAGGGTGCGGGCCAGGGTGCGGGCCCTCTCGCGCTGGTCCGAGGCGCCGGCTCCCCCACGCGCGTCCAACTCCCTCGGGTGATCCGAGGTCTCCGCTGGCGGTCAGGCCGGAGCGATCGAGTAGACGTTCCGGGCCCCAGGGAACTCCGCCGCGGCGACCTCCTGGACCTTCAAGAGCACGTCCCGATCCGGATCGTCGCAGAGCACGTAGAACTTCCACAGGTCGCGGTACGAGCGCTCCAGGTCGCCGAGCCTCGGCACCCTGTCGGCGAAGTCCGACAGCGGGTGCACGCCCTCCACGCCAGGCCAGCGGACGTGAATGCGAGCCTCCTTGAGCTGCATCTCCCGCGCGGGGCAGTAGACGATGACCTTGATCTCGCGGCCCGTGGCGAAGCGCACCGTCTCCTCGATACGTCCCTCGACGAGGGCCCGCGCCTCCCCGCCGCCTGCGGCGAAGAAGCGGTCCACGAGCTCCGCCTGAACCTCCGCGTTCTCATAGGCCGGGAAGACACACGCGCGCTTGAACAGCCGCCGCTCCTGGAAGCGCTCGACCAGGTCTCGGACCGTGGCCTGCGTCCCCGGCTGACACCTCGCCGCGGCCCGGAGGAGCACCTCGAGGATCGAGCTGTCCGTGGTGCCGTAGAGGTCCTGCTCGCCCAGCGCCTCCTCCCGCACGAGGAGGTCGATGGCGCGGGCGACCAGCGCGCCTGCGGCGACCTTGGCGTGGTGGTAGTAAACGCGTTCGCTGAAGAAGTACCGCGCCTCCAGCATGCGGACGATCTCGCTCAGGATGTCCTCCCGCAGGAGGTCATGCTTCGCCAGGTCGATGTAGAGATTGCCGGTGGAGCGATCGATCTTGAAGTAGCTGTGGACGCGCTCGTCGACCTGGAGCCGGAGCCCCGTGAAGTAGGCGTCCCGCGCGAGGTAGTCGAGGATGTCAGCGGCGATCGTCCCCGAGAGGACCTGCCCCCAGTACGGAGGGACGTCCCGGCGCCCGGGGGTGCCAGCCTTCGTGAGGACGCTGAAGACCTCCTCCCGGAGCCCGAGCTCCTCCAGGATCTTGCCGATGGGCGTGTCCCGGCTGAACATCCTCTCGTAGCGATAGGCCGAGTCGTGGCGCTCGAAGAGCGCGTCCTGGTCCTCGATGTTGTGGCCGAACGGGATGTGCGTCACGTCGTGCAACAGCCCCGCCATCCGGATGACGCGCGCCTCCTCGTCCCCGATGGCGATCCCGCGCGCGGGGTCCAGCTGGAACGAGAGGTTGATCGCGTCGATCATCTTCTGCGCCACGTGCACCGTCCCGATCGAGTGATCGAAGCGGGTATGCAGCGCCCCGGGGAAGACCAGGTAGGCCGGCCCCAGCTGCTTGATGCCGCGCATGCGCTGCATCTCCGGCGTGTCGAGCACGCGGAGCTCTTCATGGGTCAGGTACACGTCTCCGTGCACCGGATCCCGCATGACGCTGAAGCGCTTGCGAGCGGCCATCAGCTCGGCCTCAGCCCATCAGCCCGACGGCCGCCGAGGCGACGTCACCGGGCCGGCGGAGCATGCGGTCGACCTCGCCGAGGTGCTGCTCCTCGGTGGCGAGCATCTGGCGCGCGTACTCCTCGAGCATCACCGAGTGGCCCTCGACGCGCTGGCGCAGCTCGTTGTAGAAGCCCAGCGTGTCGCGCTCGTGCTCGAGGGACTCCTTGAGGATCGCCTCGATGTCGTGGTCGTGCGTCTCGAGCAGCGGGCCGATCGCGAGGCTCGGGTGCTCCCCGAGCTGAGTGATCATCTCCCCCGCCTGCTGGGCGTGCAGCAGCGACTCGGTCGCCTGGGCCCGCAGCCAGTCCACGATGGGCATGCGGTACGGTCCGTACACCATCAGCGAGTAGTGGGTGTAACGGACGACCCCCGCGAGTTCCATCTCGAGGATCTTGTTGAGGGTGGCGACGACGGCTTGCTTGTCCATGTTCTTCGGGCGTTGACGATTGCGAGCCCCCATGATCGGCGGCGCCCGCGGGGGCGACAAGCCAGATCCCCGGAAGCCGAGCCCCCAGACCAGACAGCTCACGCCCTGCGGCTAGGATCGGACCGTGCTCTCCCTCTCGATCGCGTTCTTCGAGCCCTGGTTCGGCGGCAGCCACCGCGCCTTCCTGGACGCCTGGGGCGCGCGAACACGACACCGCCTCTCGGTCCACGGCCTCGCGCCGCGCCACTGGAAGTGGCGCCAGGAGTCCAGCGCCTGGGAGCTGGCCCGAAGCGTGGATACCGCCGCGCCGCCGGATGTGATCGCGTGCAGCGGATACGTGGACCTCCCCAGACTCCACGGCTTCCTCCCGCCGAGCTGGGCCGGCCGGCCGTCGCTCATGTACCTCCATGAGACCCAGCTGACCTATCCCGGCGGCCAGGCCGAGCGAGACCTGACCCACGGGTTCAGCAACATCCTCAGCGCGGTGCGAGCGGATCGGGTGGTCTTCAACTCCAGGTTCCACCTGGAGGAGTTCCGCGGGGCTGCGGACGAGGTCCTCCGGCGCCTCCCCCGCCCGACGCCCCGGGCCGAGCTCGCGAGCGCACTCGACGCGGCCACGGTGGTGCCTCCCATGCCCGAGCTCTCGTCCGTCCCCCTCGGCCCGGGCGGGGACGGTCCGCTCCGGATCGCCTTCCCCCACCGCCTCGAGCCCGACAAGGACCCCCTGGCCTTTGCGCACGCGCTGACCCGCGCGGCCTCCAAGGGGGCGGACTTCGAGGTCGAGCTGCTCGGAGGACACCCGGCGAAGGCCGGCCCCCAGGCCGCCGAGGCGCTGGACCTCATGCGCCCCTGGCTGCGAACCTCCGGGCACGTGGAGGATCGCTCCAGATACCTCGAGATCCTCGGCCGCTGCGACGTCGTCGCCTCCACCGCGCGCCACGAGTTCTTCGGCGTCGCGTTCACCGAGGCCATGGCCGCCGGCGGCTCCCCCCTCGCGCCAGACCGCCTCAACTACCCTGCGCTCCTCTCGGGCTACGAGGGCGCCGACCCCCTGACCGGCCTCCTCCAGGATCCTTCCGACCTCGCGGGGCGCCTCGTCGCACTCGCCCGTGACCCCAGACCCCTGCGCTCCACGTCACGCCGCCGCGCCGCCAGGGACGCGGTGATGCCCTTTGACGCCGACACCGCGTTCAGGGACCTCGACAGGGTCATCGACGGCCTCGCGCCCTGACCCGGCCGCTGGCCGGCGGCCGCTCAGAAGCCCGGGAGGCCGTAGCCCGATCGGCGAGAGTAGTCGACCCAGGCGTTGGCGCCCTCCTCCTCGAAGCGCCAGGCCCCGGGGTCCCAGGTGAGCTCCTTGCGGTGCCAGTACGCGATGTTCATGAGGTGGCAGATCGCTGCGCTGCGCGCGCCGACCTCCACGTCGCAGATCGGGGTGCTCCGGTCGCGGATACACCCGAGCCAGTTGGCCACGTGCCCGTCGTACCGGGGGAGGCGCTCTTCGCCCTCCCCCTCCCACTCAAGGGCGCCGCCCGGGACGCTGGAGATCCGGCCGCGGTCCACCGCGATCAGCCCCTCCTCCCCGATGAAGGTGACGCCGCTGGGGCCGCCGTGCACGAGGCGGACCCCGTCCGCGTAGACGAGGGTCGCCCCACGCTTTGAGGTCGGATCCGACGGGGGCACCACCCGGACCGGGCCAGAGCGGTCCATGCCGAGAGCCCACTGGGCGATGTCGAAGTGATGCGCCCCCATATCGGCGAGCCCACCCCCCGCGTACTCCCGGTAGGAGCGCCACTTCGGGTAGTGGCCGTGGACGCCGCGGGGGCTGAGAATCTCGTTATAGGCGCGTTCGGGGGCCGGGCCGAGCCAGCGGTCCCAGTCCAGGCCGGGCTCAGGCGCCTCACCCGGAAGATCGCACCACACCGGCGAGTCGCCGACTCCGACGTGCACTGACTGCACCTTGCCGATCCGGCCCGCCCGGACGGCCTCAGCGGCCCGTACGAAGCGCTGGCCGAACTCGGTGCGCTGCTGGCTCCCGGTCTGGAAGACGACCCCGTGCTTGCGCGCCGCCACGATGACGAGCTGTGACTCCCGGAGGGTGAGGGTGAGGGGCTTCTCGCAGTAGACGTCCTTGCCCGCCACGCAGGCGTCGATGATCTGGTGAGTGTGCCAGTGGTCGGGCGTCGCGATGAGGACCGCATCCACGTCGTCCCGGGAGAGCACCTCCTCGTGCCGGTCGGTCGCAACACAGTCCAGCCCGTGCACCTCGTCCACCCGGCGCTTCGCGTCGAGGCGGCGGTTGAGGTCCACGTCGCACACGGCGGTGACGAGGACGCCCTCCTTCCCGATGAGGCTTCGGTTCATCAGGTTTCGGCCGCGGATCCCGATGCCGATCACGCCGACACGGACGGGCTCCATTGGAGGCGCGGCGAGGGCACTCGCCAGGGGGGCCGCGGCGAGTGAGGCGCCCGCCGCGAGCAGGGATCGGCGGTCCATCAGCAGTGGGCTTGCGTACATGAGGTCGCACCCTACTCGAAGACTCGCGGCCTTGGGAAACCGGTCGAAGGCCTCCCAGGGCCGCGCTAGCTGGCCTCCACGACCACGGTTCCGCAACTGTCGAACCGCGGCTCCCAGGTGAGCAACGGAGGGCCAGGTCGCCAGGCTGAAACACGGTCGCCCCTAGGGCTGAGGGTGTTTTCCCGTGGGCCCCGGACACCTTCGATTTCCTGGCGATTTCGCCGTGCGGTGGAGGCGCTAACGGCGCTGTGCCGCGTCGCCACTGCAGGAGATCTGGCGCGAACCGGCAGGATTCACTGACGCTTGGCGCGCGGGCCGATCTCAGCCCGCGACAGATGACCGTAAATTTCCCTTCACATTGGGATCCCTCCGGCCCAATCGACGTATTTTTCCCCTGCCACCCCTGATCCTTCCGAGTAAACCTCCCATGAAAGACCAGTCCAGACAACAGCCGCCTTACGAGACCTCTAAATCGCCGCGGAGTGCATCACGGCTAGCGATCGGCGGAGCCGTCCTCCTGCTAGGAGGCCTGAGCCTATTCGGGATCTCGACCCTCGGGGGGAACGTCCCTCAACAAGGCGATGAGCTGCCGGAAGGGGCGGACCAGGCCGCCATGCTCGCCCCGCTTCCCGGAGGTCGCCCGAGCGACTCTGCTCTGCCGGAGACCCTCGATGCCGTCGGCGGCAGCCAGAACCGCTCGGTGGGGAGACCGTCATCCTCCGCGGAGTTCGTCGAGCTCTCCGAGCTCTCGAAGGAGGCCCTCAAAGAGGTGCGCAAGAGAGAGCAGCGCTTCGAGCAGGCCTCCCAACTGGCCGACGTCCCCGACGAGCGGTCCCCCGCGGACGCCGAGCTCATCGAGGAACTTGAGCGCCACCTCGAGCAAGAGAGTTTCGACGACGCCCAGCTCGAGATGGAGCTGATCCAGGCCGAGGGCTCCCTGCAGATGATGCGTGCCTTCAAGGAGGCCACCAAGAACCGCTGATCTCGACGCAGCCCCCGGTTCGGCACGGTCGTCATCACGTCCACCGGCCAGGGCCCACCCCGTTACACAGGACAGCCTGCCCTCAATCGGCAGGGGCTCCTGGACACCTGCCACTCTGACTGACACTCGTTTCTTTTCTTACTCGCTTCCCGAGTCACCATGCACCTCACCACTTGCCTACTCTCGCTCGCCGCCGGGCCCTCGCCAGGCGCCAGTGCTTCGACGTCGGAATGGACGGCTGAAGGCTCCGTCCTCGACCACCAGGGAGTTGCGGCTCCCGGGGCCACCGTGGCTGCCTTCGATCCGCTGACCCTTGAGATCATCGGTGCTCCCAGCGTCGTTGATTCGAACGGGAACTACCGGATCGAGGACCTTCCACAGTCGGTCCACCTCGTCGCCGGCCCTGCAGAAGGGAGTCCTCTTGCTGCTTCGTGGCTGTTTGACCAGGACCTGCTGGCCAACCAAGCCGAGTCGTTCCAGCTCGCGCTCGGCGCGCCTGTCTCCATTACCGTCCTGGACCGGCAAGGCGAGACCGTCGCTGGGGCCCAGGTCGCCGCGTATACCGCAGGCGTCCATCGCCTCGGCGAGATCGGTGTCGTCGACACCGCGACGACCGGGCCGGACGGCACGGCGACGCTCATGGCGCCCACCTTCGCGCACCTGGTCGCGGACGCCTCCGACCAGGGTCTCCTTCCCTCCTGGCGCTTCCGGCGGCGCCTGTCGACCTCAGGGAACTCCTACTCCTTCACGGTCGACCAGGGTGCCCCCGTCTCGGGACGGGTCTTCTCCTCCAGCTTCGAGCCTCTCGAGGGCATGGAGATCAGCGCCTGGTCCTACTCGAACGGGTGGCACTGGAACGGACTGAAGCAGACCGACGCGACCGGTAGCTACGACATCATCGCCGGCGACCGACACACCCGTGTCCAGGCCAACGACCCCAGCAAGCAGCGCGTCAGCGCACGCTCCTGGCACAGGGGAGCCGGCGGCTCCCAACTGAGTGACATCACGATGCTGGACGGCGTCCCGCTCCGGATCCAGACCAAGAACTCGGAGGGAGAGCCCGTGCGCTCCAAGATCTGGGTTCACGCGCTGGCCACTCGCTCCTGGGCCTTCCTCGGGTACTCCGATGGCGGCGTCCTAGACACCATCGTGCCGTCCATCTACCACCTTCACGTTCGCCCCGTGGACCGGAGTCTCATCGCGAAGGGCTTCCATAACGTCACCGCCAGCCGGGCAGGCGACCTTGAGGTCGTCCACGAAGCCGGAAGGAACGTCAACGTGACCGTGAAGGACAGCATCGGAGCCCCGCTCAAGAACGTCGAGATCCGTCCCAGGATGAGCGACGGCATCTGGCTCGGCGGTCGGAGGACCAATGCTGCGGGCCAGACGACCATTCAGGTCTCCTCCACCGGCATCAGCACGGTCCGCGTCTGGGATCGGGCGCACGGGTCCACGCTCGAGCGCAAGCACCTGGCCTTCAACGGCAGTGCGGACAGCGGAGAGCTGGAGGTCAACCTCAGCGGAAACTCCACGGTCTCGGGCACGATCAAGGGCCTCGATGGCAGCCTCATTCAGGTCCCGATGCGAGTCTACTCCTTGAGCCAAGCGGGTTGGCGGAGCGTCACCACGGAGACCGGTGAGTACACCGTTCCGACCGGGGACCGCTATCACCTGCTCGTGCTCCCGGTGGACCCGGAGTCCACGTACCTCCCCTCGTGGCACTGGCGCAACGTGCTGCCGAGCGACGGCGTCCACAGCCGGGGACCGGTGATCCTGACCCGCGGCTACCACGCCGAGGTCCAGGTGGTCGCCACCGACAACGGCAACGCGCCGGTCGAAGGTGTCCGCGTCGTCGGCGGTCACCCCCGGCAGGTGTCCGGCAGCGACGGCTGGGTCAAGACCCTGCTCCGCCCGGTCTACACGCTCCGGAACTATCCGCCCAGCGTGTCGCCCTCCAACCCGAACCCGATCATCCCGGACCGCTTCCGCGCCCACACGTCGATCGAGTCCGAGCGCACCCGCGCCTCGGGTGGCCCCCTCGACCCCATCGAGGTCTTCACACAGCTCGGCACCATCGCCACCGGTCGGGTCACCGGTCCCCTCCCTGGAGGGGTCACCGGGCCGCTGGCCGGCATCCGCGTCACCAGCCACGGTGGTCGACGCTACCTCGGAGACGCCACCACCAACGCGGACGGTACGTTCCACGTCCTCGGCGTCAAGCACGACGCGGAGTACGGGTTCAAGACCTCCTTCGTCGTCCGCCCCCGGCACGAGCAGCCCTATCTTGCGGACGTCCTGCGCAATCAGACGCTCGAGACCCCCGCTAGCACAGGCACGAACTCCGTGGGCGACATCGAGATCAGCGCGGCGGCCTACGGGTCCGGCCGCGTGGTCGACGCCTTCGGTGAGCCGATCGACGATCGCACCGTACACTTCCGCGCGCGCCGTCTAGATCGACACCCCCGATGGCACACCGGATGGGGCCGGATCAGCAGCAGCACTGGCGAGTTCCTCACGAAGGTCGCCACTCGGACGCGGCTGATGTTCTACACCCGCTTCTGGAACCAGGGCTGGCTTCGCAAGTGGTTCAAGGACGAGCGCACGTTCGACCTCGGCGATTCCGTCGACCTGGGAGACTTCCAGCTGGGCGAGGCGCCCATCGTGGAGTTCCGAGCCATGACCTCCGTGGCGTCCGCGGGCGGTCACGCCTCCCCCGTGGCCCGCGCCTACGTGGAGCTGATCCGGATCTCGGACGGCAAGGTCATGGACTGGGGTCGGACCGACGCCAGCGGTGACCTGCAGCTGCGGGGCCCGGAGAACGAGCCCCTCAAGCTGCGCTACAGCTTCTTCGTCTGGAGCTACTGGATCCTGGGCGTGCCCTTCGATCCGGTCTTCAGCGAGGAGTTCGAGCCCCAGGAGACCGACCCCTTCACCCTCACGGGCCAGGGGCAGGTGACCAACCTCGGAGACTTCTACATCCTCAGTCCGCTGACGGCGCAGTCGCTCGAGACGCTTGAGGTGTTCCAGAACATCGACGCAAGCGTTTACCGTTTCACTAGTTACAAGGAGAGCTTCGTCAACTTCGCCGCTGCCGGCGGCCGAACGTTCACCCTTGCGACTGGAATGACCGACACGGCCGACGCCAAGGCAGTGCTGGAGGACAGCCAGTTCTACTACGGCCGGCTTCTGCTCTTCGTGGAGAACCCGAACATCGTGGTCGACGCGGCCGCCCGAGCCGAGCTCTCCTCGACCTTGAACGCCACCCTGAACGACATCTCCCTGCTGATTGACAGCCTCGAACTCTGATTGCCATGAAGACCCAAACCAAGATGATCGTCGCCGGGGCCCTGGCCCTGGCGGCCGGCCTGACCCTCGTGTCCGGTACGACCGCGTCCCCCACGGCCCAGGCCAGCGCCGGCGTGGACTACGCCCCGGCCAAGGCCGCCGTGCAGGCCCTGCAGGGCCAGCTGGAGGGGATCGACGCGGAGTCCTGGAAGAACAACCTCTTCAAGGAGCTCGCCGTCGACGCCGCGGCCGCGGCCCATGCCACGGTCAAGCTCGCCGAGGGTGAGTCCGATGCGGCCGGGGCCGCCCGGATCCTCGAGATGGCTGCCTTGCACGTCGACGTCATCGTCGGCCACGTGGACGGGCAGTCCGGTGATGCGGAGGCCACCGGTGAGGACGACTGGATCGAGGACGTGCCGCTGACCGTCCTCCTCCACGGGCTCGCGATCGAGGCCCGCACGGAGATCTTCCGGGCGCGCCGCGACTCGTGAGCGACGCACCGGGGGTGCGCACCCAGCCCGCCTGAGGGCGCGCCCCCGACCGACCCTGGCACCCCGAGGGGGCGCCACACGGACCAAGCACCGCGGCCGCGCAGATCGACGATCTGCGCGGCCGCATTCTTTCGGAACGGGTCGCATCCCGCCCGAGCCGGAGCCCCCTTTCCTCAGACGCTAGCGGCCAGCCTCTTGAGCTCGGCGGCGACGAGGTCCCCCACCTCGTGGGTGGGGTGCATGCCGGTCCCGGCCCCCTTGAGGCGGCCGTCGGCGAAGAGGTCCGCGATGGAGCGGTCGATGGCCGCGGCGGCGGTCTTCTCACCGAGGTAGTCGAGCATCATGCCCGCCGCCATGATCGCGGCCAGGGGGCTCGCCACGTTCTTGCCGGCGTGCTTGGGCGCCGAGCCGTGGATCGGCTCGAAGAGGCTCACGCGGCCGGGGTGGATGTTGCCGCTGGCGGCCATGCCCATGCCGCCCTGGATCATCGCCCCGAGGTCCGTGATGATGTCGCCGAACAGGTTCGGGGTGACCGCCACGTCGAACCACTCGGGGTTCTTGACCATCCACATGCACGCCGCGTCGATGTAGGCGTGGTCCGTCTTGATGCCGGGGTGCTCCTTGGCAACCTCGGCGAAGGTCCGCTGCCACAGGTCGTGGGCGCGGATGGCGTTGGCCTTATCGATGAGGGTCACCTGGGCCTCGCGGCCCGCCGGGCGCTCCCGGGTCTCGGCGAGGTGGAAGGCGTAGCGGATCGCCCGCTCGACGCCCTCACGCGTGTACACCATGGTCTGGGTCGCGACCTCGAGGGGCTGGCCCTTGTGGGCGAAGCCGTGCATGCCGGTGTAGGCGTCCTCGGTGTTCTCGCGGACGATGAGCATGTCCACGTCATCCGGCCCCTTGCCCTTC
>Ga0213863_10002175_pt1 | contig 14021 bp, 24 predicted proteins | sample PICome_8_FD_160128 | JGI IMG/M metagenome (GOLD analysis project Ga0213863, IMG submission 160128) | Coastal seawater microbial communities near Pivers Island, North Carolina, United States - PICO497 | ecosystem: Environmental > Aquatic > Marine > Coastal | place: USA: North Carolina... | reverse complement strand
CTATCAAATAAAACATGGTTACCTGTAGTGCTTCGTAACTTAAACCAAAGCCAATCTGGTTGCATATCGCTGTTACCATCATAAGTAATGGCTGTATTATCAGTAGCATTACCAGTATAAGTAGCAGTCTGAAAATATGCAGATGGGTCGTCTATATTTGTATAAGCCATTATCCGTACTCCGCTAAGTTTTTACTGCACAAGGCGTAGTAGCCTGATGGGGGTGCGTATTCAAAAGTTCCGTAACCGTTGGCATCTGTTGCTGCACTTGAGATTGAAATGGTTGTGTAACCTCCAAAGTTTGCAAAACTTTGTTTTGCTTGTTGATATACACTTGCACCTATAGAATGTTCAACTAAACCTGCTGGTAATGCATAACCGCCTGAGCCTGCTACTGGGTCTGCTGAATTTATCCAAGTATTATCTTTTGCCCAATAAATATAGCCATTATCCATATCTAACGCAATTGCCATAATGTTTGAGTTACCGTAAGTAGGACCAAAAACTGGGTTAACACCTGAGTCATTAACATATAAATAACCTGTATCAGCATAACCAACAGAGTCACTGCCTACACCTCCACCATAGTGGGTAGCAGAATCCCACAAAGTTCCACCTATAGGAGCAGCACCAAGTATTCTTGAATCTACTGCATTAAATTTAAACTCCATATACCATTTACCACTTGCAGGGCAAATAGTAGATTGAGGAGCTATCCAACCATTTGCATTTTTTGTAACTACTGTCCCTCCTTCGGTGGTAAAAGTTTCAGTAAAATACTTAAGAATGGGGTTAGTTGTAGCAAAATTATTAGTAGGTGTGTCAGTTGCTTGGTCTGCGGATGTGATGTTGTTTTCTGTAAAGTTATTACTGTTACCACTAACATCGTCACCTAAGTTAGCTGCATCTTCATAATCTAAATAAAATCCATTAGTACCAAAAGTTAAACCACTTACATCTATTGGTTTCCAAATGCCAGTATCACTATCAGTTTCACCAAATGAATCAGGGTCTAATGCAGTTCCGTCAACTAAAACTGTTTCAGCTAAATAACCATTAAAATAATACGGTCCATCGGTTCTTTTGCCTACATTATGTGCTATTGCATCATTAACATTACCATCATAATTTACTGGTGGATCGCCATAGTCAGTAGCAAAACTTGTTTCCCTTATTCCATTAATATATAAACGGTATCTATCTGTTGATGTGCTATTTGTTGTATCAGATACAAAAACTATGTGATACCACGCACTAGTATCTCTTAATAATCTATTTGTTTGTTTACCATAGTCAGTTCCTACAATAATATCGTAAAAAACTAAACGCCCTACATCAGAAATACCTAAAATAAACCAAGTATTAGAATTTTTATAAGCATCCAAAAAATAATTATTTATACCTGTTTCAGTAATTTTTATCCAAGTGCTGTAAGTCCATGTTCGTCTATTACTTGCACTTGATACAGACCTAGTTAAAAATTCTGTATTATCAGATTCCATTTTTACAGAGTTATTAATATCATACCCAGTAGATAGGCTTCCACGATTTGCTGTACGCTGTAGCGTTTCCATATTAGGTTTGTGCTAGGTTTTGAACTCTACCTATTTCTTGCCAGACTGAGCCATTATATCTAAATGCTAAAATATCTGTTTTGTTGGCTGTAGCTGTAATGGTAGGGGCTGTACTTGCTGCAAATTCAAAGACTGTGTTCCAAGCGATTGTTCTTGGTGTAGAACCTTGAGCTATCTCAACCGAGATAATTGCACCTTCTACAGCGTTACTTGGTGCTGAAAACGTGGTGTTTTCAGTTGTAAGATGGTAAGCATTAGCGGCAGCTCGTGCATCCCAAGCTACTGCATTAGAGCTTGAGGTAATAGCTACTTGGCTAATATTAGCTGAAGTAGACGCTGTAACTTTTTTAGGCATAGTGACAAATTGGTTTTCATCTACGGATATAGCAGGAGTTGTACCTACTGCTGATCCTAAACCAATTACCAAATCGTCTGCTGAATCATCAAGGCCTACATAATAATCTTGAGCGTTACCATCAAATACTATTTTGGTATCTTCGGCCGCCGCATCACCAATTGTAAGGACTGGACCGTTTAAAGTTAAACTGTCAGAAATTTGTAAATCAGTAAATACATCTAAAACTGCTGCTCCACTTCCTGCTCCATCCAATTGAACAGCTGCAACTTTGCCTGGAGCAATTGTTACTGTAGCTCCTGAACCTTGTTTAATAATAATATTTTGAGATCCACTTGTAGCATTTTCAATTAATTGAACTCTGTTTATAGTATTTGGAGCGATTGTAATTGTACAAGCTGAGTCTAACGTACCAGTATATTTTAAATACAAAGCTCGCCCAGCATCTGCTGATCCGTCTGCAACAGTAGTTGTATGAGTGTCAGCATTAGTAGTAATAGCTTCAGTACCTGTACCAAGAGCATCAGCTATAAGTTCTAAATTGGTGTTGGTGCTTGTTCCCCAAGTACCTGACTCATCACCTGTAGCGATTTCTTTGAGTCTTAAATTATTTACATAAGTTGCCATTTCTTACCTCTGAGCATTTATTATGCCATTTTAAATTTGTTATTGTATATTAAATTATGCAGCAACGTCTGTCCAATTAGGCGTCTGAGATTCATCAATATCTTGCCATTTAAATACATGCCCTAATTCTCCTGTTGCCGAAACACCTGTTAGAGTAAAGTTGCATGCTGCGTTGACCGTTGGATTTACAAACGGATCAGATGCTCGCAAGTTAGCAAAGCCAGGAGCTTCAAATCTATTGTCGGTTATGGTGCTAGAGGTTCCTATCGCAGATGTCGCTGCTACACCTGTAACTGCAACATTCGCTTCACCATCTACGTCTACTGATACTGAGCCTAAACTTGATGTTAAGCCTGCAAGTGATGCTACGGCTTGACCGTTTACTCCAGGCGCACCTAGGGCAGATGTGGCCGCTAGTCCACTTACACTAATATTGTTAGTAGATACAGTTGTTGGAGTTCCAACCGCTGATGTTGCTGCTTGACCTGAAGGTATTGTATTTGCTTCTGCATCTACTGCAATAGTTCCTAAAGCAGAGGTTCCAAGCTGACTTGCTGGAACTATATTTGCTTTCGCTACAACGGATACAGTACCTAAAGCAGATGTTGCCGCTGAAGGCGCTGAAAGGGTAACGGGGATGGGTTCGCCCCAGGTTAATTGACCCCAGGTGCCTCGACCCCAACCGTTAATGATAGCCATTTAAGGCTAGGCGATTCTTATAATCGCTGTAGAAGCTGCTGCTGCTGGGAATACAATAGTGAAGTCTCCAGCGGTAGATGTTTTATCGCCACCAAAGTCAATTGTTGCTACTGATTTGTTACTGTCAGAGCTGTTGTAAATCATACAACCTCTAGCAGTAATTGTAGCTGTACCAAAAGTTAAATCAGCAAAGTCTGTAAAAGCTGTTGTTCCAGAGCTTGTTGGAGTTACATTTGTTAAGTTAGCTCCACCTGAAGAATAGTTAGTACCAGATGCTTGACCTGTAGTGGTAAACGAAGTAGTAGTAGCTCCTAAAGTTGCTGAAGAAGTATACAAAGCAAGTTTAAAAGTATCAGCTCCGTTATCGAAGTCATGATTGCCTTTTAAAAGCTCCACTTTAAAACTTGTTGTAAGTGTTGATGTAATTGCCATAATTATAGTTTCCTAATTAAATCAGAGGCTTCTTTTAAACCTGCTTTATCTAATTGATTATTAATTGTAATCCTATCAGATTTTATAGCATTTTGCATATATTGTTCAATAACTTTTTGAATATTGTCTTTGTACTCTTTTACTTGATTTTGAACTTCTTCTGGCGCTTCTTGACTTACTTGCACAATTCTTTCTATACAAAGGTTAGACCAAAATTCAACTGGATGGCCTCCTTCTTCTGTTGTATGTACTTCAATTGTTCCTAACTCAGGTCCAGCGTTATAACTCATTACCATTTTTTTGGCTCTCCTACTTTATTTTTTTTAAGGTGACTGTCGTTCCTGTCTATTAAAACAGGAGCTTGTTCTTGTTTAAATTGTTGTAGCTGACTTCTTTTTTTAGCAATTAAAACTCCTTTCTCATCTGTAATAACAACCAAAGGATCATCTAAACGATGATAGCCATAAAGCTTTTCTTCCGCAGGAACTGCTGTATCAAGCAATCCACTCGTATGAGCAACCTCAATCTCAATACCGTTGAACATTGCTTTGCTTAACCAAAATTCTACACAAGCTCTGCCTGCTTCAGCAAAATGCAAATTGCCTTTATAACTAAAATCAATTCCAAACATTTTTATTTTTGCAACTTTATTCCACAAGGCAAAGGCTACTGCATAAGCAACGGTATTGTTTATATAATGAGATCCGCATCCAGCCAGCACTTCATCTATTGGATACTCTACTAAACCAGGACAACGATCATCTAATTGACATGTATAAACTGGCCCTTGGTGTTCAGTAAGAAGTTTAGACATGCTATCAGTTTGTCCCCCAGCATCATCGGTATCTAAAAACCTAGATGGTGGGTCCATCATAAAGACTCTATCATGAAATATAACAGATGCCACTGCATTGATAGCCCATACCTCGTCAAAGTGTGAGCCATGTGATTTTGCTAAATTATAATCAAACCAACTTTTGCCCATTCCGACAATAGCTACGGTCTTACCTTCAAGTTTCTTGATTGGTTTCATATCTTCTCCTTTTTTTTAAAAACTAAGTTATTTGCGTTCTTAACGAATCGTATCTGTATTCGTCTCTTCTTCCTCTTGCTTCTGCTTTGTTTTTTAATCTTGCCATTTCTTGTTGAAATCTATCTTCATAGAGTTTCATCATGTCTGGATCGCCTTTCATAAAAATATAAGCTTCAACTAAACTTCCATATAATAAACCATTTCTTGCATGTTCTGACATCCAAGTCCCAGTTGTATCTGTAACTAAAGAGTTTGGTTTATATAAATAATGAAGTTCGGTTGTATAGTTTTCATCTGGAACTGGAGCAATAATTAAAGTTGACTCTTCCAATCCTGTATTTAAATTTTTATCAAAGTCACCATAATATAATGGCAATCCTCTTGCTGATGAATCTGTTGGATCTGGCGCATACTCTTGCATAAAACTAGGATGTTTTTTATCAAGGTAATGATAATCACCATTACTATCTATTACAGACAAAGAAAAAGATAATTCAAAATCGTCTGGGGCTGTTAAAAATCTAGAGCCAGCAGTCATAGATCCTTGTACATTTCTTCTAAAATAATCAAACTGAACCATTTCAAAAATTCTTTCTTCTGCATTTTGAATGATGTCATCTAAAGTATTTACAAAAGTTGTTTCTTCGTTTTCAACAAAATTTTGTATAAGGGTTTTTAGTTCTGATAATGTTAAAGGAGTGCTCATGATGTTGTAATTGTAACCTCTCCAACTCCACCTGTCATTTCATCTACTGTAAAGTTTGTTCCTATAGTGTCTGAGTTCATATAATGAGGTGTGTAAATATCTGTATAAACCACTACAACGTAGCCTTCACCTACTTCTTTATCGGTATCAGGTCTAGGTTGGTAAATTGCCTCAGGATCAGCTTTAGCTGTATGAGGTTCTAGTTGAGGATGTTTTGGTTCGTAGCATTCAGAACAAACTTTAAAACCAGTCCATTCTTTTTTTAAATCTAGCAAAGGATATTCAAACGCACATCTATCGCATAAACCTACTGCAAATTTACCTGAAGCGTAAGACATATTACCTCAAACTATTAAAGGGTCTAATTCTAAATGATGCTTTATCTTCATCAGTAGACATAGCCCTATCAAATTCTTCTTCGTATATTTGTTTTAATAATTGAGCTTTTTCTGGGGCTCTTTTTATTGCAATATAATATGCTAGCCCTGCTGCAAAACAAGGATAAAATCTAAATGGCATATCCATAGTATTTGTTGCAGCATCAGCATCATCCATTCTAATCATTTTATTAAAAACTAAAATATCTGTTGAATTTTCTGGCGTAGGCCAAACTTTTAAAACAGGGGAATTTAATTTATCTAAAAACCATTGAGAAGGCATGCTTTGAGTTGTTTTATTAGGAATATTTAAGTAAGAACTTCTGCTTAATCTTTCAATAGAAATATCTGTTTGAACGCCGTTTGTTGTACGTCTTAAAACAACATCTAAAATATCAATAACATTAGAATTTAAAGTGTACTCAGCTGTTCCTTGGGTAACAGTTTGAGTATCTTGCTCTATTGTCCATTGATTAAGACCTCGGTTAGCCCACTCTGCCAACATAAGATTAATAGACCGTCTTGCAGTTTTTAAATCATAACCAGTTCTAAGTTCTAGGCCGCATCTTTCAAATGCTTCCTCTACGAACTCAGCTACGTTTGGTTCAAAATCTGTACTGCCTGAAAGTGCCATAACTAATCCTCTGGAGCGTATAGATTATTAAATGTTATATTCGGGTCCATATAGCTCTCATGTTGTTCTGCTGAATGCGTCCATTGAGAGGGCATAAAATCTGGTGCTCCCTCGCCTACACGCCATAAAGCAGGATTTGTCGCTCTTACTCTATTATTAGGTAAAGCTACAAAATTGCCAGTATATTCACCAGCATCTGTTAAATATAGCACATGTGACTGCTTATGTTGAGCTGGGTCATCTGCTATAGAATTATCTGTATAGTCTACAGTAAATAAATACTTTCCTGTATAAAATTCTCCTCCTATTTTGCATACCCAAGGAGATGAGCTAACTCTGTCCATAACAATTACAGAATGCTCATGACTTAAACAATCCCAGGGCTGAGCTAAATGATCTTCCATTGGATTTGGCCATTCTTGCAGAGGTATGTCTGCTACTAAGGCTTGTATAGGCATTCTTGCCCACATAGCGCCACCATGAACATTTGGTGCATTTTCCATACTATCTATTTCGCATCCAGTAAATACAACTTGAAACGACAAAGATCTGTCTGGAATTGTGTTAACAGCTATAGCAAGAGCATGCAAATACTCTCCATGATAGTTGCTATGATTGGCGGTAAATTCTCTTCTTACCCAGCATTTAAACTGAGGTATGTTAGAAATTAAATATGACATCTAAGGTGCAAATTAAACTTTGCCACCTTTCGCCATATACTTAGTCCCTTTGGCTGCTCCACCTTTGGACATATACTTAGTTCCTTTGGCTGCTCCACCTTTGGACATATACTTAGTTCCCTTAACTGGGCCGCCTGTAGCATATCCTTTAGTTTTTTTAAACATTATTACTCCTAATATTCTTTAGTTTTCTTTCTTCGGTTGTTCATTACTTTACCACAACCTCTCGCTATATAAATATTTATAGGACCGCCTTTTGCTTTTTTTGTCCTACCGTCTTTCCAGCTAATTCTTTTTGAACTAGTTTTCTTTTTAGCCGCTGCGGTACATTGAGCTTTTGTTGGTCTACAAGCAGGATAACTTTTACGTTTCTCACCTTTTTTTCTACCGCAAGGCTTACCTGTTTTACAGTCAATCCAGCCTTTGCCATCATTTCTGTCAAACCATTTTTTTAAACTATCGCTAGCCATTAGCTTAATTTAGTTTTTTTGCGTTTACCTGGAAGCATATTACTAAAACCTCTAGCTTCAACAAATGTTACTTCGCCGCCTTCAAATTTTTTTTGTCTGCTTTTGTTGCCCCAATTTTTAGCGCCAACTTTACGGCATTTAACCAAAGCTCCACTTGCATAAGCAGATGGCCAAACTTTATATCTTGATTTTACTTTGTTATAACAAGCATCTTTTTTAGTAGCCATTTAACATTTCCACCTTCGTCTTGCTTGACGTATTCTTGAATTAGGATCGTTTCTAGTTTTAGCTGAACTACGTTTAAGCTGTCCAAGTGATCTAGCGCAATAAGACTTACGTCTTTTAGCTGCTGCACTTCCTTTTTTAACTTTTCCTGTTACTGCTGTTTTAAGTTTAGATCCTGGATTAGCTTTACGATAAGCGGCTACACCTTTTTTGGTCATACCAGCGCCAGACTTAGTAGGTCTATAGTTAGCGCCTTTGCCTTTGGTTGTTCTTCGTATAGGTTTTGCTCTTTTTCGTTCTGCCATAACACTTAATATAGTAGCACTATAGAAGTGCTACTACAAAATTAAAAACTAAGAATGAAAAACAGTTACTCTGTCTATATTGCTCAATACAACATGAATACCATCTGAAAATAAAACCCCAGAATCTGGAATGTTCATTGTTTCAGTATCATTAGCGTTGCAAGGAGCAATAAGAAGAGTAGTGCCAGTAACAGAACCGTCTCTAAAAGTTACAGTACCGTCTGAAGTTCCTCCTGCAATAACATAACCCCTTAATCTAGATCTACCTGCTTGCAAAACAGCTCCGCCAGTAGCGGAGCTAGTGCTAGTAGCTGTTTTTACATCTGAGCCTACAATTCTACCTGACATAGTTAGCTCCTAAAATTAAGAACCAGAGAATGGTGTTACTAAAGTTCCTGAACCTAAAGTAATTCCTTCTACAACGTATTTGGCAGTATCAGCAGCATGTACTTTAATTACACTTCCTGCTAGACCACCTTTAGTTGTACCATTCAAAGTTATAATGTCGTTAGCAGCACCTGAAATAAAAGTTTTACCTGTTGCATTATTTACACCTGTGTATAACCCACCAACATACTTATCTGTACCATCTGTAATAATAGTCATGCCAGTCGCTGCTGTAATAACTAAAAATGTAAAAGTAGCACCTAAGTTGTTAGTTTGGTTTGGGTCTGTAGGATCGCTAGGTACAGTTGAAACAATTGAAGGCAAAGTAAATGCACCGTCTGCATCATTACACAACAAAAGTTTTCCTGCGTGATCGTCTACTGTTAAGGTTGTATTCGCTGTTAAACTAACAACTGAATTTGTACCTGCTGAAATAAATCCTGCCAATGATTTGACTGGACCTGAAAAAGTTGATTTAGCCATTATTTTCTCCTAACTAAATGTGTTGCGCCATCTTGGAGTAAGTCTGCCGAGTCAGTTGGGGCAACGAGTTATCTCGGTTTAGATAACTATACTACTTTAGAGGTCTTGAGGGAAGTTTTCTTTAGATTTTAAAATTTCTTCTCTGCACTTAAACAAGGCTTGATAGGACTCTTTGATTGCTGGATCTTTGCCAAACTCATCAATCATATCTTTGCCAATCATCTCAACTAGAGCTATAACAGTTGTCATTCTTCCGTCTATATCTTTAATTTTTTGAATATCTTTTGCTGTCATTGTTGATTCTTTTTTCTGTCTAATATTATAACCATCTAGCCAGTTTTTTACATTAATTAATTTTTTGCTGAAGTCAGGATAGGTTTCCCAGTCTCTTATTTCTTCTATATCTCGGCCGCAACCTTGACATCTTTCGTCAAAGGGGGCCATTGACGTTGAGCAACGTCCATTGCAGGGTGAGTTAGCTAAGCTGATACTCATATGTAAACCAGTATTCATATATATACCTCGGTTTACTCAAATTCTACATCAAGAATCTGATTATAGGTAGCTTTTTGTAACTTTTTATACAAAAAAAAGGGGTGCAAATGCACCCCTTTTATCAATTGCTAAGAATTAAGCACCTTGAGAAGCGAAAACAGCTCTCCAATTGGAGTAACCGAAAGAGTATCTTTCTCTAGCTTTGTAACGCATGTTACCAGTATCGAAATCACCCTCTAGGGCTGTTGACATAGGACTTCTTTGGAAGTGTTTAAAGCCATCTGGACAATCTGTTTTTAGGAACCAAGCATCATTGTCTGTTAGATAGTGGTTAACCACATACCCATCAGGACACATGCCCATATTCCTAATAGCGTTGATGTCGTTGTCAGATGTACCAACTCTACCAGGAGTGTTGATTAATCTATCAGCGACAAACTGCAATTGAGGTGGAACAATCAACTTCATACCTTTCAGAGCAATTTGTAATTGTCTGTCGTCAGTTAAAGTTGAAACAGAAATCAACGCATCTTCTAATGAAGTTTCGTTAAGGTCTGTATAAGTGCTTGGTCTGTTACTTGCAGTTCCGCCGCCACCGAGAGGGTGAGCGTTAGAAACAAGAGGTTGACCGTCGCCACCAGTTACACCAGCTGCAAACGCATTGTTTAACACAGAAGCAGCTTTAATCTGCTTAGTGTTAGCCATAGATCTAGCCAAGGCTTTTGTATACCTTGAACCAAGTCTATCGTAAAGATTATCTTCTACAGCTTCTTCTGTAAGAGCAAAAGCTAAAGCAACAGTTTCATGGTTGTAACGTGAAGTATAACCTTCTGAAGCGTTATCAAATGATACTCCGCTTCCTTCAGCTTTAACTGAAGCGTTTCCAAAACCAACAATCATTACTTCTTCTTCAAACGCTCTATCTGAAGATTCTGTTTCGTAGATTTCTTCGTGTTCAGAATCGTACCTTGCATATTCCATGCCGAAAAGGGCATTAAGACCAGGCTCTAGTTCTTTTGCTAATTGGGATCTATTAATAGCCATTATTTATACCCCTACTGTTTGAGCATAGAAGTGCTCGTTAATTTTAACAATCAAGTTGACATTAGCTGAAGCTGAACCAGTACCTAAAGTGCTGTTTTCAGGATCAGTAGAAATTCCTACAATTCTCAACTGAGCAGATGTTGCAGCAGTAGTGCCGCTAATCTTCACGTCTGAGATGCCTGTTATTGTTGAACCAGTTGAGTAAACAGTATCAGCATTATTACCAACAACTGTTTGTACTACTGAACCAGTAGCAGCTGATTGAACTTCAAACAAAGCATTAGGATCGTCAACTACGAATGCCACCGCGTCAGATGTCACAGTTCCATTTGGCCAATACGATGAAAAAATCGTATCTCCGCTTGAATCTGTATATTGACATCCTCTAAAGACTCCTAGTACAGGATTATCCGTAGCGCCAGCAACTAAAATAGTTCCTGCGTTGGTCATCTTCACTAGGTCGCCTGAAAAAATGTTTCCAGATGCACCAGAGGCAATTTTGTATTCGGTCACTCCTTCACTGTTGTAGCCCGAACCAACTTTTCCTACTGGTTTTAATCCGAAAGGTGCATTTTGATTAGACATATTATTACCTTTAAATTAAATATTTATTTAACGGTATAAGAATTAACTTCTTTTACCGCCACCAAAAGTTACGCTTGATGTTCTCTGAGGTTTTAACATCGGAGAACTTGGATCTGATTCCTTCATTAGATCATTATCAATAGCTTCTTGTTGCTGTTGAGCACGTTCTGAGAAATAGGCGTTTCTTTCGTCACGTGTTTCATTCGGAATCTTAGCCAAAAGCAAACCACCCACTGCGACAACACCAGCATGCTTTCCATCATCAATCGAAGGAAGTTCAAAGTCTCCAATCTCATCGGCATGTACGAGCTCAAAGCCCTCACGTAACCTAGACATTACATTCTTTTTATCTTCTTGACCGACAATTTCGGCTCTTATCCACCTGTAGGTATAACCTTCAGGTGCAGGTGGTGTCTCCAACATAGATGGGGGACGCCATGGTTTGCGAGCGTTCATAGTAGCTCGAGTATCAGCAGAACGCGGAGTTCTGTTATTAGTTTCTTTTTTATCAGCCATATTTATTACCTTTTAATATGCTTAGCGTATTCTTGAACTGGTACATTCAAACGACGAGCCATTTCGACTTCGCTTTTGCTTAGTCTGACTTGACGTTTTCTTCCAGAGCCTTCAGATCTTCCAGCTGGAGCAACGGTTTGTTGCATCCTTGCTTTTGATTTGACTGCGCCACCATCACTAAATTTGTGCGGGAACTCAGCTCTCATACGTTTATCTATCTCATCATAGTACATTGAGTCGTTAGGATCAAACCCTTCTTCCTCAATTAATTTTTGATGAATGTTAAAAGCAGCTAAAGTCATTATTTCGTCTTGACCAAACCACTCGTTTTTTTCTGCCCAACTCTCTGCTTCAGGGTCTGCTTGCGGAGTCGGAGCTTGAACTTGTTGTTGAAATGCTTGTTGATTTGGAACCTCTTGATATACAGGCTCTCTTTCAATTTGCATTCTGTTGTTAGCTAACTTGCTTTCTTCAACGGTAATCTTGTCAAGAATTTCTTGGGCTTTTGTTACTTTGTCCCAATCTTGGTCTTGATAAGCTCCTTTTAAAACAGCATTAGCTTGAGCTCTTTGAGACTTTAATCTATTTTCAGCTTCACCATAATAGCTTTGATTAAGCTGAGATGTACTGGTTTTTAAATGTTCATTCTCACTTTGTAAGCTTTTTGCATACTCGTAAGCAGATTGAGCGGCACGCTCTTGCTCACGCATTTTTTTAGTTAAATTAGCAATACGCTTTTGAACATTTTTTGAATAGTTCTCTAGTTCGTCTTGCTCTTCATCTTTTTTAGTTTCTTCTTCAGAAACATCTTCTACAGCAGCTTGCGCTTCTTGATCTTCCTCTGGAACATCAAGTTCTACAACCTCGCCCTCCTCAACCTCTTGTTCTAGAGCTTGATTATTTTCTTCTTCTAGCATGAGTCCTCCTCACGTTTACAGCGTGACGATATCATCGGGATCTGCGATCGTAGCGATAACCTCGTCGTCGTTAATAATACGGCATTCTGCATCATCGCCTAACTTAAAGCGAGCTCCAGCATACCGACCAATTAGCACCCATTGCTTCTCCTCACACCAAGGTGTGTCTCCAAACTTGTCTTTGTCTTTGTAACAGAGTGGTCCCATTTTAATTACGTAAGCAACCACTGAGGCTAAAGCCTCTCTGTCAACTGACTCTTTTGTTAATACAATTCCACCTTTAGATACACCTCTGCCTCTGTATGGAAGAATTAACATTCTCCACCCAGTAGGACTAGGCATTCTTTCTATTAAGGTTTTGTCAACCAAGGTGGGATCTAAAACTCGATCTTCTGCGCTGACAAAAGCTTTGTCAACTTCAGACTTTGTTTCTTCTGTTTTTTCGTTTTCTAATTCAGCTGCAATATGGTCAGGTACCAATACTTTGTTCTTCGTCATTTTCTTCTATCCTCTCTAGCAACTCCCTAAGTTCTTGTTCTACGTCAACGAGGGAATTGTAACGTCCACGTAGATATTGATAGTCTTCAAAAGATTGAACACCGTTGAGCAATTGGCTCTGGGTGTCCTCTTTCTTCTCCTTTAGCCTTTTTTTTAATTGGTCAGCTACCCAAATTGTTGACATTAATAAATGCCAGAAAACTTACCGCCGAACTCAGCAGCGCCCATACCTCTAGCTTTGCCTTTACCCATTCCTGGCTTTGGCGAAGCGTCAGCAGAGAAAGTTCCTTCATTATTTTTAGAAGGGACAGTACCTTTGTTGCTGTATGAGAGTTTGTTTTTGTCTACTTTTATATTTTTAGCCATTTGTTTACCTAAATTGATCGAACTGTTTTAGACCGATATCAATCAATTTTAATTCTTTTTGTTGATCAAGTCTATCTTGAGTCGTATCGTCCTTCATTCTAGCAATATCTCGCTGAGCGTCAATCCTTTCTCGGTCTATTTGATCTTGCCTAGCTTTTTCGTCTGCTCGCATTTGTTCTTTAACAGCAAATTGTTCTTTCTCTTGTTGTAGTTCTTGACCTTTGAGTGCTAGCTCTTGTTTTCTAATTGCTACCAACGGATCTTCTTGCGGAGGTGTTGCAACTTGTTGAGCAAACTGAGTCATTAGCTCTGTCATTATTGGCGAGCTGAACTGAGCCAGTATTTCATTGGCTTGTTGATTGAGCGCCGCCGCGTCAACAGGTGTGGATTGTTGGGCTTGTTGCTGCAATTGTTGATATTGCTGCATGGCCTCGGGCGGCATCTGCTGTTGCGCAATCATATCAGCCTTCATTTGTAAATGCTGCATAATATGCGAATGTATGTTTGCTTGAACCTGCGCGTTCATTTGAACAGGTTGCATGTTTAACAAGTTAACGTGAGATGCAATATGAGCATCATGGTTTTGCTGAATAAATGCTTGCGCTGTTCCGCCC
>Ga0213863_10002171_pt1 | contig 14031 bp, 13 predicted proteins | sample PICome_8_FD_160128 | JGI IMG/M metagenome (GOLD analysis project Ga0213863, IMG submission 160128) | Coastal seawater microbial communities near Pivers Island, North Carolina, United States - PICO497 | ecosystem: Environmental > Aquatic > Marine > Coastal | place: USA: North Carolina... | reverse complement strand
AATCAGTAATTGGGAACTCTTGTCTCGCTAGAAGCTCAGGGTCTCCGGAAATTCCTATCTCTATAGGCTCTATCTTTCCTTGGTCTCCTCCACCGCCACCACCGCCACCCCCAGTAGGAGGAGGAGGAGTACCTATGCACTCTTCAGGGTTAGCTGCGGCGTACTCAGGACACGTACAGTCAACGCAGTCAGGTCCTGAGGTACACTCTGTTGGGTTCTCTGCGGCGTACACAGGGTCATCACAGGGATCCTCTATTGGACCTTCAGCACACCCTGTTTCAAAGTCAGGTAGGCTACCATCAGCACACTCAGTACACTCAGGGTAGTCTATAGCACCGTTCTCACAAATATCTTCTACAGGGCCGTAGACACAAGGGCCTTCTTCATTAAAGTTGTTTGCTGTCTCGTCTAAGCAAGTAGTTACAGTTGTGTCACCACAGGCTTCTAAGTTCTCGGCTATCCCACCGTTAGGACACTCTACCCAACCACACTCTAACTTCTCTTCGTCAGTCTGAGGGTCCTCACACTCCGGGCCTACTATAATAGGCTCGCCGCAGGCTGCCAAAGTAGACATTGACTTACCTGCGTTTGGTGTGTTAGCTGGACAAGTTACACACTCTTTACCTTCCTCAGGATACAAGCCATCGCCACTACATACGTCTGTAGACGGACACTCTTCTTGTGTTTTTGCAAATACGCCATTACCACAAGGAACACCGTTACAAGCCCTAAAGTTGTCCTTATCTATAGTTGTACAATCGTAGCACTCTCCCTCGTACTCTATAAGGCCTCTTTGCTGACAAGTGCCTTCTTCGTTGACGTAGGTAACTGTAGTTGCAACACACTGAGTACCGTCGTCTTCATAAGTTGTCGTGGGATCAGGTAAAGGATCACCAAAAGGTATTGTCTCAGTTAAGTTAACTTGAGCCGTAGCAGTATCAGCGTTACATTCAGGTGGAGCAACACACAAGCCGCCCTCAAGCTTAAAGTTAGGAAGACACTCTCCGCACTCATAAGGTGTCTTTTGTACCCTATTTTTTGCTTCACAGTCTACCTCATTAGGCTCCGGAGAGCACTTGGATTCGTCATTGACTATTTCTCCATCCCAACATTCAATCTGAGGCTCCTCAGAGCACTTAGATAAATCATTGACTATTTCTCCGTTCCAGCATTCAATCTGAGGCTCCTCAGAGCACTTAGATGCGTCGTTGACTATTTCTCCATCCCAACATTCAATCTGAGGCTCCTCAGGACACTCGCCTTCTGTGAACGCTAAGGTGTTATCCCAACACACGATCTGAGGAGGTAAGCAGAGAGTTTCTCCACCCTCTCCCGGTTGAAGCCTATAGCCTTCTTTACACCCTTCTGCACAACTACCGTCTTCGTTTGTGTTTCTATTAGGGTCTGTACACTCTACTACAGAAGCTATGCACTCTGCGCCGTCTTTAACGTAAGGGGATTCACTACCCTCTTCGCATTTATCGTAACCACATTCTTCGTAATTACTGTCGTCAATGGTTGCACAAGGGTTAGGACCCTCCACATAAGTTGTCGTAGTAGCAACACATTGAGTACCATTACCCTCGTAAGTTGTCGTCGGGTCAGGTATCGGATCACCAAATGGTACAGTCTCAGTTAAGTTAACTTGAGATGTGACATTCTCTGCGTTACACTCTACAGGAGCACCACAAGCAGCTAAACTAGAAGCGTTAGTATATTGTGAACCTTCCGGACACTCTACGCACCCGTCCTCACCTTCAGGAGGTTTACCATCACCACAGACCGGAGGAGGCGGAGGTGGCGGAGGTGGGGGAGGTGGGGGAGGTGGAGGAGCACCACAAGCTGCTAAACTAGAAGCGCTTGAAAAACGTGAACCTTCTGGACACTCCACGCACCCTTCCTCACTTTCAGGAGGCTTGCCGTCACCACAGTTTACAACCTCGGGATTAGGAGCAGACACGTAAATTGTAGTTACTTTTGTACACTCCTCGTTTTCTACCTTATACTCAGTAGTCGGGTCCTGAACTTTATCTACGTAACCTACAGATACCTCTACTGTTCTTTCTTTAGTAAACGTATCAGGACCACATGTATCATCTGTAACCTTAAGAGGCTTCCCACAGTCGTTGTTTTCGTGTTGATCTGGAGTAGAGCCATCCCCACAGTCCTTACACTCTGGCGCGTCTATAGCTCCGTTCGTACATGTTTCTTCTACAGGAGGCTCAACACAAGTCTTACCTCGTCTACCTTCACCCAAGACTTTACCTTCGGCTTCACAGTCTGCTTGTGTAGGATCTGCGACAACAACCTCATAAGTAGTTTTAGTACACACACCGTTTATTTCTGTATACGTAGGTGCCTGTGGTCTCGCTGCTGTTCCGTAAGGTACTGTAGTTGTTTCTGTTACTTCTTCTTTAAAAGTGCTTTCATCACACTCCGGAGCTACACACTCACCGTTGGCTCCTACAGGATCCCATGTAGGGTTTATACACCCGCCACATTCACTAGCCTGCTGTTCCGAGGGATCGCCAGATATGTGTGTTTTACCCAAGGCTGCGCAGTCGTCTACAGAAGGTCCTGTGTTTTCCCAGTCAGGAACACAGCCACCTTCGGAGTCATAAGTTCCTGCCTTGCCGTCTTCAGTAGTACAAGGCTGTCCTTCTTCAAAGGTAGGCGGTGGGTCTTCACACTCCCTAGTTTCCTCGTTCCTAATTTGATTACCGGTACAAGGCTCCTCAACCCCTTCTGGTACACATTCAGTTCCCTCTGTTCCTCCAAGTTCAAAGCCTCCCAAGCAACCACCACAGGAACTATCCTTCCCTGTCCCATTGCTAGGCCTATAGACTCTGTTTTGCTCAGTACACTCTTCTTCTGTAGGACCACCGTCAGTCCATTCTGTACAAGTACCGTCCTCTTCTGTATGTGTAGGTAAGCAATCACCACAGGCGCTAGCGGTCTCTGTAGAGGCATCTCCGGGTACATGTAAACGCCCTTGGGTTGTACACTCGCCCTCAGTAGGCCCGTCGTCAGTCCAAGGTTCCTTACAGTCAGGAGAGTCTGCTGGGAGGTTTTCGTCGTACTGACAAACAGCTACACAGCCTTGACCAAAATCCTTCTGGGATGTATCTAAACATTCACCACAAGTTCCATCGCTATTAAGAGTCTTCTTCTGTCCCGCGCAGTCATTAGGGTCTGGGTCTACACACGCGCCGTCAGGCCCCGTAGGAGTAAAGTCAGGGTCTTCACAAGTTCCACACTCGGCTGCTGAAGGTACGAAACCGCCTGTTTTACCAAACTGTGCGCTACAGTCTACTAAAAACTGTTGGCACTCGTCAGGGTTTTTTTCCCTGTACGCTGAGTCTGTAAGGCAGTCGCCCTCTACTAACAGGAAAGGATTCTCAGTATCTATCTGATCTTTAACTTGACTAAAGATTACACCGGCTAGTACATCGCCCCCCCAGTCTACAAGAATATCAAACAAACCGTTAGAGCTTTTAGGGTCTGTTATACCTTCCCAAGCGTCCATTACAGCCTGTGCTGCTTCTTCTATTTTATTTTCTAGCCACCCTGTAGGGTCTTGAATAAAGTCCTCAAAGGATTCTCCGGCGTCCTGAACAAGTACAATTAAGTCTCTTACAGACAAATCAACCATGCCCGGAGGCATAGGAATGTCAAGTCCGGGTATTGATAAAACAGCTCCTACATTAACACAATCTTGCCAACCATCGTATATCTCAGAAGTTTCTGGGTCTTCTACTTGGCCTGTCCAAGTCTGACAATCTTTTATTGCAGAACCTATAACAGTAGATTTTAATATATCTACTATGAGTTCTTGAGCAGATTCTATATCGGTAGGTACAGCACCTTTAACTTTTGTTATTATACTTTGTACAACATCTATGTCTTCGTCAGTAAGGTCTTCAATCCCTGCGGCATCTTTGACTGCTTGATAAAGATCAACAGGAGGCTCAGGACCCGGATCTACAGGCTGCTCTGCTAACCATTCGTCATACTGTTCGTCAGACAACATACCATCTTTAGTAGTAGGCTCGCCTGAGGCTTTCCATTTGTCGTAGAAACGCTGCATAGCTTCATCACGACAGCCGTTCTCTTCGCAGTAACTAATGTTGTATTCAGCGTCTTCAGTCCACTTCGTATCAAACAACTCTTTAGCAAACTTGTCATAAACACCCATTTGATTAAGAACGCTCATAAACAAGTTACCTTGCGGATCCACATAATCTATGTAGTACGCAAGAGTCTGAGCATCTAGGTCTCCAGAGGCATATAGGCTAGCTAAGAATCCGGGTTGATAGCTTGTATCAATAGACGCATTCTGAGTACCATAAGCTACATTAACAGCGTCTTCAAATAAATCCGCCCACGTATTAGCGTAAGCGTTCATTAGCTTATTTCTTATAGGTTCCCAGTCAGGATTATATGCCATTACTTATCCCTCGCACAGCCTTTGGCTTTCTCAAAGGAACGCATAGCTCCTAAGCCCAACATGCCCATAAGCACTGGCATCATCTGGCTCAAATCCAAGGACGGCAAAAAAACATCCACACCAGATAGAGTAAGGGTAAAATTCCCAAGAGGGACGCAGATAAAATTAAATGCCATTCCGCTGACACAAACCCACCCAACCGCTGGACGCCACCCAGAAACAAAGAGAGAAGAACTTTTAGCTTCTTCTTTGTTAACCGCAATCTGGGCTTTAGCCAACTCTTGAGCGTGTCTTTCAGCCATTGTAGATATTTCATGGGCAAGCCTATTCCTTTCATCTGAGTCAGGGATGAACTTATCAAGTAGAGATGTAACTGGTCCGATCAATAGTTCTAGCATTAACGCACCATGTAAACAACAAACGACGCCACGGCACTGACACCTATCCAAAAGAATCTTTCGCTAGTCTTTATTAGCTTTGAGTTAAGAATGACATCTTCTGACAACTCAATAACTTTATCTTCTTGCTCGTCGAGGCGCTTCTCAAAACGCTCCATTCTGTTGAGTAACGATAAGAGCCTTTCGTCAACTACAGCAATCTGACTAACGGCCTCGCACACTTTGTCCAAAGCCTTTTCCATGCGCTCTATTCTGAACTCACTCACTTCCACGACTAACAATCACCAGAGCCGCCAAAGGTAAACCCATCACAGGCTTCTTCTGATTCTTCTTCTACAACCACCTCTTCTGTGCAAACAACAGAGCCACCACCAAAGGTAAACCCTGAGTCTTGACAAACTTCTGTTACTTCTACCAGAGGCGTCAAAGGTCGAATGTCGAAGCCGCCTTCATCAAACCTAGTAAACGACCATACAGTATTATCATTAACATAAACCTTAGAACCTACAGGCAAGTTAATTACTGTACCGTCCTCTAAGTAAAGTTCAGCAGCAGACGCAGTAAAAGCAACTAAAACTAATAGGAAAGTTAATGCCTTCATTTTTTAATGTCCTTTGTTTGAGTCTCAGTTTCAATTTCAGTGTGCGAACAGAACCCCAAGCACACCGTAGATTTCTCTCGTAGTGTGCCTGAGCATCCACAGAGTAACACGAGTACTAGAGCTGCCAAGAGTTTCATGCTGCCCAAGGAGCGCCTGTGCCACGAGTAGGATTGGCTTTCTCATCAATCTGCGCCTGTACAGAGGCTTCTATAGACTCTTGCTCAGTAGGTGTGTCATCCATCTTGTTTGTAGCCATGTCAGCTACGAGCCAACCTAATACAGTTTCCTCAGTGATGCTGTCCCAAGGCATGAAGTTATCCGAAGAAGGCTCTGGCAACGCCTTGGTGCCGTAAACCAAACCTACGTTACCGTCTGCATCTACACCTGTACAGCGCCAATGGGCTACAGTGGCTACGTTGTCTAGACCATCTTTAGATACTTCGTAGTCTAGGGATGAAACTGTCCATATAATTTTTGTCATTCTTTATGCTCCTTTGAGTGCCGCTACTTCGGCTTTTAAGTCTTGTATCTCTTTGACCAGCATAGGTACAAGCTTGCTGTAGTCCACCGCCAACATAGCGTCTTCAGTACCGCAGCTGCTTACAGCGTAGGGTGCTACAGGTTCAAGCTCTTGAGCCACGAAGCCGTATTCCTGATGCTCACCGTTAGACTTCCAGTCGAATGATCGAACCTTGAGGTCGTCGATGTTACCAGCAGGGGCATCTACGATGTTGTCCTTCAGGCGCTCATCTGATGACGTAGGGAACGAGGTTGCTGTGTCTGTGTACCTAACCCCACCGACGTAAGTGAAGTTGTGGTAGTTCATCAGCGAATCTCGAGTACCTGATTCGGACTTAGAGGCTATTATCCGACCACATCCGGTTAATGTGTCGAACTGCACCCCGTTTACATTAGTGGAGGCGTCAGTCTTACCTATCACCACTGCACCAGTATTCATTACAGTCAAGGTAGCTGTAGTAGGGTCGGCAGTAGCTGGATTAGAGTAGCCGAGACTCCAAGAGGAGGCGCCACTAACCCACTGGGTGAAAGTCCCAAGCCCATTACTACGGCTTAGTCGTATACCGTCACTGCCGTCTTCTACTGATTGCGTTACGTGTAGCTTCGTCTGCGGAGCAGTCGTACCAATACCGAGATTTCCACCATCCAGTAGCACCATGGCGCTCCCAGCAGAAGAAGTTGTCCATGTGTGTCTAGTAGGACCAGTCTCAGATAGGCCCACCTTGTAGATGTCTGCGGCATAAGTTCCCGAGGAGGTCAAGTTGGACATGAGCATGTTGTTGCCGGTTGTAACAAGGCGAGAGCCTAGCTGACCCGGTGTTCGGCTGTCCAAAGCAGGGTAAGTACCTTCGATTGAGACTTGTCCCACCACATCTAGATTGGTTTGCTGGAAATCCCCGCCGATGGTTGCCTTGGTTGGCGTTACAGACAGGCCGCCATAGCGAGCGTCGCCTGTTGCGCTGGCGGGAGCTATCGCTATCTCTTTCACTGAACCGCCTGAGGCGTATCTAGCTTTGATACCGCCCCACCCGCCGTCAGTCGCATCTTCAAAGTAGAGGCGCGCCGATTGACCAGCATCGTGTTCCATGGTGAGGATAGGGATGCTGTCCTTGAGATGCAGTATGGTGTCAGGCGTGGTTGTGCCGATGCCTACGTCCTCACTGCTATCAATAGTGATAGCTGTAGACGTTGCGTTGTCGTCGATACCGGGAGACGTAAAGCTTGAGGTTGCAGTAAGATCCGTAAAGGTTCCTGTTGAGCCGCCTTGAGCGCCAATCTTTATAACAGTTGATCCAGACTTGGTGTAAAGTTCTTTGTTAGTCAAGTCTACTGCGAGTTCGCCTTCACTTAACTGCCCTGCTGTGGGCGCACCTGAGCCATTCTTAGTAATAATAGTAGTCATTTAGTATGTGCCTCCGTTAACAGAAACTAGAGAACCACCTAACGCTAAACTGCCACTAGATGTTACTGCCCCTGTAAGTGTAATTCCATTAACTGAACCTGTGCCAGAAACACTGGTTACTGTACCTACGTTTGCTGTGTTAACCCAAGATGAACCACTGTAAACGCGGCTTAAATTAGAAGTTGTGTTAAAGTACCAATCACCTGCTGTAACAGGATCACCGTTTAGATCAACGGTAGGGTCAGACGCCTGTGCGCCTAAGTACAAACCATCAATAGCTTCTTGTGCAGCTTGTGCAGCAGCCGCGCTAGCAGCAGCGTTTGTTGCTGATGTACTTGCGTTTGTCGCTGACGTTGAGGCAGCAGTTGCACTGTTAGCAGAAGCAATTGCGCTAGAAGCTGCATTGGTTGCGCTAGAGTTAGCTGCCGAAGATGCTGACAATGCCGATGATGCGCTAGAGCTAGCAGAGATTGCTGCCGTAGCAGCCTGTGACGCACTAGTAGCTGCCGTACCTGACGACGAAGCCGCAGAGGTTGCACTAGATGCAGCAGCAGTTGCGCTTCCAGCAGCAGCCGTGGCTTGTGTACCTGCGTTTGTCTCGGCTGTCTCGGCGCCTGTCTCGGCGGTCTCAGCAGCAGCCTGTGCAGCTTGAGCGTCTAACTTTGCTTGGTTGGCGGCAGCAGCATCAGCGGCCACGCCAGACTCCGAACCAGCAGCAGCAGAGGCACTATTAGCAGCCGCCGTTGCACTGACCGAAGCTTCGTTTGCTTTCTCAGTAGCTGTCTGTGCGTACTGGGCAATCTGTGAAGCATAGGCGTCCGTAGACGAATCACCTGAACCTCCATCACCCCTATAAATAGGCATAAGCTATCCTCAAAGCAAACAAAAAAAGGAAAAGCCCCCGAAGGGGCTAAGGGTCTTACTCGTCAAAGACAGCTAGTACTAAGCCACCTTCAGGACGATACACTTGAACACCATAAAGGGTGTCAGCGGTGTACAGAGTAGACAAGTACTCTTGCTTGTACTGAGTCTGCGAACGTACATTCATCTGCTCCGCGTGGATGATAGCATCCTTGTGGAAGAACAGAGCGCCACGAACGTTAGTCTCAATCGTAGGACAGTTACTAGAAACGTAAATGTCAACACCGTAGACGTTACCAATCAAACCAGACTTAACAGTACGGTCATCACGGAAGTCGCTAGATACGTAACGCTCAATTCCCATTACTGTCTTACGAGCAGCAGGTGGGATGATCAAGCAACGATCTTCCATTGGTACGTTGGCGTCGTCCAGAAGCTTGATAGCCTCACGGAAACCTACGTCGGTGAAGTTGTCACCAGTAGCTACAGTACCAGCAGCAAAGGCACTCAGACCAGTAGCAGCGTTAAAGTAGTAGCTGTTGCTGTTAACCCAATCTGCGCCAGTAGGAGCAGCAAGGTCAAGCGTTCCGTCACCGAAACCAGTACCACAGTTCATCAGGTCAGTGTCAACCGTCAGAGCCAACTGGTAACCAGCGTCTTCTGTGTAGAACTGTCGCAGGCTGTTGAGTGCCTGTACTTCTACGATATCCTCAATAAAACGCGAGTACTCAAAGTGACGATTGATTTCAATCTGCAATTCTTGCTCTACGTTTGCCTGAATGTTAACCGCAGTATCTTGCACCTTAGCAGATGCAGCGCCACGGATAGGCTTAGGGACATGGATCTTGTCGCCCTTCTTACCTGTCATAGACATCTTCTTTACAAGAGGTGACATCTTCAGGTTCTTCTGGTATGCGGCAATTACTTCGTCGCTCCAGATTTCAGGGATGAATGTTGCTGCGGCTGTCTTATTGACAATGGAGCCACCGCCTACTGTACCGGGATAAGTTTGAGTCGCCATGATAAATCTCCTTTAGATTAGGCTACTTAACACGACCCTCGGCGTAAGCTTGAAAGATTTCTTCTGACAAAGCTGAGTAACGATCTGGGTCGGTCTGCATAAGTTTAATAATATCAGCACGACGATATTGCTTCTTACGTTGAGTTTGGCCTGTTCCTCGGGCGTTGCCTGTACTTGCAGACTTAACCTGTTGCTTACGAGCTTGCTTCTCAACTGCTACTGTCTGTTGTGCTACAGAAGCTCTCTCCTTCCAGAGAGACAAGAGTTCATCAGCGGCGTCGTAATCGTAAGCCTGATCTGCTTGTACAAACAATTGAGTCCTAATCTTAGAGCCTTTAATCCACTCAGCAAAGTTGGCGTCTTTTAAGATAGTTTCCATCTCTGGATGCTTCTTAGAGAGTTCAGCCAAGGCGGTCTCTTTACGATACCTCTGAGTGACTTGGTTAGCTTCTTGGATCTTAGGGTGGTTATCAATTGCCCTATTAACTGCGGCCTGTGGATCAACAAAGAAGTCAGTATCATCTTCTTCTTGCTGTTGTACAGGTGCTTGTTGTTTGAGTTGTGTCTGGATGTAGTCATCAACAACACTACGTAGTTCACCAACTTCAGAGCTTTGTTTACCTAGAAGCTTCTCAGCCTCTTGGTGCATCTGAACAACCTCTTGCAAGGACTTGTTCTTATACTTCTCTGGTAAGCTAGGTTCCTCTTGGGCTACCTCCTCTTCAGGAGACTCAACTGGATCCTCTGGTGCTTCTAGTGTATCTACATTACTATCGTTAACTTCTTCTTCCGAACGCTCATCTACGAGTTGTGCTCGTGCCATATTATTTCACCTTCTCCGCCTAACGGTTGTGGAGTTTTATTTACGCCCTGCTTGCTCATGTTCTCGTACCCACTTTATGTGTCTACCGGGGAAATCCCCAGAGGCACCTTCAAGTACGCATGGTGTTGCAGAAGCGACTCTTGTAGCGTTAGCACCACAACCGCACCTACTGGTTGTAACACCGTCCTCTACAAATTCTTCAAAGTAGTGACCTTCAGTACACTTAAAGTCGTATACCTTAATCATCTTCATTGGATTCTTTGGCTTCTGTGTAGGCTTGCTCTACAGAGCCTTCTAAGTTTACTAGGTGGGCTATGACATTAAGTTGTCCCTTCCTAAAGTACATATCATTAACATCTTTGGTTGACTCTACAGAGTTTATCACGTTACCATTGTTTCTAAACTCTTCCGTGAGTTGCTTCCAACCCTCGGTGTTGAAGAGGTCAAAGTATACATTGAAGTACTTCTCTAATTCAGGTTCCATATTGCCTTAGTTCCTTCATGTGTTTACTATACTGTATATTATAACATATTCTGAGGTAAATGTCAAGTGTTTTCTTTAGTATTATTTACGTTTCTTACCTTTGGAGCAACTAGAGCCTGCTTTGGCCTTCTTTGCTGCTGCTTTACCAGCTTTAGTGTAGGGGTAGGACTTACCGTTGACTTTAGGCATCACCATTTCTCCTTGTTGGCCCAATATGCCGCAGACATTTTGCCTTTGGCTATGTTCTTTGCGTGTCGTGCTTTGAAGGACTTCTGACGAGCCGAAGGTTCTTTATCGCCTGAGACTCCCTGTTGTCCAAACCTAATGGTCTTAACCTTATCGCCTTCCTTGGCTACAACTACGTGAGATTTCGTAGGATGCTTAGGCGTCCTCTTAGGCTTATTGTAGCCTGAGACGCCTGCTCGTGCCAATCGTGGGTCTTTCTCTTTAGCCATGCTTAAGTCTCCTTAGAAGCCTTCCTAGAGGCTCTGGGAGCCTTCTGAGGCACCCTGAGGAGGAGTTCCGACATTTGGCCCTCTAGGGCCTCTAGGCGCTCCTCTGTTTTCCCTAGGCGATTGAACTGACCCTTGAACGCCTCGTTGACTTGGTTGATTAGGTTCTTGAGGTCTTGCTGTGTCATTAGCATTGCGTTGGTTTCCTTGGTTGTTAAGTTGTTTCTCTTTTAGGGCTACATTGGCTATCTCTAGGCGTTGCTTGAAGGCTTTATCGTCAGCGTCACCTTCTTTGATATTTCTAGTGATAGCCTCGATCTTCTCAATTTCAAGCTCCTGAGGGGCTAGCTGTGCCTCTACAGTGTACTTCTGTGCTCTCGCTTGAGACTCAGCAGCTTGTGCAGATAATGCGGCTGTCTGAGACTGCTGGAACTCTAACTGAGCCTGCTGTGTAGCCTGTGCTGCCTGTTGAGCCTCTGGATTAGGCTGCTGGGCTTGCTGCATAGAGGCTATAAGTTCTTCCCTGTTACTTAGGTTCATGTTATCTATGATGCTCTGGATCAACACAGGGTATATCGGGCTATCCTGCTTCATAGTCTGTAGGAGTTGCACAAGCTGTGTAACCTCATACTCCCTAGCAATGATACCTAAGGTTGAGGTTGCGTTAAACTTATAGTCCTTCACAGGGTAGTTCTCAGGGTCAAACTGCATGTAACGATACGCAGCCTTCTTAACAAAGGGGATTAGGAATGACTGCTGGAAATTAATCAGGGTGCGTTTATGGCGTTTAATGATAGCACCGAGAGACATAGAAATGCCAGCGGCAGTAGCTTCACCATTAACGTTACCAGCGAGTCCCGCTGAATCAACTGCTCCAGTAGCTTGTTGTACCATCTGTTGCAAGGAAGCTGCTTGGGCGAACGTGATCTGACCCACTTGACCAAAGTTGAACGGCTGTAAGATTTCACGGGGATCTCCATTGGTTAATATAGTCTTTCCGGGGCGTATCTCAGGCTTTGCCCCTCGTGGGAACTTAGTGGCATCAATGGCTAACATAGGATGTATCGTGAGACTTAAGGCATCTATTCTAGCCCTTAGCTCAGTATCCAAAGCCTTCTGGCTGTTGTAGCCCTTCTCACACACGCCACGACCCCAGAACATAGAAGGCACCACATCCCACGGGAATGCTACTACAGGCCTGTCTTGCATCATGTAGGGGTTAGGTTCAGCCTTTAGGAGGACACCACCGTTGGCTACAACAACGATAGCCTCTACGTAACTCTGGTCACCCTCTAGCTCTTCATCTTCATCATCTAAGGCGTCCTGAAGCATGTGCTTAGGTACTAAGCCGTAATACTTCGTTAGGCGTACCTTGTCGTCACTATATACAGAGATGTCTTGGTCAGGCTCTAAGTCTGTATCTGAGGCTGCTGTGCCTACGTATACGTCCCTGTAGACCCCTTGCTCCTGTAGTTGCTCTACTAGGTGAGGACTTACAAACTCGTCAATGGCTACGCCCATAGCGTCCTCAATGGAGGTGGCTATAGGGTCAATAAGGAAGTTCTGAGGCATCACAGGCTTTAACTTAACGACTACCCTGTCTGTAATGTTGACACCTACAGCCTGTAGTTGACCATCCATCATAGGCTGTGTAGCCGGGGCCATTTCTTTGATTTCTTCTAGGACTATCTCGCCTACCCCTGTGCCAAAGACTGCTGCGTTAATCAAGCACTCAGCAACAGCCTTACGTACCTTAGTGTTCTCAAAGTCTTCGGTGAGCTTGTTCCTTAGGTACTGTACATCCTGAGAGTCTTTGTCGTTTACGTCGTCTGCAATGTCAAACCATTTACCACGACCAAACGTAGCTTCCTCCATCTCAGCTACATTGGACTCTACGGCTTGCTGTAACGCAGGGCTAATGATTCTAGAGCGCTCTGACTTTCTCTCAGTATCCGCAGGGTCCCAGATGCCACGCCACAGCCTGTAGTACTCATCAAACTTCTCTTCGTAGTTACTCTGGTAATTATCACGCCAGTCTTCGCACTTCGTCATTACCCAGTCTTCCAAGGATTCTTGGACTAAGAGGGGGTCAGGGCTATATAAGTCATCTTTCATAATTAGTATCCCGCTACAATATCTAAGATTTCAAGCTCGTCTTCTACGAACTCATGTATCCCATAAGGGATGGTCGCTAATTGATCTATGTAAGCCAAAGAGTCCACTAAGTCATCATGCGTCAGTGGATCAGGGAACTGGAAGAGTTGATCTAGGAATCTAGCGTTCCACTCCCCCTTGTTCAAGCTTATTACACCGTTCTCAAAGCGCCCTTGCAACGCCCACATAATACGGTCTGTTTTCTTCTTATTACCGTGGGTTAACTCTTCTACCCTAAAGTACTTACCATGCTTCCTCTGAAGATCCATTAGAGGTGACATTACCGCTTGTTTTGCTATGCCTCTCTCGATACCTACTGAGATAGGTTGGTAATCCCTTACTGCTTGGAATATCTTCATCGCTGTTTCGTCTAACGTCCAACGTCCGTAAATAATGTTCTCTACAAACCACTGGCCGTTGTCACCCACCTTAACTACTGAGATTGCTGTCTCATCTAACTTAGAACTCTTCGTGCGCTTCTTACCTACTTCCTCAAAGCCTGCGAGGTCAATAGCTATGTAGTAGTCTCCTGCTTCTGGGGCTTCACCGTAGTGTACCCATTCTTCTTTAAACATCTCTGAGCCAACTGCCTCAAAGGACGCCATGAACTCCTGACGAAAGGCGTAAGAAGACATTGATTTCTTCGCGACGTTAATTTCATCAGGGTCGAGTAGTGGGTTATCGTAGCTTGTAAAGTGCCAACCTGAGTATGTCTCATCGTCACCTATCTCCGCATACTTATAGAGTTCATAGAAGTGATTACGACCCATAGGTGTCCCTATGAACATCGCGTGTCCCTTCTGGTCAGCCAACGCTGGACGTAAGACCTGCTCCCATACGTCAGGCTTCATATCTGCGTACTCATCCAT
>Ga0213863_10002168_pt1 | contig 14049 bp, 15 predicted proteins | sample PICome_8_FD_160128 | JGI IMG/M metagenome (GOLD analysis project Ga0213863, IMG submission 160128) | Coastal seawater microbial communities near Pivers Island, North Carolina, United States - PICO497 | ecosystem: Environmental > Aquatic > Marine > Coastal | place: USA: North Carolina... | reverse complement strand
CACTCGCAAAATGTGCCTGAGACGCGTATTATTTCCCACCCGGTGCTGACACAAGCGACCACTGAGATTGCGTTATGATGAATCTACGAGTATTAATTGGCCTTCTTTGCACGAGCTTTTGCACGGCAGCTTTCGCCCAAACCATTGATTTGGCAGGTGTATACCGGCTTGCCGTAAAAAATGACCCGCAAATCAGTGCTGCCCAAGCGTCCTTCAACGCTCAGAGAGAGGTCGTTCCACAAGCACGAGCAGGACTGTTGCCGGGTTTTTCTGTCTCTGCCAATTATCAGGACGTCACCAGTCCTTCATTGCGCCAGTTCGATCCTTTGAGCGGCGTGACCCTCTTCGAAGATACAACCACGATCAACGAATCTTGGCAGGCAAGTATTGTTCAACCCCTCTTTCGAATGGATCGCTGGTATCAATACCAACAATCCAAAAGCATCAGGGCCCAAGCACAAGCAGGTTATACCGCTGAGGAACTTGCTCTGATTGTTCGCGTTGCTGAATCCTACCTGGCCATTTTGGAAGCCCACGATGGGCTTGGTTCAGCAAACGCAGAGCGCAACGCGGTAAAAAGACAGCTCGAGCAGGTTCAGCAACGCTTTGATGTCGGCCTCGTCGCCATCACTGATGTGCTTGAATCAACTGCCAGCTTCGACGCCTCGACTGTCAATGTGATTGAAGCAGAAGGCGCCCAGGCACGCAGTTTTGAACCTCTCATGCGACTAACCGGTCAGACCTTCACCGCTGTTCAGGCCTTGACCGCAGACTTTCCTGTTCGGCATCCAGAACCACAAAATGAAGCGGCTTGGGTTGAGGCTGCGCTTAAGAAAAACACCACCATCATTGCCAGTCGCGCCGCCGTCGCTGCTGCTGAAAAACAAGCATCCATCAATAAATCCAGGCATTTACCGACGCTGGACGCCTCGGTTAGTTACAGTTCTCAAACCAGCAAGAACCCTAGCGCCTTTCAGACTGACCGCTCTGACACCGAAGTCTACGGCCTGCAATTGACCCTACCGCTGTATACAGGCGGCGGTACACGATCTGCTGTTCGTCAATCAGAATATCGGCTCATTGAGGCCAGAGAAACACTCGATCTGGCCCAGCGCCAAGTCAGCGAAAATGTTCGCGCACTTTTCACCGCTATCAACACCGACGTTGCTAGGGTCAAAGCAAGACTCAGAGGAATCGAATCCTCACGCTCAGCACTCGAAGCCACTCAAACCGGTTATGAGGTCGGAACGAGAAACATTGTGGATGTTCTGCTTGCCCAGCAACGCCTTTACTTTTCAGAGTTCCAATTCGCCAGCGCCCGCTATCGATATATCAACGATACCCTCCGCCTCAAACAGCTCATCGGACACCTCACGGCAGACGATCTTTATGAACTCAACCGATTTACTGATGTCAATAATCCTGTAGAGCAAGTCAATCCATTGACCCGATAAATCAGCTGAAATTATGAAAAAGTTTTGGTTCGTTTTCCTCATCGGCTTCATCGCAGGTGCGGGCTTACTTTCCTTCCTTAAAGAGGAAGCAACCGCTGCAACCGACCCAATGACGGTGGTGGCGCCGCAGCTCACCTCCGATGAAGCAAATAATATTGCTGTCTTTGAGGCAGCCAGTCCCTCTGTTGTGTTCGTCACCAACACCCAATTACGTCGACAGCGCTTTTCGCTGAATGTGCTTGAAATTCCAAAAGGTTCTGGAACGGGCTTTATTTGGGATGACAGCGGCCTAATCGTCACCAACTTTCACGTTGTTTACGGCGCGAATAAGATCAATATTGCCCTTCAGTCTGGACAACAATTTGAGGCCAAGGTCGTCGGAACCTCGCCTGAGAAGGATATCGCGCTGCTTAAAATAGATGCGCCGAAAGAAATGCTGACCCCGCTACCCCTTGGCAATTCCGATGCTTTGGCCGTTGGAAGAAAAGTACTCGCCATTGGCAATCCATTCGCACTCGATACCACGCTGACTGTGGGCGTTGTCAGTGCATTGGGGCGAGAAATCAAATCTATGAACAATCGAACCATCTCCAATGTCATTCAGACTGATGCCGCGATTAATCCGGGCAACTCCGGCGGCCCACTCCTTAATTCCCAAGGCGAGCTTATCGGCGTCAATACCGCGATTTATAGTCCAAGCGGTGCGAGTGCCGGAATCGGATTCGCCATTCCCGTCTCTACCTTAAAATCCTTGGTTCCCCAGCTTAAAAAATATGGGAAGCTGTATCGGCCGGTTCTTGGAATCGAAACCCTGTCTGACTCTTGGACCAAGCGTCTAAAAATCAAAGGCGTTGTCGTGTTCGCTGTGAAACCCGGCCTTCCCGCTGCCAACGCTGGGATTGTTGGCGTCCGTGAGGATCGGCGCGGCAACATCCATCTCGGTGATGTCATTATCGCAATCGACTCTGAGCCTGTCACCAACGAAGACACCATGCTTTCTTTACTCGAACTGTATAGTCCTGGAGATACCGTAGAGGTCACGACGCTCAGAGATGATGAAATCAAAACGTATGCGCTGACTTTGGCGGCACCCCGAACCGAATAATATCCTCCTCCTGTCTTGATTGTTTTGCGGCTAGACTCTGGCTATGCAAAAACATTCAGAGAAAAGGCGTTCTTTTTCGAAGGTACTGGGTACTGCGCCAAACACCTGGCAAGCGAAGCGGATCTTGCGCCCTCGACCTTGGACAAGCCCTGCCATGGTCTGTCGTTGTACCGGGCGTCGTCTCAGCGCTTTCGCTTCCGTCAGAAGGTCAACAAATGTTTTATTACAAACCACGCATCAACGGATGATCTATCGCCTTGAGCGCCTGCAAGACACAAACCTTGGCGCTCATCTCAGGAGCAACACTCTGGTTGCAGGCTTGTGCCTGCTCCTCGCCTCCTGCCAGACACAACCTTCAAGCATTCAGACTGAGCGGCTTATCGGGCCGATTCCAGAGGCTGCAACACGAACTTTTCAGACCCAATCGGACCGCACTCGGATTGATGAATATCAAATGCCTCAAGCTCAACCTGAACAGCCCCACATCACGATTCGACTGGAACACCTTTTAGCGCGTCCCGAGGGATCCATCGATGAACAAATCTGGAACTATGAGCTCAAGCAAGCCAAGGACTGCCAATCCCCTGAACTCAAAAGAATCTGGTCGGGCTCAGAGGCGCATCATCCATCGACAGTCGTTCTGCTAACCTGCCCAAAAATGACGCTCAGTGATCACGGATACTTGCGGCTGACCAAAGCCATCGCAAGCCAGGGCACTTATCTGGTCACTATTTTGTTGAGGGTGCCCGCTTTTGAAAGCACTGAGCAGCTGACTCATCAAGAAGCGGTCATTTTCTGGGTGAGGCAACTCAAGCAGTTTAAGGTTTGCAACGCCCCGATTGAGTCACGGACCTGCCCTCAAGATTAAGCCTACCCTGGTCAACGTGAATGGCTTGCAGCGGCTTCGCCAAATCCTGAGATCATCTGATGAGGTCACCTCCGAACTCGCCACATGATTGATGCCTTTCTCCGGCACTTTGCTATCCCCTGTCTGTTGTGCGGCCAATCACAACGGCAAACAGCGAGCATTTGCAGAGACTGCACCCGGGACTTGCCTTGGCTACCCAGGAGCTGTCCAAATTGCGCCATCCCCTGGCCCCTGCATCCAAGGACATCCTGCAGCGCTGGCAATCTTGCTTTCGACGATTGTAGCGCTGCCTTTGCCTACGAGTTCCCTGTCCAGCCGCTGATCATTAGATTTAAAGACTTTGAGCAGCTTCACCTCGGCCGCGCACTATCCTTGCTGCTTACTCAAGGCCCCTTAAAATCAAGGATAAGGCCCGATCGTCTTATCCCCGTTCCTTCGCATAGGCGCCGCTTGCGAAAGCGTGGATTCAACCCAGCGGAGCTCATCGCCAAGGATGTATCTGAGCAATTGGCAATCCCGATATCCCTTCACGCCATCCAAAAAGTCACCGAAACGCCTCCTCAAAAACACCAGAGTCGAGCCGACCGCCTGAGTAGCCCAACCAACCCTTTTGCCCTGCAACAATCGGTTCAAGGAGAGCACATCGCGGTCGTTGACGATGTCGTTACATCTATGGCGACCGCCCATCAAGTCAGCGAAGTTCTCAGGTTTGGGGGTGCGCAACGCATTTCAATCTGGTCAATCGCAAGAACACTCCCTGTTAAAAGGAGCAGCAGACCACCGACCGGCGACCAACGGATGATTCAATGGCGCGGCCTGTGATAGAGTCTCGCTACAATTGATTGGGGTTTATTCATGAACTGGCAGCAAATCGATTTTAAGACATCGTTTCTTTCGGATACCGTGGCGCCCGAGGATGCCAAGAACCCTCACTACATCGTTGTCTCTGATGGGGAAATATTAGGGTTGTCCGCACATGAACATTGGCAACCCCTCAACGAGGATGAGCTTCGCTGGTCCATGCTCGAAGCGCAATCCTCGCATTTCTTGGGATCCATTGCGGGCGTTCCGCTTTTCGCGGTCGAGGTTAATGGCGAGGCCGAAGAACCGGAGGGTTATTACTTTGAGACGTTATGGAGTTTTCTGAGTAGCGTTGACCCTGATCTCTTCTATCTCATCGGCCGTGCTAAACAGATCGTAGAGTGGTTTCAGACCCATCGTTATTGCGGCCAATGTGGCGGCGAGACGACCTCCGAGAGCACTGACCGATCGCGTAAATGCGTGGACTGTGGTTTGATGTTCTATCCTCGACTGTCACCTTCGATTATCGTTTGCATAAACAAAGGTCAGGATATTTTACTTGCGAAAAATATTAATGCTCGAGCAAACTTCTACAGCGTCCTCGCCGGCTTTGTTGAGCCTGGAGAGTCCATTGAAGAGACCGTACGACGGGAAGTGTTTGAAGAGGTTGGCATTAAAGTTAAGAACATTGCCTACTTTGGCAGTCAATCATGGCCTTTTCCCAATTCATTGATGCTTGGCTTTCATGCTGAATACGACAGCGGCGAGATCAACATCCAAGAAGACGAACTTAGCGACGCGCAGTGGTTTCCATATAATGCCTTGCCAAATCCTCCAGCGATGATTTCGATTTCAGGCTGGTTAATACAAGATTTCATTCAGCGAGCCGAGGCAGGATTGGTTTGACCGTGCGAGCCCTCACGCTCTTGCTACTTGCTTCACTTACAGCCAGCACCGTGTACTCAAGTCACGTTCAGGCAAAAAAGGAGCAGGCCACCATCGCTGTTGCCGCTAACTTTAAGCTCACCCTAGAGGGCTTAATTCTCGATTTCCAAGCTGATGCACCCAACTTCTCCTTTCAGCTGGTTAGCGGTTCAACTGGAATGCTATTTGCCCAGATACGCAATGGCGCGCCTTATGACCTGTTTTTTGCCGCCGACGCTGAACGGCCGGAACAACTTGAGCGAGATGGCGTGGCCCGGGCCGGCACTGTTGCGACCTACGCGGTTGGTCAAATTGCGATCTGGGTCCCCAATCGTACTCAACCCTGGCAAGATTTCTTTAGGGAGCACCGAGGATCCCTGGCGATTGCAAACCCCGCGCTAGCACCTTATGGCCTCGCTGCAATGCATCTCCTAGAGACAGGACTATTTGACAATGAGCCGAAGCTCATTCAAGGCACCAACGTTCACCAGGCTTTTCAATTTGTCGACACCGGCAACGCGCAAGCTGCCATCACCTCCCTGGCCCAGTTGATTCAAGCAGGCGCAACTCAGAGTGATTTCTACCTGCCCGCTCTCAACGATTATCCTCAGATCATTCAGAAGCGGGTCTTACTTTCAGAGAACACCGCAGCCGAGGCACTCCTGATTTACCTCGGCAGCGCTCGCGCCCAGCGCCTCATCGAATCTGCCGGTTACAAAACAGCATCATCCCTCGAGCAGCCATCCTGATGGAATCCGATCTCATCACCCTCGGCACATCGCTGAAACTTGCTTTTTTCACCACCATGATCTTGACGCTGCTGGGTACGCCAATCGCCTGGTGGTTAGCGCGCAGCCAATCCCTATTCGCAGGACTTTGCATTCCTCTGCTTGCCCTGCCCTTGGTTCTTCCACCTACTGTCATTGGTTTCTATCTTTTATTGGCATTCTCACCCAATCATTTATTTGGCGCGACCTGGCTTGATTGGTTCGGCTCATCACTCGCCTTTAGCTTTGAGGGTTTATTACTCGGGTCAATCATCTATTCGTTACCCTTTTTCATGCAACCCATGATCATTGCCTTTCGAGAACTGCCAGAAGATCTGTTTAAAGCCGCCGCTTCTTTGGGCGCAAATGCCATCGACCGATTCACCACCCTGGTGTTACCGCTCTCTAAGCACGGTTTTTTGATCGCCTGCACCCTGACTTTTGCACACACCTTAGGGGAATTTGGGATCGTTTTAATGATAGGCGGTAACCTCGAAGGAGAGACACGCGTACTTTCAATTGCGCTCTTTGATTACGTTGAGACATTAAATTATGAACGGGCACACCTACTCGCGGCGGGCTTGGTTGGATTTTCACTGATCACCCTAACCCTTGTGCAATGGGCAACCCATAGAGGATATCGAGCCTCGAGCTTGAGCACTCGATGAGCTTAATCCGCGCACAGTTTTTGATTCAAGGTCTTGGGCAGGTTCGACTTGAGACAGAATTTGAAATGGCCGACCAGGGTGTCACCGCGCTTTTTGGCCCATCCGGGGCAGGCAAATCAACTTTGCTACAAGCCCTAGCGGGACTTATCCCACCCGTGGAATCTGCTGGAACTCATATCGCAACGTCCTACGGTGTCTGGCAAGACCCCACACAATTTATAAAACCCGAGCGCCGGGGGATCGGCATGGTCTTTCAGAAACAGTTGCTGTTTCCTCATCTGACTGTTGCAGAAAATATCCAATACGCCCGAAATCGCCGGCATGATGGCCCAAGGTTTGATGACTCCACCCTGATCGAAATCTTTGAACTTTCGCATTTGATGGACCGTAGCCCCGATCAGCTGTCAGGCGGGGAGGCACAGCGGGTCGCCCTCGCTCGAACACTGGCTAATGCACCCAAACTGCTTTTGCTCGATGAGCCTCTGGCAGCTGTCGACCGAGGCACTCGTGCCAACATCCTCAACGCGCTCACACAAATCAAATCTGAATATGCACTACCCATGCTCTATGTCAGCCACCAATGGGATGAAGTCATCCAATTAGCAGATCATATTCAGATCATCGAAAATGGTCGCATCAAACGATCGGAGACATTAACAACCCTCAGCGCAGACTTCGATTTCGTCGCTCAGCAGGAAGAATCAGCGGGAGCAGTTCTGATGACCCAGGTTGTCAAACACCACCCTGAAGATGCGCTCACAGAAGTTGAACTGGGTCGCCAAACCGTGCTGATCCCATTACTCGATATGCCGACTGGGGCGACGGTAAGGCTGCTCGTTCACCGTCAGGATGTGAGTCTGGTGAAGACGCCTGTACTGCACTCAAGCATTCTCAACACCTTGGCCTGTGAAGTCGCTGAACTGCATGTTGAACAAGGTGCCTGTTTGCTATTGCTGCGATGTGAAAAGCAGTATTTCACCGCCAAAATTACGGCCCGCTCTCAGCGAATACTGGGCTTAAAGCCAGACCAGACTATTTATGCGCAAATCAAGGCCACGGCCCTGGCGCCACTGGTAAGACACCATGGATGATTTTTCCAACTTGTCTCCCGATCGCATTCTCGATGCCATCGAGCACCTTGGCTTTCGTTGCGATGCCCGGATTCTTGAACTCAACAGCTATGAAAACCGTGTCTTTCAAATTGGCATCGAGGATGCATTACCCCTGATCGCAAAGTTCTATCGTCCCAATCGCTGGACAAGGGACATGATTGAGGAGGAACACCTTTTTTCTGCAGAGCTATTTGATCATGGGGTCTCGGTCGTGCCCCCCGTCCGTCAAGACAACGAGTCACTCTTTGAATATGAGGACCTTCGATACGCCATATTCTCTCGACGGGGCGGCAGAGCGCCCGCTGTGGATAGTTTAGAATGCCTCGAATCAATGGGACGCCATATCGCATTGATTCACAACGTTGGCGGCATCAAAGGTTTCGATTATCGTCCTGAAATCAGCACTGCTGAATTTGGCGTCACCGCGCGCAATGACATTCTTAATCTTAGTTTTCTGCCGGAAACACTTAGACCTGCCTATGAGTCCGTCAGTGCGGAGGCCCTCAGGATTAGCGAGATTCAGTTTTCTCAATGCCAATACCAATCGATTCGGCTTCACGGGGATTGCCATATGGGCAATGTGCTGTGGCGAGACGATACGCCACATTTTGTCGATTTTGATGATTCACGCTCTGGCCCGGCGATACAAGATCTGTGGATGCTGCTCTCGGGAGACCGACCCTCCCAGCTGTCACAATTGCGCGCCATTATGGAAGGCTACAATGACTTCCGAACCTTCGATCCGGCAGAACTCAGACTCATCGAACCGTTGCGGACATTACGGCTCATGCACCAATCCGCATGGATCGCTCGACGCTGGTTGGAACCGGCTTTTCAAAGGGCATTTCCCTTCTTTGAATCAGAGCGGTATTGGTCGAACCACATTTTGGCGCTCCGGGAGCAATGTGGTGCGCTGACTGAGGAACCCCTTAATTTATGGGGTTATTCCGCTTAAAAGAGCGCAGTGCGGGATTAGCGTAGATCTCCAGCCAATAAGATTGATCCTCAGCCGGGCACTGGGTGAGACGTTGCTCGAATTTTTTAGCCTGATCTGCAGACACTTCCGCAGCCACGCCGGCGCAAAGATCCGGTTGGAGCTTTTGCGCAGCCCAATGATTGATCGGATAGAGCACCGTTTGAGACAAAATTTGCGCATCGACCGCTTTGGCGATCGATTCTAAATTTTGGAACTCACCCTCAAGCGGCTGCCCTAGCTTTAAAGCGACCCGTCCTTTGTGTCCGCTAAGTCCGAGCGCAAGACTGCGTAAATCTTCGCCAGCCGTTTTCTCATAGCCACCTGTCTCTTGGATGCAGCGAAGTTCTAATGCCTTATGAACATCAAGGGGATCGAATTCATAGGAAAGGCACATTGGGATAATTTTCAATGCTTTAACCTTGTCGGGGAGTGGCATTTTTCGGTCGCTGAGTTGCAACATCTTCAAAACCGATTCGTCGGTCTGATCTATCGCATTCTTGGCTCGACCCTCGCTTTGGGCCAACCAGACCGAAGCCCCCTCCGTTATTTGGCTTTGAATAAACGACGAGCTGGCCACCAGGTCTCGATAGACTTCCCGGGGGTTTTCCCCGGTCCGGTTTATAAAAAAACTCTTGTTCAACCGCATCAAATCAGTGGCAAAGCGTTGCTCTACAAGGTTATCACCCACGGCAATAAAGACGGTGGGAAGGCCCGCGCGGTGCAAGGCCAAATTCAGCAGCATAGAGTCCCCCGCGATATCGCGATGGTTGCTCAAAAACAAATAACCGCAACTCGGGTCTAACTGATCTATTCCTGACACATCAAAATCGTCGATGGTCTTCCTGACCAAATCTTCGACAAACCCTCTGACGATCGATTGAAACCCAGCAATGGAGTTCGCAGGTTTCATCTGTCGGCGGAGCTGCCAGCGAATCACCGACGTCACCAGTGCAGGCCAAACCAGCATTAGCCTCGGCATTGCCCATTGTCCCATTAGTTTCAGCAACGCGGGGTCAGAGACCAAACCCTCCAGGACCTCGGAGACTTGATCATCTCGATATGGCAAATTGGAATCCGTTAGTTGCGCCATGGATTAGGACTCAGTTATGTTTGACCGCTGGCATCAGCGACCTTTTTAATATGACCGTGCTTCGACATGCAGCGACAAAGGATATCCCTTGGCTGAACGATCTCTACAACCATTATATTCTAAAATCGACAGCGACATTCGACCTCACCCCGCACACCGTACAGCAACGCTTAAGCTGGCTTGAGCAATTTGCGCCACACACCCCTCATCAACTTTGGATTTTGGAGGATGATGAAGAAAAAATTGGTTATGCCTCGAGTCAGCCTTTTCGTGCAAAAGCAGGTTATCAACACACTGTTGAAACGAGCATTTACCTGACGCCCCATCGATATGGTCAAGGTTTCGGGAAAATCCTTTACGAGCGGTTGTTCTTGGAATTAGATAAAACGGAGGTCTGCGCAGCGATCGCAATGATTACACTCCCCAACCCAGCCAGCATTCAACTTCACGCGGGTCAGGGCTTTAGACTCACTGGCAATTTGGTAGACGTGGGTCGAAAATTTGATCAAACGCTCAGCGTCTGTCTCATGCAGAGATCCAAGGCTCTATAATCAACCAGAGGCCAACTGCCTGAAGGATCAGAAAAACCAGTCTTCGAACAAAAATATCAGAAATGCGCGCGAGGGTCGGTTGCATCACCACGCTCACGATGATGACCACAGGTAAGGCCAAGGCAGTTTTGAGCACCACCGCTTCGGTAAAATGATCAAAGTAAGCGCCAATCACCGCACGACTGAAAGTAGAAACAAAAAATACTGCAAGCAATGTCAGCCGAATGACGGCTACTGCCACCGGTTGCCGATACAGAAAAAAAGCGATCGGTGCCCCTGCGGCACTGTAAATTCCGCCGAAGAAGCCGCCTAGGAATCCCACCGCCAGCGCTGAGCCATTTGACGAACGCTCAGACCATGGCTCAGGCGAGAGCATCATCACGATGCCAGCGACAATCACCATGACACCAAGCACGATTTTCAGAGCACTTTCCAAAACGGCTGAGAATGCATCGAGCAGCAAGAACCCCATAATTAGACTGGGAACGAGACCGAGCACGACCCACCCAAAAAGCCTTGGGTCAAAACGCTGGGGCGTTGATTGGAGCACTAAAACAGTATTGACCATCGATAAAATAGAAATGATCGCCGCCGACTCAAGAATAGGCAGCAATCCCAGCGCCGTTGTGAGGGCAACAATGATCAATCCCATCGCAAACCCTGTAACCGTTTGAATGACCGCGGCCATTGCAACGATAAAAAGAAAAACGCCTATCCCGCCTAATTCCATCCTGAATTTTCCGTTAAACTACGACTACTTTTGTTATCAGTCATCAAAATGGACCTAGCACTTTCCCAACGCACCGTTTTTATCAGCGGCAGTCATCGCGGGACCGGACTCGTGATTGCCGAGCGCTTTTTACAGGAGGGCGCTCGCGTGATTGTACACGCCCCAGAACCTGCGATGTTAGCGGACCTCGACCCGCGATTTGACCTTCGAGTGACTGGGCCCTTATGGAATGATGAGGGCGCTCACTCAGTGATCGAGGCCGTCAAAGCACTCACCCCTGAGCTAGATGTACTCGTGAACAATTATGGGACAGCAGCGAAGGGCGAATGGCTTGATACAACCAGCGATCAGTGGCGAGACATGTACGAGCATAACGTCCTGAGCGTCAGTCGTCTTACCCAAGGCCTGCTTCCAAAGCTTAAAGCTTCGAATCAAGCCAGGGTCATTAATCTTGGAACGATTGGCTCAACCCGACCAAATGCGACCATGCCGCATTACTACGCATCAAAAGGTGCCCTGGCAAATTTAACAGCTGGCCTTGCCAAAGCGCTCGCGGGGGATGGCGTGACCGTTAACCTCGTCTCCCCTGGACTTATCAGGACACCCGAGGTCGAGGCCACCTATCTTAAGATCGCGCAGAAACGCGGCTGGGGAGATACTTTTGAAGCCGCAGAAGCATCAATTGCGGAGCACTATTTTGAAAACCCCTTGGGCCGAATTGCTACTCGAGAGGAGGTTGCCGACCTTGTTGTCTTTTTAGCCTCGGCGCGTGCCAGCTTTATTAACGGACAAAACATTGCCGTCGATGGTGGTGCTCTTGGCATTGTCTAAGGATTAGATCGATTATGTTATGGACTAAGGTTTTTCATTTGTTATTCGTGATCGCTTGGATGGCCGGCGCTTTCTATCTTCCCAGAATACTCGTGCACTACGTCGAGGGCCAAGCCAATGGAGAGGACACTCGGCGGCTCGTTATCATGGCTCAGAAACTTTCAAAGTTTTCCTCGGTGATGATGATTCTTGCGATCGCACCTGGCCTAATGCTTTGGCTTTACTATGGCTTTCGCGGATCTTGGTTGGTCTGGAAGCTCGGACTCGTAGCGGGCCTCATCGTGTATCAACTCCAGTCTTTAAGGTACGTTCAACAAATGACCCGCGGAGAGGTCATTCGAACATCACTCTTTTTCAGGGTCTACAATGAAGCGGCGCTCCTGCTGTTAGTTCCTATTCTGATTTTGGTGGTGGTTAAGCCATTTTGAGCGGATTGTGCTGCAAACCCCTTGTGTTTTTTGGAGTTTGTTTGAAGGCTCCAGCGTTCAAGCCCGTCGAAGAGTAACGCCGCCATTTCTGATATCCTTTAACCACTGTTTCTGACAACCGTAAGCGCGATGCCACTCAAAAATACACCCGCTTACAACCTGTTTATGACTTGCTTGCGAAATAGGCTGTCCCGTGATTGATCGACAACTTTTCAACATTACCGAATCAGCGCTTTCTGGCAGTGGCAATCGCGTTTTCAAAACGTCTCTGGATGACTGGGAATCACCCTGTGAATATTTACGCGACACCCGCAGCAGTTTTTGGAGGCCCATTCCTCAAGCACCCAAAATGTCCTTCGAGGGTTTCGAGCGCGCCATAGAAATGCCTATACATGAAGCCATTAAAGAATTTTACTGTAGCTTTTGGTCGGGCACTCTGCCTGGCATCTACGCCGGTAGACCGATTTCGCTGATTCAAATTTGGAATCAAGACGACTTTGACCGACTCATCTCAAATCTCGTCGGCCATTATCTCGCACAGAAACGCGCCAATATTCCATTTTCTGTTTTTATCGGCACGCCAGATGACGATGATGAACTCAGCTTAAGTCTTGATAATCAAAGCGGCAAAATATTTTTAGAACGCCCGGGCCAGGGGCTTGTTGAACAGATTGCGCCGTCCTTAACAAACTTTTTAGAGCAATTTTCACTACAAGCGCATCGGCTCGACCCAATGGAGCTTCCCGCAAATGTCTGAGACTTTAACCCTAACACCCATTAAGCACGCGACGGGTCAGATCGTATTGCCAGGATCGAAGAGCTTAACCAACCGCATATTGCTCTTGGCCGCCATCGCAGAGGGCAATACTGATATCAGCAATCTACTGATCAGCGAAGACACCCAACATATGGTTCAGGCGCTGCGGCAATTGGGCGTATCAATAAACCTCGATGAGCGCGCCGCGCACGCCCGCGTACAAGGCTTGGGCCATTTGTTCCCACCGTCGACGGAGGTGCGATCGCTATCGCTCGGCAATGCGGGCACCGCCATTCGACCGCTCACCGCCATGCTTTCAATGGCTCAAGGCACTTTTCTCGTTGATGGGGACGCCTACATGCGAGAAAGGCCGATTGCGCATCTGATCGAAGCCCTGCAGCAAATCGGCGCTGACATTCACTATCTTGATCAACCAGGCTATCCACCGTTCAAAATTAACAATGCTGATATTCTGGGTGGCAAGGTCCAACTTGATGGTCGATTATCCAGTCAGTATTTGACCGCCTTGTTAATGAGCCTGCCACTGGCTCCGCAAGACAGTCAGATCGACATCATCGGCGACCTTGTTTCAAAACCCTATATCGACATCACCAGAGCGGTGATGCAACGTTTCGGCGTTGAGACCCATCATGATCAGTATCGATCTTTTCATATACCCGGCGACCAAACTTACAAAAGCCCAGGAAAAATGCTGGTCGAGGGTGACGCAAGCACAGCCAGTTACTTTCTCGCAGCCGGCGCAATTCGAGGAGAGGTCACGGTGCACGGCATCGGTCAAAATTCACTGCAAGGGGACGTAGATTTCGTTAACGTCCTCGCACAAATGGGCGCAAGGATTGAGATTCTCGATAGTTCGGTCCACGTTGCCTCAACCGGTCACCTCAAAGGCATTGATATCGATCTCAACCATATTCCGGATGCTGCAATGACGGTCGCGGTTGTCGCCCTTTTTGCAAAGGGCCGGAC
>Ga0213863_10002167_pt1 | contig 14049 bp, 14 predicted proteins | sample PICome_8_FD_160128 | JGI IMG/M metagenome (GOLD analysis project Ga0213863, IMG submission 160128) | Coastal seawater microbial communities near Pivers Island, North Carolina, United States - PICO497 | ecosystem: Environmental > Aquatic > Marine > Coastal | place: USA: North Carolina... | reverse complement strand
TGAACTAAATTCAAATAACTGTCTTGCAAAATTTAAAAAAGATAAAGATATTCTTAAATATCCTACATTAATTAGAATTTATAATTAATGGAATTATATTCCAAAATTTTTGAAGTCTTATTTCCTGTTTTTTTTGTTATCGGTATTGGTTATTACCTGGGGAAAAAAAATCCAAAAATAGATACTAATTTCATAACTAATTTTGCAGGTAATATAGGAACGCCTGCAATGATTTTTTATACTGTAACTACCACAGGTATAACTTTAACAGTTTTTACCTCCTACTTCTTCTATGCTTTAGTTATGATTGGAGGCTTTTCCATAGTTGGTTTAATACTTCTTTTTATTTTAAAAAGAGATCTAAGTATGGAGCTACCGCCAATGATTTTACCAAATACTGGTAATATGGGTATACCAATTTGTCTTTTTGCTTACGGCACTGAAGGGCTTGGTGTAGCTTCTGCTATAGCCTCTGTTATAATTTTATTTCATTTTACGTTGGGTGTTTTTCTTGCTAAAAAAAAATTTTCTTTTGATGTGGTTCTTAAAAGTCCTCCTGTTTATGCAATAATAATATCAATATCATTTCTTTATTTTAACTTAGATGTCCCGGTATTTCTTGAAAACACCACTTTTCTTTTAACATATGCAACAATATTTTTAGTTTTAATGTCCCTTGGTATAGCCTTAACAAGGTTTAAGTTTTCTTTAAAAGATTCAATTATTTTAGCCTTAGGACGTGTTATTTTGGGTCCACTCATATGTATACTTATAATAAATAAACTCGATTTGAATGGTTTTGCAGCTGGTGTATTATTAATACAAAGTGCAATGCCAAGTGCTGTGTTAAATTATCTGGTTGGATCGATGTATTCACCTAAAAAAATTGTTGATAGTATCGCTAGTACAATTGTAACATCAACATTGATGTCTTTTATTACTATTCCAATAGCAGTATTCTTTGCTTTAAAGTACTTCAATTAAACTGTATCTATTGGCTTATGAAAGCCATTATTTTTAGCTTATTAGGTTGGATGTTTCTTCCAGTAATGGATGGATTTGCAAAATATTTAAGTACAGATTTACCAGTACTACAAATAACTTGGGCTAGGTATTTTTTCACAGTTGTATTTACTCTTCCAATAATGTTTTTCTTTTATAAAAAACACCTAGTCTGGTCTGATAAACCAAAACTACAAATACTTAGAGGTTTGATTTTACTTTCTGCGAATGTATGTTTTTTTTATTCAATATCTGTAATCTCATTAGCTAAAGCTTTAACATTAGCTTTTATTGCTCCATTAATCGTTACAGCATTTTCACCCATTTTATTAGGTGAGAAGGTGGGTTTAAGAAGATGGACAGCTGTAATAATTGGATTTGTAGGTTCCTTAGTAGTAATTAGGCCAGGTTTTTTAGAATTAAATCTAGCAAGTTTTGCTGCCCTAGGAACAGGTGTTATGTATGGTTTTTATTTGATCATTACAAGAAAGCTAAGTACTTCAGACAATCCATTATTAACGCTTTTATTAACAGGTTTAGTAGGGGCGATCATAATATCTATGATAATTCCTTTTATTTGGGTTAAACCTACTCTTAATCAGTGGTCTATTATGGCTGGAATAGGGGTCTTTGCATGCATTGGCCACTTATTCCTTATATTGTCCCTTAAATACGCTGATGCATCTAAATTAGCTCCTTTAGGCTATACTGAGATAATTCCTAATGTAATTATTGGTTACTATTTCTTTGGTGATTTCCCTGATAATTGGACATTTTTAGGTCTCTTTATAATTGTGCTAAGTGGTATTTATATTTCTAGAAGAGAAGTAGTGGTTAAGAAAATTTAATATAGGTAATTTATATTTACTAATACTTAATATAATACATTAAGTTTACCATTTATATAGTTATAATCATTATATTTTTATTATAATAAGTAATTATCAAAATAAGAATAAAATAGCATATTCGGAGTTAAAAATTTATAAATACTTTTTTAAAATTAAAGTCATGATATTTAATTAAAGCTTAATTTTTTAAAAATTATTCCAATCAATAAAAAAGCATTGTATATCAGCGTTTATATCCAATCCTAGGTCTATAAAATATAATGATATGTTGCCCAGATATGAAGTGGGGGTCAAAAACCCTTTAAAATTGAGCTTTTTTGGACAACTAAAAAACTGTTGGTATTGTTGAAAACTAGAGCAATGCACTATCAGAATATGCCATTTAAACGCCCATAGAGCACCTTAATTTTAGCATGATCTCATATCTGGTACAACTAAAGGGTGCATTACAACATTTTTAGTTATTGTTATAAAAAAGCTCTATAAATATTGATTTTATTGACTTTTAGATGCTTTTAATAGGTTAAAATCTCTATTTGATGAAGACCTTCTCAGACCTTAATAATTGACGTTTTAGCCTAATTCCACCTTTTCCTGAGTAGCCACCAAGACTTCCGTCTGATCTTATCACTCTATGACAGGGTATTTTGGGTGGATAAGGGTTTTTACCCACTGCATTAGCAACAGCTCTGAATGCCTTAGGTTTTCCAATGGCTTTAGCAACTTCCAAGTAGGTCTTAACTTTGCCCTTGGGTATTTTCTTTAAGTAATTCCAGACTTTTAGCTGAAACTTAGTCCCCTTTAAGTTCATATAGTTCAAAACCTGTGCTATTGGCTATTTTATCGTATAATTTCTTTGCATTTTCATTGGAAGAGTGAGTGATCCAACGAATTCCTTGCCAATTATTGGCTTTAGATAAGGATTTTAGATGACTAATAAGTTTTTGAGCTATTTTTTGACCTCTAAATTCTGGCTCTACGAACAAATCGTCTAAAAACCCAATATATTGACCCTTAATTGGTCTTGGCATTGTTCTATAATGAGCAATACCAACGATTTTACCTTCTAATTCAAAGCAAATGCCATTAACAATATGATTCTCATCATTAATCCACTCCCAAAGAGTTTCTAAAATATCCATATTCATTGGAACATTATAAAAACTTGCATATGCTTGATATAAATTTGACCATCTTTTGAAATCATCTTTATTAAATTTTCTAATCATTTTTTTAAATTAAACTATTGACTTATATAATCACTTAATATATTACTAACGATAATTAATGGTTATCAATAGTAATAAATATGAATGATATTATAACAGACATAAAGGCACTCCAGCAAGAAACATTATTAAATCTGCAAAGCTCTAAAGCAATTAACACTGTCAGAGCATATAAATCGGACTTTAATGACTTTGGTTTGTTCTGTGCTCAGAACGGTTTTAAATCTCTGCCATCAGAACCAAAAATAGTAGCTCTATATTTGACTTATTTGTCAACAAAAGATGCTAAAATGAGCACTTTGAAACGAAGATTAGTCTCAATAGGTGTTATTCATAAATTAAAAGGACATTATCTAGATACAAAACATCCCTCAATTATAGAAAATATTATGGGAATAAAACGAAGAAAAGGAAGCATTCAAATAGGAAAGAAACCTTTATTAATCAGTAGTTTAAAAACTATTATTGATGCAATAGATCAACAAAATAAAGAAAAAATCAAAATATTAAGAGATAGATCGATAATATTAATTGGATTTTCAGGTGGTTTTAGAAGAAATGAGATAGTTTCGTTGAACTATGATGATCTAGATTTTGTTCCAGAAGGACTTAAAATTAAAATTAAAAGATCAAAAACTGATCAATTTGGTGAAGGAGCAATAAAAGCTCTACCCTACTTTGACAATTCTCAGTATTGTCCAGTAGTCTCATTAAAGAATTGGATAGATATAGCAAGAATTAATTCTGGCGCTTTATTTAGGAGATTTTCTAAGGGTTCAAGATTAACGGAAAAAAGATTAACAGATCAAACAGTAGCTTTACTCATTAAAGAATATTTACAATTAGCTGGTATAGATAATAAAAATTATTCAGGTCACAGCTTAAGATCAGGTTTTGCTACTTCAGCAGCTGAGTCTGGAGCAGAGGAGCGAAGCATAATGGCTATGACTGGGCATAAATCTTCAGAAATGGTAAGAAGATACATTAAAGAAGCAAACTTATTTAAAAATAATGCGTTAAATAAGATTAAAATTTAGCTTTATTTGTCTAAGTTTAAATATTTTAAAGTATCATCATAACTCTTAATATTTAAAAAATTTTTATGATTATAATAGTAATCACTAAATTTTAATTTTTTAAAATTTTTACAATTTAGATCAAGAATGTTTTGGTTTTTTTTCTTTCTTATTATCGCTACACCAAAATCAATTTTACTAGTAATAATATCTAAATACGGATCACATCTTAATTCAACAATAGATTTCCAAACATCACCGTTCCAAGATCCTCTATATCTAGGTACAGCCTGATGTGCTAAACTCCTAGGAAGACAATCATGAACTAAAATAAACCCATCATTATTTAGAATCTTTAAAGAATTCTTAATATCTTTAATAACTTGTTCATAATAATGAAGCCCGTCAATAAAAATAACATCATATCTATCGTTAGGATTTTTTAAGAAAAAAATATCACTAGTAGAACGAATTGTGCCACCACTAATTGGGTCTACGCCTACCTTGTTTTTAATTCTAATTTTAGAAAATAGTTGGTCTTTATCACAACCAATTTCAAGATAATTTTCAAAATTGTATTTATCAATTATCATTTGAATTAAATCCCAACGATAAATACCTTTAGGAAAATCAAAAAATAGTTTTTTAAAAAATCTTTCTATAAATAGAAAATGATATATCCTAAAAAAGAAAAGTTTAAATAGGTTAAGATTTTCCATAATTTTTCTAAAAAATTAACTTATATATCATAGTTACATATAATAAAATTGATATTAATCTAAAAAAATTTTTTAAAGATTTTTTAAATCTTAAGATTAATAAATTAATTATAAATCTCTGTAAATAATCAATAAAATTTTGAAAAATAATTAAAATCAAATCAATTAATAAAATATTTTTTTTCAGGTAAATATATTCAGAAATTTTATGAATTATTGATAATTTATGATTTTGGAAATAATTTTTTTTTGAAGAAGAGTTTTCTAAATGAATAACTTTAGCTAAGGGCACCTCAACTACAGTTTTGCCTTTTTTAATTATACGATCACATAAATCATTGTCCTCAAAGTACATGAAAAAGTCTTTATCAAATCCTCCTAATTCCAAGAAAAAATCTCTTCTCATAAAAAGACAGCATCCAACTAGAAAATCACAGCACATATTATTTTCCGGAATATTATTTAAGGAATTGGAAAGCTTTCTCCCCTTTATTTTTTTGACATGAGAAATTGAACCGTTGGTTCTTCTTTTCATGTTAGAGTCATATAAAGAAGGTCCTATAACACCAACATCATCATTATAATTTAAAAATTCAGAATAAAGAGCATTTATTAGTTGTTCATTAAGAAGAATATCTGGATTTACGATTAAAACATAAGGAGTTTTCGATTTATTAACACCTAAATTATTAGCTTTCCCGTAACCTAAATTTAAGTCAGGCATAATTAACTTTATGTTTTTGAAATCATTAATAAGTGCACTAAATTTATTCGATTTTGAATTATCAATTATAATTGTGGGAAATTTTTTTAAAGTTTCTAAATTTTGAATAATCAATTTTTCACTTTCATAACTAACAATAATAATAGTAATATCTTTATAAAAACTCATATATTTTTAAATAATTTTATCCATTGTTTAGAAATAATACTTAATCTAAATTTTTTTGAATGATTAAATGAATCTTTAATTAACTTATTTTTCTTATATTTATTTAATGATAATAGGTAAAAAATTTTATTTTCTAAATCATCAAAATTTTTTGCTATAATACTATTATAGTTAGAAATTGAATATTTTTTTAGAGCAGTTTTTCCAAATGTAATAATGGGTAAACCACATGAATTTGCCTCTAAAGCATTTAAGCAGAATGTCTCATCGTATCCGAGACATATCATTGCTAATGACTTTAAATATGTACTTTTAAGTTTTGATTTAGAAACACGTCCATAAAAAAAAATATTTTTAGATTTTAGAAATTTAAGTTCTGATTTTAGTTTTTTAGTATTAACACCAAAAATATATAATTTTAAAGATTTATCTCTTTGGTAAATTTTATTAACCCAAATTTCTATTAATTCACTTAATCCCCTATCCCGCTGAACTGACCAGACAAATATTTTTTTTCTATTAAAATTTAGCTTTTTTGTTATAAAAAAATCTGAAAGAAAATTTGAGATTACAAATTTTTTTTTAAACAGAAGAAAGCTATTAGTGATGTTGCTAAGATAGTCACTTACAAAAACTACATAAGGTCTATGATAAATTATTGGAAAAAATTTTTTTTTTCTAATTGCTTTTTCAATTTGCAATTTATTATGAAGCCACAGAATTTTTTTTGATTTATTAAAATACGAATATAGAGACGTATCATTAGAAGAAACAATTGTATCAAACGAATAATTCTTAGCATTTTTTTTTAGTTCGTTGATAGGTATATTGACAATCTTATCTTTAATTAATATTTTTTTACAATTTGTTGCTAGTGTAATATTAAAATTTTCTTTACTTAAGGTCTTTGCTAATTCTATATTTAAAGATTCTACGCCACCTAATTTTTTAAGATTATTTGATTTCAAACTAAAATTTGAATGACAGCTAAGCAAAATATTCATTTAGTTAAATAGTTTGATATAAAATAGTGTTAATTTAACTTTAAATAAATCTAAATAATAATTAATGTTTTTGTCTGGATCTTTTAACAGGCCCTCAAACTTAGTGTCAGATCTTAAATAATATTTTTTGAAAAATTTTATACTTATCCCCCATTTTTTTAGAAATATTTTATTAGCTTTGTTTCCTGTATCAGTTATTGAAAAAATTTTTTTTTCTTTTTGACGAGTAGTTACTGATCCAAAGTGATATACTTTAGACTTACTAACTCCTTTAAATATTCTAACACCCAAATTCCAAAGTTTCATATTTAGATCTGGATCTGAACCCGTTCCTGGTGAAAATTCAATGCTAAAACCACCTACTTTATTCCAAATATCTTTATGAATTAGATGTGGCGCCCAAGTAGAACCTTGGAAATCATCACAATTAAGACTCATATAATTTTTTAATAATCTTAACTCATCAAAGGTTTTAGCAGTTTCACCAGCATAGAAATTTAGATGACCATTAAGTTTTGGATCACCATTAATCATAGTTCCTGATAAATAAAAAAGTTTAGTATCTAGTTTGTTTACCTCGTCAATTAAAAATTGATCCCAATTAGGACAAAAATACATGTCATCATGTGCATAAAGTATTAGATCATATTTACTAATAGATGCAGCCTTATTACAGCCTATACACATACCATTATTAATCTCAGAATAAGAATATTTATAATTATTCTTTTTTACATAATCAAGAGTTCCATCATTTCCCTCATTAACATGTAAAATTATTTCATTTGGTAATTTTGAATTTTTTTGAATACTTTTTATAACAAGTTTTAAATAATCTAAATTATTAAAAGTAGGAATTATTATAGATATCATTATTAATTTGCACTGTTTGGCACGAAGACCAAATCATCATGAACCCAGTTAATTAATTTATAATTGTGTCTTGTCATAAAATTATAAATTTCTGAGGATATAATGTTATCAATTTTATTCATGTAATATTCTTTAATTTTAATATCTATAAATTCTAAAATAACTAATTCAGGTTTATATTTATTTATGTCAAAACCATTTAATACACTCATTTCATGACCCTCCACATCTATACTTAAATAGTTTATCTTTTGATTTCTGTAAGGGCTATTTTCAATAATATCATTTAATGTACGAGTTCTTATTTTTCTGATTTCCTTAGCTTTTGCCCCCGATTCTTTTGATAAAGTGTTAATAGCTGATCTATTATGAAAAAAATATAAATCTGTATCCTCATTTTTATCTGAAATTGCAGCATTTACATTAAAATCTTTTTTTCTGAAAAAATTAAATAAATCAATACTATTAAAATCTAAATCAATATTAATTCCAGTCCAACCTCTTTTATAAAGTCTATAAGTATTATTATTTAAGAATGGTTGATGACAGCCAATGTCAATATATACGCCATACTCTTTTTTTTTGAAAAAATCATCAGCCAACATATCTAGGCCCCAATTAGAATAAGAAGTATTTTGTTTAAGAATTTTTCTAGTTTTAAAATATTGATAGATAAAGTAAAATATTTTAAAAAAATTAAATCTTTTTCTATACAAATACTTTTCTTTAAGAAGTTCTTCTATCTTCATTTATTATTTTTAATAACTTTCATTAAATTATTATCTTTCCCACACAAATTTATTTTTACTTTTAATATCCAATGTTTTAGATAAAATGAATTCAGCAACTAAAGTTGAATTTATATATCTTAAATAAAAATCCCTACCATTTTTTGCTATTTTTCTTCTTTCTTTGTCGTCTTTTTTATATTTATTAATTTCAAAACTAAGATCATTAATATCTTGATAACCTATAAAGCTATTCTTTGGTAAAAAATCATTAAATTGAGTTTTTTTATCAATAAATGTAAGTAGTCCATTACCAAATAGTTGAACCACACGATCACTACTATAATATTTCGAAGCCGGACCTCTGCTTAAATTAAGCCCCATTGAAGAATTAGATATTTTTGATAAAAAATCGTCTCCCCAGATTGGCTGCACATTGTTCATGCCATATAAATCAAATTTGATATGTTTGTTTTTTTTAATAAGCTTATTTATAAAGATTTCCCTATCATCTTTCTTACCTGTTTTTAACGAACCTCGATGTACTCCATGACTCATTGCAAAGAAAATATCGTTATTACAATTTTTTTCATAATTTTTTAATGTTTCAAAAGAATGATCTGAAGGATTTGGAATAAAAAAAGAATTTTTAATTTTATTTTTTAATATATTTGGGTCACTTGTCAAAAATGTTGCATCTAAATTTTTTACCTTATTATTAATTCTTTCATTATTTTTAATATAATCTGGTCCATTTTTTACGACAGGGTCTAAAAACCATTGGCATATTTTTAAATTTCTATTTGAATATTTTAATTCTTGTAAAGTATTATTTTCAACAGAGTCTGCATGCCCTAAAATAATACAATCAGCTTTAAAATTTTTATATGTTTTAATAATTGAATTTTGTAAACTTTTTTTCCCACTAATATCTTGAAAAGATTTATTTTTATTAATGATATCTCTATCACTTATAGCTAAAACATTATGACCCAATCTAACAAACCCATTTTGCAATCTTTTTCCTGTATTGTAATGTAAACGACCATCAAAACGTTCGTTGAAATTTGTTATATGAATAATTTTTAGTGGATATTTTTTTTTGATATAAAAATTTTTTATTTCTTTAGATATGAACTTTTTTCTTAAATCATCAATAATATTAGAAATATATTTGTGAGTGTAAATAAAATTATTATAATTTTCTTTTTGAAATTTTAACAATTGTTTTTTATTTTTGATAAGCTTTTCAATACTATTAAATAAATTAATGTGATTTAATTTTTTTAGAATTATTGCTGAACTACTTGTTTCAGGTAAACCGCCTCTGTCACTGATTATAACAGCCGCACCTCTGCTAGCTGCTTCTAAGCTTGTTCTGCCAAAAGGTTCCTCCCATCTAGAACTTACCACAGAAATACTAATATTTTTTAGACTCTTTAATATATATTGATTATTCTTAAAACCTAATATTTTTAAATTTTTGTGTTTAAATATTAATTTCTCTCTTGGCTCATCTCCAAAAACTTTAGCAGACCAATTAGGATATTTATCTAATATTCTAACTATAGCCTGACCAAATATATCATATCCCTTAGCTTTATTTAATTTTCCAACAAAAGATATAATCTTTTTTTTATTTTTAAAATTAATCTTGGTTTTTGATGATGACTGAAAACAAACAGATGTTTTATTAAGTAAATTTTTTTGGTTTGGTAAACCAATGAAAAAACGTTTTTGTGACCATGTACTATTAAATATAATCTGATCTAAATTATTTAATAAATAAATACGCTCATTAATTGATTTTGAACCATTCATTGATAAAGGATCATTGTGAAAATATAAAAACAATTTATTTTGAAAATTTTTTTTAATTAATTTTATATAATTAGGTCTATTGTGAACTTCTATTAGCTCTGAATTAATTTTTTTTTGAGTCTTAAGAAAAGTTTCAACGTAAATTTTGCTAGTACTTAAATATATTTTTTTTTTTAACTCTAAGTTTATATAATTTTTTGATAATTTTTTTTTTGATTTAGTACTACCAAAAACAATAATATCTTTATTATATGAACTTACCTTTGTAATATCGTTTACAAACAGTGATACTGCCCCAGCATATTGTGGTGAATAATTTTCTTTATAGGGCAATAATATAGAAATTTTCATTTGTTATATTTCTCTAAAATCTCTTTTCTTAATACTTTATTGTGTTTTAGTTTATATTCAAATGACATTGCTTCATTTTTGTTTTTAAATTTTTTTTTATATATTAATTCCCATTTGTAACCTTTGGTCGATTTTGCGCCTTTATTGGAATTGTGTTTATGTAATCTTTTATCAACATCTACAGTATATCCAACATAACTCTTTTTAGTTCCTGGCGTGATTGATTTGAGCATATATGTAAAATAATACATAAGGATTATGGCGGTCCCTGGGGGAATCGAACCCCCCTTTGCAGGATGAAAACCAGCTGTCCTAACCGATAGACGAAGGGACCACGTTGAGATCTTTTATTTTAAAAGTGATTATTTATCAAGCGCAATAAGCTACAAGATGATGTCTCTAACAGTTAATTGAAGAGTTTTTTTATTATTCCATATGTTTTCATTAATTTGTCCAATAACATTAATATTTTTTTTATACCCTATTAAGTAATCAGCAGTTTTAGTGTTAATAGAATTAAAGGATATGGATTTTATAGAAAGTCCTGTTTTTGACTTTAATATCAATGATATATGGTTGTTATTTAAAATTTTTGATTTTAGTATTTTTAAATCTTTTATTAAAAATGTCGGCAACGTGTTTCCAGTTCCAAAAGGTTCTATTTTTTTTAAATTTTCATAAAATTCTTTTTTTAAAGAATGAGATGAAATTTCTGAGTCATAATAAAAAGTATTATTTCTGAAATTTACATTTTTTTGAAAATCTTCCAATATATAATCAGTAAATATTTTAAAATTTTCTTTACTTAAAGTAAATCCAGCTGCCATATTATGACCTCCTCCCCCAATAATTATATCTTCATCTAACAAATTCTTAATAACACGTCCAATATTATAATTATAAACAGATCTTGCAGATCCTTTTAATAAATCATTTGATGAAGTGATAACAATAGCTGGTTTGTTAAAAAAATCTTTTAATCTTGCTGCAATAATTCCAATCAAACCCTCATTAATACTTGGACTATAGTAGATAATTACATCTTTGTTATTCTCTTCAATTTTTTTAAAATTAATCTCATTTAATATTAATTTTTCAATATGTTTTCTTTTTTCATTTAATTTTATTAAATCTTTACACTTATCATTTATGATTTTATCTTTAGTTGATGATAGTACTTCCGTAGCATATTCAGATTTACCCAATCTTCCACCAGCATTTAAGATTGGTCCAATTAAATAACCAAGATCATTAATGCTAATTTTGTTTTTCTTATTATTTAAATCAAATAATGTTTTAATTGGTAGATTTTTTTCTATATCAAAATTATTAAGAGCATTTATTGCGATCAGTCTATTTAGTTTTCTTATAGGCATTACATCGCATACAGTTGCTAATAAGACATAAATTAGATAATCTTTAATTATAATTTTACAGTTAATTTCCTTAATTAATAGATCTAAGAAAAAATATGAAAGTGTTGTTGCACATAAATAATCATATTCATTATAACCATTATTTTTTTTTGGATTTATAATTGAGTTAGCATCAGGAAACGGTTTGTTAATTTCATGGTGATCAATTATTAGAGACTTTATTTTTTTTTCATTTAAAAAATCAATAGCCTCATTAGATGTTGAGCCACAGTCAACCATGATAACTAGTTTTGGATTTCTTAATATTAATTTTTGAAAAAGTTTTTTAGTTGCACCGTAGCCATCTTTTTCTCTGTCAGGTATATAATAGAAATATGGGTGTTTTATATCATCAAGAAATTTTACAAATAATGATGTTGCTGCAGACCCATCCACATCATAGTCACCTAAAATACATATTTTTTCTTTTTTATTTATAGACTCTAAAACTAGATGAACTGATCTTTTAAAATCATCTGTATTAAGAAAAACATTATTAAGATTGAGATTGTTATTTATTGAGGCAATCTCTTCTTCATTAAATTTTCTTGAAATAATTAATCTGGATAAAATATCATTAAAACCATAATCTTGCTTTAACTTGTTTACTAAATTTTGATTAATTTTTATTTCTTCCCAGTTTTTACCCGAAACTGAAATCATTCTTCAAGAATATTGGATCTTTTTAATATTTCCCTAAAATTAGTATTTTTATGTGTAACTAGAGTTTCTGAATTATACCTATTACCTTGTATGTGAATACCGGATAATACCTCGCTTGAAGTTATTCCTGTTGCACAGAAAATCGAATCTCCCTTAACAATTTCCTTTAATTCATATTTTTTATCTAAATCTTTAATACCCATTATTTTTGCTTCATTAATATCTTTATCATTATCAAAAATAAATCTTCCTTGAAAATGACAATTAAAAGCATCAAGAGCAGAAGCTGCCAAAACGCCTTCTGGACCACCGCCAATACCTAAAAATATATCTACATTATATTTGGGGTTTGAAACATATAAAGCACCCAAAACATCTCCATCAGTAATAAGTTTAATTTTAACATTAAGCTGTTTTAGTTCTTCAATAATTCTTTTATGTCTTGGCCTATCCATTACACAGGCTGTAATAGATGAAATGTCTTTATTTAAAAATTCTGCTAAATTAGAAATATTTTTTTTTATTGAAAAATCAAGATCAATTAAACCCTTTTCTATATTACCAGTGGCAATTTTATCCATATATGTTTCTGGTGCATTAAAAAGATTTCCTTTTTCAGAAACAGCAATAACAGATATCGCACCAGGTAAATTATTTGCTGCAAAATTTGTTCCTTCAAGTGGATCGACAGCAATATCAAACTCAGGTCCTTTTTTATTTCCTAATTTTTCTCCTGTATATAAAAGTGGTGCCTCATCTAATGCTCCTTCACCTATAACAATAGTGCCACTCATATCTATTTTATTAAGCTCAATTCTCATAGCATCCACAGCGGCTTGATCAGCTGCAATCTTATCTTTTTTTCCAACTAAATAAGATGAAGCCAATGCTGCTTTAGATGAAACATTTACAAAATGTTCAATATACTTTTTGTCTAATGACATTAAATTTTTTCTTCAACTGTTTTTGATATATTAATTTTAGTTTCAAATTCTCTCAACCTTTTATAAACACTTGCTAATTCTATAATAGTTGGCCATGCTTTTATAAGGTACTGCATTGAACCTTCAACTCTACCAAAGGCTCTAATAATCTGCTGCATAACTCCTAGTGTTACTACACCTGCAACAATAGCTGGGGCTAAAAAAACATAAGCAGATAATACATTAGCCTGCAAATAAGCCATTCTCCCAATATTAAAATAAAGATAACGTAAATATTTTAAATAATGGATTGAACGAACATCTTCAAATAATTCATTAATTGTTTTTGGTCTTATGTTGCCATCATCTTCAGCTATTACTAATATTTTTCTATATGCAGCTTCTTTTTTTTGTACATCATATTCGACACCAACAAGTCTTAATAGCCAGCCCAAACCTATTAAAAATATAGTTCCGCCAATAGTCCACAAAAGAGCACCCGTAATTAATCCATACTGCCAATCCCCAAAAAAGAAAATTGGTATACCAATTGATAGCCCTA
>Ga0213863_10002166_pt1 | contig 14056 bp, 12 predicted proteins | sample PICome_8_FD_160128 | JGI IMG/M metagenome (GOLD analysis project Ga0213863, IMG submission 160128) | Coastal seawater microbial communities near Pivers Island, North Carolina, United States - PICO497 | ecosystem: Environmental > Aquatic > Marine > Coastal | place: USA: North Carolina... | reverse complement strand
TGTCTGCTTTTGCACCGGTTCTAGACATCACTGAGACACTCACGCCGGTGCTCGTCGATCAGCCAAGTCGTCTCCTGCTCATTGAGTTGGGCGGTCAGCCAAGGCGAATGGGTGGTTCGATCTTAGAACAGTGCTCGGACCAGATCAGTGACGTTGTGCCCGATGTCTTAGATTTTGAAGGTCTCTCGGCACTGTGGAATGTGCTGCAGGATGAGGCGACACGAGCACATGTTTACGCCATGCATGATCGATCAGATGGCGGATTGATGGCGACGCTTATCGAAATGTCTATTGCTGGCCACTGTGGCTTTGATCTGACAATTGCTGAGTCGGAATCGCCCCTGGCCTTTTTGTTCAACGAAGAGGTCGGTGTGGTCTTGCAGGTAGCGGCCAATGAGCTGGGCGTTTTGCAGGGGCGTTTAGCAGCCGCCGGTTTGGCGTCTGTGGATCTCGGTCAACCTCGGTTCGATCAAAAGGTCTGCATACGTCACAACGGAGGGATGATTTTGAACTGGTCCCGCGCTGAAGCTGCAGCGCAATGGTCTTGGGTGAGTTATCAACTGCAAAAACTCAGGGACAATCCCGAATGCGCCGAGGAAGCGTTTGCCGAGCTTTGCGATGACGATGACCCTGGACTCAGTTGCCACATTCCGAGTCGTCTTTCGAGCCAGCTTCAGGCTCCTATGGTGGGACGAGGTATTGCACCAGAGGTTGCGATTCTGCGTGAGCAAGGCGTTAATTCACAATCTGAAATGGCTGCAGCCTTTAATGAGGCCGGGTTTAAAGCGATCGATGTTCATATGAGTGACCTGTTGTCCGGGGAAGTCTCTTTGGGGCGGTTCAAGGCACTTGCAGCCTGTGGCGGCTTTTCCTATGGGGATGTTCTGGGTGCTGGATCGGGCTGGGCAAAAAGTATCTTGATGAACGCCCAAGTCTCAGACCAATTTGCGGCGTTTTTTGAAAGTGCTGACACTTTAAGCCTAGGGGTTTGTAACGGCTGCCAGATGTTGTCTCAACTGAAGGCCATCATTCCCGGTGCAGACAACTGGCCGGAGTTTCTCCGCAATCGTTCTGAACAGTTTGAGGCTCGGTTTTCAATGGTTGAAGTCATGCAAAGCAACAGTCTTTTGTTGGAAAATATGGATGGCGCCTACTTGCCGATCGTGGTCTCCCATGGAGAGGGTCGAGCAGCACTGACTGAGAGCGCGTTGATGGAATTGAATCAATCGAAGCAGGTGGCGATGCGGTTCGTGTCCAACGCGCTTCATCCAACGACGCTCTATCCTGCAAACCCCAATGGGTCACTGGGCGGATTGACCGCTGTGACGAGCAGCGATGGGCGTGTTACGGCGATGATGCCGCACCCTGAGCGATCTTATCGTGGTAGTCAATGGTCTTATCGGCCCGCAGAGATTGACATTTTGAGTCCGTGGTTTCAGATGTTCAAAAATGCCCGGCGGTGGCTTGATTAGCCCGTTGTGATGCGTGGATCGATGGTGCCCTCGCGTAGTTGATATTGGCCGTGTTTTAGGTCCGAAAAATAAGCAGTTAAGGTTTGCTCAATGGCAGCAAATGAGAGCAGATCCCAGGGTATCTCTTGCTCTCTGAAAAGTTTAGTCTCAAGGCTTTCCTCCCCGGCGCTAAAGTCTAGGTCAAGCAGCTGGGCGCGATAAAAAACGTAGACCTGTGAGATATGGGGAAGGCTGAAAATGGTATAGATTGAATCGACCCTAACTCGAGCGTTCGCTTCCTCAAGCGTTTCCCGGACTGCGCCGTCTGAGATAGACTCCCCGTTTTCTAGAAATCCAGCAGGCAGGGTCCACATGCCGCGCCGTGGCTCAATCGCCCGTCGACAGAGCAGAACTTGATCTTCAAAAAAAGGCAGACAGCCCGCAATGATTCTTGGATTTTGGTAGTGAATGTGTTGGCAGTGACCACAAACAAAACGTTCTCGATTGTCGCCTTGAGGGATGCTTTTGGAGACCGTGCCGCCGCATTGAGTGCAATATTTCATGCGCAGAGTATAGGTTGCCAAGCTTAGCGCCACAATGGAGACGTCTGCTTTGATTGAAATTCTGAGATCCCGATTGTCGAGCTGGAAGCCGGAGCCGGTACCCGAACACCATCGTCAGCGCCAGCAGGCATCGGTACTGGTTTTAATTCGAGCGGGGGAGACTCCGCGTGTTGTGTTAACGCTCCGATCTAAGGGGCTCAGCGCACATGGGGGAGAAGTCTCATTTGTCGGCGGAAAGCAAGATCCCGAGGATGCTAGTCTGGAATTGACTGCGCTGCGAGAAACTCATGAGGAACTCGGGATCCCGCCGCAAGCGATTGAGATTTTGTCTCCGCTACCAGGCTTAGTTTCAAAGCATGGCCTTTGGGTGACACCTTTTGTGGCGCTTATGGATGAATTGACACCCATAAAACCAAATCCCGGAGAGGTGAGCGAAGTGTTTGAGGTGCCTATCCCCTGGCTGCAGAACGATCCTAGAACCGCAACTGAGCGATTGGACCGGCAAGGTGAAGTGCAGTTGGCGCCAGTTTACGACTATGAGGAATACAGAATTTGGGGTCTAACGGCGCTCATTTTGGAGGATTTCATTCGCATTGGGCTTACGGATTCGAGCGAGACAGTCGACCCTGTGCTATGATTTTTCCAGCGGAAAAACCTCAAATAAGGCGCATAGATGATTTTTAAACTCGACGATTTTGAACCGAAGGTGCACGAAGATGCTTGGGTCGCTGATAATGCCAGCGTAATCGGGCAAGTGACGCTGAGCAAAGGCGCGAGTGTTTGGTTTAATGCGGTGTTAAGAGCCGAGCATGCGCCGATCGTGATTGGTGAAAATTCCAATGTTCAGGATGGCTCAGTGCTGCACGTTGACCCGGGTATGGCTTTGACATTGGGCAAAAACGTGACCGTGGGGCACAAAGTGATGCTGCATGGCTGCACCATTGGAGATGAATCACTTATCGGAATCAACGCGGTTGTGCTAAATGGCGCAAAAATTGGTCGAAACTGCCTGATCGGCGCCAATGCATTAATCGCAGAAGGAAAAGAGATTCCCGATGGATCGCTGGTGATGGGCTCTCCCGGTAAGATTGTTCGGACCTTAACCCCTGAGCAGCAGCAGGGTTTGTTACAAAGTGCGAAGCATTATGTCGAGAACGCTCGCCGCTATAAAGCAGGGTTAAGTCTCATCAGTTGAGGGTTGGCAGGGCCAAGCTCCCAGAGTATTATTCGCTGATCTTGGCTCGATGGTGAAGGCACCTTCAACAAAATGACTTATGGATTCCACACTGAGCGCGTCAGCCAGTTATGCAAAGCGTTGTGTCCTTCGCTTGTCCACCTCGGGCTACTACGACTGCCGTTGTAGGCGGCCGTTACCAATTCCTGCATTGAGAAAAAAAGCTTGCTTCAGTCGCAAGCACATCATTCTTTTATGAGGAAAAATTGATGAGTACCAATTCAGTCAAAAATAATGAGGCAGGGTCCGTAAAGGCCATGCCGTATCAGAAATATAAACCCTTTGAGCCCGTTGCTTTAAAAGATCGCACCTGGCCTGATCAGACGATCGATCAAGCGCCTAGATGGTGTAGCGTTGATTTGCGAGACGGTAATCAAGCCCTGATTGAACCGATGACGCCGCTTGAGAAGCAAATGATGTACGATTTGCTTGTTGATCTGGGGTTTAAAGAAATCGAGGTTGGGTTCCCAGCTGCATCACAAACCGATTTCGACTTTGTCCGGAAAATCATTGACGAAGGCTTGATACCTGACGATGTTACGATTCAAGTGCTTTGTCAGGCGAGAGAAGATCTGATTACTCGAACGATCGAAGCCGTTTCTGGCGCCAAAAATGTGATCTTCCATCTCTACAACTCGACTTCAACGCTGCAGCGCAGAGTTGTTTTTGGAAAGTCCAAAGACGAGATTATTCAGTTGGCTACTCAGGCGACTGAGCTGGTTAAGGCCTACACTCGGCCGCTTGAAGCCGCTGGTACAAACGTTATTTTGGAGTATTCACCTGAAAGCTATACAGCAACGGAGATGGATTTCGCCGTGGAAATTTGTGCTGCCGTGATGCAGGTTTGGGGCGCGACGCCCGAAAAGAAAGTCATCTTAAACTTACCGGCAACAGTTGAGATGGCTACTCCCAACATCTACGCCGATCAACTTGAATATTTTATGCGTCATTTGCCGAGACGCGATTTGGCGGTGATCAGCCTGCACACCCACAATGATCGTGGAACCGGGGTGGCGGCCTCTGAGTTGGGCTTAATGGCGGGAGCCGAGCGCATAGAGGGGACGTTGTTCGGTAACGGAGAACGAACCGGCAACTGTGACATCATTACGATGGCAATGAACTTGTTTTCTCAAGGGGTGGATCCTCGATTACATCTCTCGGATATGCAACGGATCATCGCTGTGTCAGAAGCCTGCACGAAGATCCCGATTCATGTCCGTCAACCCTATGCCGGCGAACTGGTTTTCACTGCTTTTTCCGGATCTCACCAAGACGCCATTCGAAAAGGAATGGCGTATGTAGAGTCAGGCTCTGATGGTGCCTGGGAAGTGCCCTATTTGCCGATTGACCCAGCAGACGTCGGTGGTTCGTACCGAGAAACGGTTCGAGTCAATAGCCAGTCAGGAAAAGGAGGCGTGGCTTTTATTCTCGAAAACTATTTCGATGTCCATCTCCCAAGGGATTTACTGCTTGAACTCAGCCCAATTGTTCAACAGAAATCTGAGTCTGATGGCGGAGAATTAAAACCTGATACGATTTGGAAGACGTTCGTTGAGGAGATGGTTGATGTTGAAGGACCGTATCAGCTGATAGATTATCAGATCAATACAATTCCTGGAGAACGCGAACACTGTTCGGCGAGAATTCGCGTCTCTGAGAGTGAAATAGCGATCGAGGGAGAAGGCGCCGGACCCATTGACGCGTTTGTCAGCGCACTGGCCAAAACACTCAATGAGTCGGTGAATGTCGTTGATTATCAAGAGTATGCGCTCAATGAAGGTAGCGAAGCCAAGGCAATCAGCATTATAGCGATTGCGGATGCAGAGTCCTCGAAGTGTTTCGGTGTAGGCATTAGCCCGAACACGACGACGGCAGCTTTTCGGTCGATTATCGCAGCCCTTAATCGGCTATGGCGTGAAAGCTAATGTTTAGGCTTTAGACTTTAGGGCTGATCGGTGGCGGCTGTCTTCGATCTTGATCATCAAGCACCTTTTTAATCTGCCGCTATAGCGTAAGGAATAGGAGCCATGATGGAAGAACAAGTTTTCTTGGCCGTTCTGGCTGTGATGCTAGCGTCAGCTTTACTCTTTTGGCTGGTCAGGTTGGGTCAAAAGTTGGATCGATTACAGGCCTTGCAGGGTAATGTTGTCGAACGCCGACAAAGCATCTCCGAGGTCTCGGAGCGCCAAGAAGAAAGTTTCTGGAAATGGTTTAGGACCAGCACGGTCGCGTGCGTTGTGGTCAGGCGTCAAGTCATGATCCGCGTAAACCCAAGCGCCGAGGCATTGCTGGGCCGCCCCGAAACGGAACTCGTCAACCAGCTCGCTTCCAATTTTATGACGGAAGCGAGTGCTGCATTCGCTAAAGAATTGGGCTTCGAGCCGCCGCTTGCTGAAAGAGAGTATGAGGTGGTTAAGCCCAATGGTGAAATTATGTCGATCGTGACTCTGCCGTCGATGATGTCTCTTGATGGTCAAGACACTCGAGTTCTGATGTTGTTTGACGTCACCGAACGCAAGGTTCGTGAGCGAATGCTGCGCAGCTCAGAACAGAATTTAGAGGCAGAACTGGGTGAAAAAGTTGCTTCCCTTGATGAAGCGCAGCGATATTTGGGGCTCGCGCTCGAGCATTTTTCCGAGGGCTATATTCTGGTTGATGACAAGCAGTCCATTCGGTTTTTAAATCGCAGAGTCAGAGCGATATTTCCTGACGCCGCGCATTGCATGAAGCAAGGCGCAGATTGGTTATCTGTTGTGGATACTATTTTAGCCAGTGAGGATATTGAGAGTAACACCCCAGGAAGCCAAGAAGATATTCGCGCTTGGTTTAGAAGTGGCGCAACCGCAGGCGTTCTGCATAGGGACTTTCAGTTCAGAGGGGATCGCTGGGCAAGAATCACGATTAAAAGCCTGCCCTCGGGGGAGCAAATTATCACTGTTGTGGATATCTCGGAGCTCAAGGCATTGGTTGAGCGCGCAGAAGTAGCAGCGGCATCCAAGTCGAATTTTTTGGCGAGCATGAGTCATGAAATACGAACACCGATGAACGGTATTTTGGGGATGGTCGATTTGATGAAGCGCAGTGCGCTTGATGAGAATCAGACGGAAATGGTGAAAACCATACAAGACTCTGGCCAGGCGCTGCTGTCTCTGATCAACGATATTTTGGATATTTCGAAGGTTGAGGCTGGGAAAATAGAGCTGGACCTAGTTGCGTCTGATCTCGCTGAGGTAGCCGAGACTGCGCTTGAAGTCATTTCGACAAATGCCGCGAAGAATGAGCAGTCCCTTATTCTTAATTTTGATCCATGTATACCAAGTAACCTTATGCTAGATCGTATGCGGTTGCGTCAGATCCTGGTTAATTTGGTTGGGAATGCGATTAAGTTCTCGCCCCTTCAAGGTGAAATTGTTGTGCGATTGGAGTTGCTCGATGGCGGGCCACCAGGTCTTTCGGCGCTCCGGCTGAGTGTGATTGATCGCGGTATTGGGCTCTCGGATGAGGCCAAAGAAAACATCTTTGCTGATTTTGCCCAAGCTGAGAAATCGACGAGCAGAATCTACGGCGGGACAGGGTTGGGGCTTGCGATCTGTCGGCGGTTAGTTGAGGTAATGGGCGGCACGATTTTTGTCGAAAGCACTTTGGGAGACGGGGCAACGTTTAGTTTCGACCTAACCCTAGAGCCTTCAGAGCCCGGTGCCGTCGCTCGCGATCAGCTCGATCTTTCTGAAATCGATGTGCTGTTTATTGGTGCTTCCGATGAGGCCTTTGGTGCCATGGCGCGCGGACTCAATTTTAGTGGTGCCCGGTGTCATCACGTCGGTGATGCAAGACAGCTGCAATCGATGCTCGGCCGCTGTGCGGCTGAGTCAGCAAAAGTAGTGATTCTGTCTGAAAATTATTCGCGGAGCGAACAGGAAACTATTTGGCGGCAAGAGGAGGCAGTCCAAGCGCGGGGGCCGTTGGGTTGGGTCTTCCTCAGCGCCAATCGCGGTCAACGGCTTCGCAAAATTGCCGAGCGCTTGGCGCTAATTGGTAGTAGTCCTTTTCGGTGGCGTGAAATGATTTCTGCCGTTTCTTTGATGGCTGGTAGAGAAGGGTTTCCGGAGGTGGGTGTTGAAGGCCCCGAATTACAGGAGGCCTGGGTGCCGATGACGGCTGCAGAGGCCTCTGATGCCGGACTTTTAATTCTGGTTGCTGAGGACAATGTCGTTAACCAGCAAGTGATTCGGCGCCAGCTCAACACTCTGGGTCTTGCCTGCGAGCTGGCAGCAGATGGTGTTGAGGCGCTCGATCGAATTCGTCGAGGGGGTATTGGATTGCTTCTGACTGATTGCGACATGCCCAACATGGACGGCTATGAATTGACTCGACGTATTCGGCAGGAAGAGCAGGGGCGCGCGGGCTTGCCGATTATCGCCATTACAGCCAGTGCGATGGAGGGTGCTGCTGAAGCTTGCATTGAGGCGGGCATGAATGATTATCTTTCGAAGCCCCTGGAAATCTTAGTCCTGCAAGATATGCTCAGATCGTATCTGCCGAATCCGCGGTTAAATGAGTTCAATGTTGTTTCGGATTACGCCGAGCAAGATGCTTCTTCGACGGAATTGGCGGTTCTGGACCTAGCTGAGATGAAAGTCTTGTTTGGTAACGATTCTGAGCTGCTCAATCCGTTGCTTGACGAGTTTGCTGAATCTGCTGCGGCAACCGTTCATGAAATGCGAGCTGCCGCCAGTGATGCTAATTTTGATGGGGTTCGATCAACCGCACATAAACTAAAATCCTCGGCGAGAACCATCGGTGCATATCGGCTTGCGGAGTTATGTCTCGCGCTTGAACAGGCGGGAGGAGAAAGAGACTCAATGACTGTGCAAAAGAACATGGGTCAATTGGGAGCAATTTTTAACGATGTGACTGATGCGATCGCCGATCAAACCAAAGTGTGATTCATCATCTATTCGCCGTTGCTAAAAAGTTTGGCCGTGACGATCATATTCCCTTTGAGCCGTATAACTTCGATTCGATAGTCCGCTATTCGAATACAAACGGGCGCTTCGGGAATGGTCTCTAAGGTCTCGGTAATGAGGCCATTAAGGGTTTTAGGGCCGCTTGCGGGAAGTTGCCAGTTGAGGGTGCGGTTAATGCTACGAATCGTGGCGCCGCCGTCGACGTAGTAAGAGCCGTCTGCTTGCGGGTGAATATCGCTGCTGGCTGCTGCGAGATCGGTGGTAAATTCTCCAACAATCTCTTCTAAAATGTCTTCGAGCGTCACGATACCCTGGATATCTCCATACTCATCCACCACCAGGCCGATCCGCTCTTTTCGCTTTTGAAAGTGCCGGATTTGAGTCTGCAACGAGGTGTTCTCGGGTACGAAATAGGCTTCGTCCAGTTCTTGCATCAATGCGGCTTTGGTCAGTGTTTCGTTGGATAAAAATCGTATTGCGCTGCGGACATGCAAGATGCCTGCGATATTTTCTATGCTTTCGTGGAACACGGGTAGTCGGGTGTGCTGCGCGGTGCGGAGCTGCTGGATAATGGTTTCGAGGTCGTCATCGAGATCAATGCCAATGATGTCGCTCTTGGGTACCATAATATCATCGACTGATGCCTCATCCAGATCCAAAACGCCAAGCATCATATTCTGGGATTGGGATGCGATCTTGGCGCCTTCATCGACAACGGTTCGAAGTTCCTCTCGGCTAAGATGATCCTCATTTTTTGACAGGTGGTTAATGCCCAATGGCTTGAGAAGTAGGTTGGCCAGGGCCGAGACCAGCCACACCAGAGGATAAAGAAGTTTCAGCAAGATATTTAAGATGTGTGAGGACGGCAATGCGAGCCGCTCTGGGAAGGCAGCGGCGATGGTCTTAGGTGCGACCTCAGCAAAAATAAGAAAAACAAACGTGCAAATCACAGGAGCCCATGCCACGCCGCTCTCTCCAAGGATTTCTATAGCTAAAAGGGTTGCGATCGATGCTGCTGAGAAATTGACAAAATTATTTCCGATAAGAATGACACCGAGCAACCGGTCTGGTCGCTCTAACAGCTTGGAAGCGCGCCTAGCACCTCGATGCCCTTTTTTTGCCAGATGACGCAAGCGATAGCGGTTGAGCGCCATCATCGCCGTCTCTGAGGCAGAGAAATAAGCCGAGAGTAAAATAAGGCAGACCACTGCGGAAAACAGTGCGCCAATTGATGGTTGGTCCAAAGGTGGTTGGCTCAAGCAGTATTGAGGGGAACTTGTAGCGGATCGGTCAGTTGATTGTCAAGACCCGTGGATCAGACTAATAAAATTTCGACGACGAATTTGCTGCCAAAGTACCCTAGCGCAAGCAGGATGAAGCCGGCTAACGTCCAGCCTCCGGCGAGAGATCCGCGCCATCCAAGTTGATACCGTCCCCACAGTAAAATAACGAAAATTACCCAAGCCATCGCAGTTAAAATAGTGTGATGTAGCAGCCCTCGAACGGCCATCGACTCCATGAAGAGCAAGCCTGTGAGTATTGATAGGCTCAATGCGATCAATCCGATCCAAATGGATTCAAATAGTAAGGTGTCGAGTGTCTGAATCGGCGGGATTACGGATTGTGTAGGCTGCTTGAGTTTCAGTTTTTGATCGAAAAAAGTCAGATAGATTGCCTGTAAGGCGGCCAAGGCCAAGACGCTATAGGCGAGCATTGAAAGCACAATGTGGAGTGACAAGGCCGGAGGAACATTCACCCGAAGCGAGGCGCTGTCCGGCAAGCTCCACTGCAGCAAAACAACCAACGCCGCAATTGGAAAAACGATTTGGCCTAGGTGGTGCATGGATTGACGAAGGTGATTGAGAACGATCACAAAACTCATTGCGAACAGCGTTACGCTGAGCATCGGCATGAGACCCAGGCTGACCCTGTCGCCCTCAAACAACGATAGGCTCAAGTAGGCGGCGTGGGTTAAGCAAGCCAAAAACCCCAATACTCCGCTCCAACCGCGCTGCTGCCGCTTTACAGACGCCCGCAAAGCGCGATAAGCGAGGATCCCGTTGACCAGATATAAGGCGCAGGTCGCTGCTGTCAAAATGATCAGTGAAGATTCATCGAAGGATGTAAGACTGTTCATGGTTGGCCCATGGCAAGATAACTTAGTCTATAATATCAGCAAAGGCTCGGTTTCGGGGTGTTGCTTTTTGCAATGATTGAACGCATCGAGCGCGTGCAAACGTTATAGGGTCTGCAATCCTGATCGGTGTATCCGTGACTGGAACCTGCGGGCTAAGGGTGAAATACGGTATGTTTGAATCGTTAACCAGTCGAGTCAGTCGTGCGCTTAATCAAATTGGCGGTAAGCGGACGTTGTCGGAGGACAACATTGCTGAAACGCTGCGGGAAGTTCGCCTCGCATTGCTTGATGCAGATGTAGCTTTATCTGTTGTTCAGGATTTTCTCAGTCGAGTCCGTCAACGCGCGTTGGGTGCTGAGGTTAGCGCGAGCCTGTCTCCTGGACAAACCTTCTTAAAAATAGTCAACGAGGTTTTGGTAGAGGTTATTGGGGGCGCCTCTCAAGGCCTGAATCTCAACACGCAACCCCCAGCGATCATCTTGCTGGCTGGCCTTCAAGGTGCGGGCAAGACCACGAGCGCAGCTAAGCTAGGTGTTTGGCTGAAAGAAAAACAAAAAAAGCGCGTGATGGTAGTAAGCGCGGATGTCTATCGACCTGCAGCCATTGAGCAACTTCGAACTTTGGCAGATTCGGCATCGCTTGAATTTTTTGAATCAAGCGTTGATCAGGCCCCTGCTCAGATCGCCAAAGACGCGCTGGCGGCTGCAAAGACGCAGTTTATGGATGTGCTGATTGTCGATACGGCAGGCCGCCTGGCGATTGATGATGCCATGATGGCAGAAATCTCTGGTCTTCAAACACAACTGAACCCAATTGAAACCCTCTTCGTCGTTGATGCTATGACCGGGCAAGACGCGGCGAATACTGCAAAGCAATTTGGCGACACCTTGCCTCTGACGGGTGTGATTTTGACAAAGGCCGACGGTGATGCGAGAGGGGGTGCTGCACTATCGGTCAGGCAGATTACCGGTCAGCCGATTAAGTTTGTTGGCCAGGGAGAGGGAACAGATGCGCTTGAACTGTTTCATCCCGACCGAATAGCGTCCCGAATTCTGGGAATGGGCGATGTGTTGTCGCTCATCGAAGAAGCTGAACAAAAGATCGACAAGAAGAAAGCAACAAAGCTTGCGAAGAAAATTCAAAAGGGGCGCGGTTTTGATTTGGCTGATTTTCGAGATCAGATTCAACAAATGAACAATATGGGCGGACTATCAGGAATGATCGATAAGTTGCCTGGTGCTGCGAATGTTGCTGAAGCTGCTAAAAGTCGAGCTGGTCAGCAGAACTTTGGACAGATGGAGGCAATGATTAATTCTATGACTCCGAAAGAACGCAGTTATCCAGATCTGATCAGCGGTTCTAGAAAGCGCCGGATTGCGATGGGCTCGGGTACCCAAATTCAAGACGTTAACCGGCTGCTGAAACAACACAAGCAGATGCAAAAAATGATGAAAAAATTGGGCCGAAAAGGCGGTATGGCCAACATGATGCGAGGAATGGGCGGTATGCTCAACCCGGGAGGCCAGTCTTTCGGTCGGTGAAACAATCCTCTTGGAGCCGCCTGAATAAAGCAGTTTTAGCGAAATTGCACCTGTGTTGTAGGATGACTTTCAGAGGTTTTATTCCGCTTGGGATTCCCTTACAATAGGCGCCCTTCGAGGGTGCTCGAAGAGAAAAGACACTGCGCGAGACTTGCGCAGTCCATTTAGAATTAAGCCCATTGGAGCTCGCGATAGATTTTGCGTGCCCATACAGTGAAGGCAGAGGCAGCATGGTAACAATCCGATTAGCGCGAGGCGGCAGCAAGAAACGACCTTTTTATTACGTCAGCGTTGCTGATCGTAGAGAAAGCCGAAATGGTCGATTTATAGAGCGTGTGGGGTTTTTCAATCCACTTGCAAGCGGTGCTGATGAAAAAATGCGTCTTGATCTAGATCGTATTGATTATTGGATGCGTCAGGGCGCTAAGCCTTCGGATCGAGTTAAGTCGATCGTAAAGACCTACCGAAAGATGGTTCAGACCGGCACTGATTCCGAAGCGGCCGCCTAGGCTGGCGGTGCGCCTTTGAATGACACGAAGGACTCATGGACTCAAGTCGGGTCCATTGTCGGAGTCTACGGCGTCAAAGGCTTCGTTAAAGTTTTCTCATACACCGAGCCCCCAGCTCAAATCCTTGATTATGCTCCTTGGCAAGTTCGGCAAGGGTCGAACGTCTCTACAGTCGATTTGGAAGCGAGTCGTCATCAAGACAAAAAAATCCAAGTTAGACTGAAAGGTGACACGGATCGTGACCAAGCGGAGTCTTGGGTTGGCGCTTCTATTTGGGTTCAAAAGGACCGGTTCCCAAAACTCGAAGATACAGAGTTTTACTGGCACCAACTCATCGGTTTGTCCGTTATTAATCTGCAGGGTGACCACTTTGGCGATGTTGTTCAAATTGTAGAGACTGGCGCCAATGATGTGCTCATCGTTCAGGGAACCGAACATAGCCTTGATCGCGAGCAGCGACTGATTCCTTATGTCGATGGTCATATTGTTCAGAGGATAGATCTGGAAGCGGGCGAAATTGTGGTGGATTGGCAAAAGGACTACGGATGAAATTGGCGGTAATCGCGCTTATTCCGGAAATGCTTACAGCCGTAAGAAATTATGGCGTAATCGGGCGAGCCTTCGAGCGTGGGCTGGCAGAGCTCACGGTCATTAATCCAAGAGATTTTGCGTTTGATCGTCACAGCACCGTCGACGATCGACCCTATGGTGGCGGGCCTGGAATGGTGCTCAAAGCCGAGCCTGTGATTGCCGCTGTGGATCATGCCAAGGAGCAGGTTGGCGAAGGGGCTGTTGTGATTCATTGCTCGCCTCGGGGTGTACCCCTGAGCCAGGCGCACCTGTCTCGGTGGATTGCAGATGGTAAACCCCTCATTTTCTTGGCCAGTCGCTACGAAGGGGTAGATCAGCGTGCGATTGATCTGCGTGTCGATGAGGAAGTCTGTGTTGGTGATTTTGTGGTCAGCGGTGGGGAACTGCCGGTGATGATGGTGCTCGATGCGCTGATCAGGTTGTTGCCAGGGGTGCTAGGGGATGAAAGTTCCAAAAATGATGAGTCTTTTGTTGACGGATTGCTCGAATACCCTCAGTATACGCGTCCTGAAACCGTCATGAACCTCAGCGTACCCGAGGTCTTGGTGAGCGGGGACCATCGAAAGATCGCGCTCTGGCGTCAAACACAGGCGAGATTGGTAACCGAGAAAAGACGGCCTGACTTGTTGGCCGAACGAAAGAAAACAGTGTTGGAGACAGATAACCGCTTAGAAAGCGGGAATAATCCAAAAAGTAGGAAACTTCATGAGTAAGAACAAAATTATTCAGCAAATCGAAGAAGCCCAATTGAAGGCAGATGTACCTGAATTTGGCCCCGGAGACACCTTAGTTGTTCAGGTAAGGGTTGCTGAGGGTAACCGACAGCGTCTTCAGGCTTTTGAAGGGGTCGTGATCGGTAAGCGAAACCGTGGTTTGAATTCAGCGTTCACCTTACGAAAAGTCTCTCATGGAGTCGGTGTGGAACGGACGTTTCAGACGCACAGTCCTCTCATTGATAGCATCACCGTGAAGCGTCGAGGCGATGTTCGGCAGGCAAAGCTTTATTATTTGCGCGAGAGAAGCGGTCGTTCTGCAAGAATTAAAGAAAAGCTTAAATAACCCC
>Ga0213863_10002164_pt1 | contig 14068 bp, 13 predicted proteins | sample PICome_8_FD_160128 | JGI IMG/M metagenome (GOLD analysis project Ga0213863, IMG submission 160128) | Coastal seawater microbial communities near Pivers Island, North Carolina, United States - PICO497 | ecosystem: Environmental > Aquatic > Marine > Coastal | place: USA: North Carolina... | reverse complement strand
TCATCTTTCATCAAGAGGCAAAGGAATAGGCCTAAGACTTGGTGTAAAGACTACTGGTTGTTCTGGTTTAGCATATGTAATTGAGTTTGCAGATAAAATTGAAACAGATGATAAAGTATTCGAAGACAAAGGTGTCAAACTAATTATTAACCCCAAAAGCTATGCTTATTTGAAAGGAACTGAATTAGATTTTGGCAGAGAGGGTCTTAACGAGGGTTTTAAATTTAATAATCCAAATGTTAAAGATAAATGCGGTTGTGGCGAGAGTTTTAATGTTTAATGGATATTCTGAAACAGAACTTTTTTCAATTATTTAATATAGAAATCTCAGTAGATATAAATAAATCTGATCTTGATGAAAAACTAAAAATATTGCAGAGTAATTTTCATCCAGATAAATTCTCGAGTGGTTCGGATTTCGAAAAAAGATTAGCCTTACAAATTTCTTCATATATAAATGATGGATATAAAATACTTGGTGATATAGTTTTAAGAGTCGAGTATATTCTAAAGATTAATGGCTTTAACAAAGATGAATCTAAAACTATTAATGATATTGATTTCTTACAAGAGCAAATTGAGTATAATGAGCTCATTGAGTCTTTAAAAGATAATTTGGATAACAGTATAATAGAGGATAATCTCTCAGGTGTTAAACTAAAATTAAAAAATACGATTAATAATATTAAACTAGCATATCAAGACCATGAGTTTGAAGATATGTGGCAGAATTTATCAAAACTAAGGTTTTATATTAAAAATATTAATGAACTTATAAATATGAGAAATAAATGAGCTTGCTTCAAATATCAGATCCTACAATAAAAAGTGATGATTTAAAAAAATTCGTAGTCGGTATAGATCTCGGTACTACAAATTCTTTAATAGCTTCTCATGATCCTAACCTTAGAATTTATCAGGATCAGGCTTCTAATCTGATACCATCTGTTGTCGCAATAAATTCAAATGATGACATTTTAGTTGGTAATCATGCATGCTTTCAAACAGATCCTGATACAACAACCATCGCATCTATAAAAAGGATAATAGGGTTATCTTATGAAGATATTAATAAACTTGAGCATAAAGAAAGCTTTTCAGTTGTTAAGGCTCAAAATGATCTTCCATGTATTTCTATTAATGATAAAGAGTATTCAGCAATTGATATTTCTTCTAAAATTCTTTCTCATCTTAAACAACTTGCCGAATCTACTGAAAATAAAATACTTGATGGTGCCGTAATAACTGTTCCTGCATATTTTAATGATATACAACGACAAGCAACAAAAAATGCTGCAAAAATAGCTGGTATTAATGTGTTGAGATTATTGAATGAACCTACCGCAGCTGCTCTAGCATATGGTCTTGAATCAAATGAGACAGGCTCTTTTATAATTTATGATTTTGGCGGTGGTACATTTGATGTGTCTGTACTTAACTTAGATAAAGGTATATTTAAGGTATTATCAACAGATGGCAATACGCGCCTTGGTGGAGATGATATTGATAATGCCATAAGCGTTTGGTTAACAAATACTTATTCATTTATGCAACATTATAGCTTTACTGAAATTAAACAATATGCAAAATCTATAAAAGAGTCTATTGGAGATCAAGAGTCTATATCTTTTAACATAAAAGAAAATTCAATTACTCTCACTCAAAATCAATTTCAAGATATTATTAACCCAATTCTAAATGAAACTTTTGAGATAATGAAAAATTCAATAACTGCTTCAGGCTTATCTTCTAAAGAAATAAAAAATATTATTCTCGTAGGAGGGTCAACAAGAATTAACTGTATTAAAAATCTTTTGGAACAAAAATTTTCTTGCTCTGTTTTAAATAATATAGATCCAGAAATAGTAGTTGCTCATGGTGCAGCAATACAAGCATCCTTACTGTCGGGTAATAATAAAGATAATATCCTTTTGCTTGATGTCTTGCCGCTATCTCTAGGCATCGAGACATATGGTGGGCTTGCAGAAAAAGTAATATTAAGAAATACACCTATACCAATAAAACTTAGAAAAACTTTTACTACCTTTAAAGACGGTCAATCTAAGTTATTAATAAACGTTATACAGGGCGAAAGGGAACTAGTTGACGACTGTAATTCATTAGGTAGTTTTGTCCTAACTGATATCCCTCCAATGGTTGCTGGAGGCCCAAGAATAGATGTAGACTTCCAAATTGATGCAGATGGCATCTTGTCAGTTTCTGCGACAGAAACAACAACAGGTAATACATCAACAATAGAGGTGAAGCCATCATATGGTTTATCTGAGTCAGATATTACTCAAATGATTAATGATTCCAATAAAAGCGCAGAAACTGATATGAATTTAAGACGACTAAATGAGTCTATTGTAGAGGGCAAGAGGGTAGTATATGCGCTAGAGCAAGCACTTGATAATGATGGTAAAGATCTTTTATCAAATGAGGAATATCGGTCCATTATTGATAAATTAGATGTTTTGAAATCAAGAATATCCGGTGATGATTCTGTCTCCATTGAAGAGGGAATCAAGGATGTTGAAAAACAATCTGAATTTTATGTTGAAAGAAGAATGAACAGTAGTATAAAGTCACTCATTGCAGGTAAAGGTATAGATGATATACTGTAAAACGTAATGCCAAAGATAACTTTTTTGCCAAATGAGGAAATATGTCCTGAGGGAGCTACTATTGAGGTTGCTAAAGGAACAAGTATATGTAGAGCCGCATTAGATAGTGGCATCTCCATAGAACATGCCTGCGAATTATCATGTGCATGTACGACATGTCATGTGTATATAAAAGAAGGTTTAGATTCTCTGTCAGATGCTACTGATGATGAGGATGATTATTTAGATAAAGCTTGGGGGCTTCAAAGTAACTCGAGATTAAGCTGTCAAGCTATTGTAGCCGATGATGATCTGGTTGTTGAAATTCCCAAATATACAATCAACCATGCTTCGGAGCGTCACTCATGACGCTAAAGTGGACAGATAGTCTTGATATTGCTATACAACTGGATGAAAAATTTCCAGACATTGATCCTCAGCAAATAAGATTCACTGATCTCCATCAGTGGATTTGCGAATTAGATGACTTTAGTGATGATGCATCGAAATCTAATGAAAAAATTCTAGAAGCTATTCAGATGTTATGGATAGAGGAGAAATAACAATGGAGCATGAGACAAGTCTTGGTATTATAAAACCCGATGCTGTAGAAAGAAACTTAATAGGCTCGATCATAAAGATTATTGAGGATAACAATATTAAAGTTAAACAGTTGAAGATGTTAGAGTTAACTACATCAATGGCTGAAGATTTTTATAGTGTCCATAAAGGTAAAATCTTTTATGATAAATTGATTTCTTATATGACATCAGGGCCAGTTGTATTAATGGTTCTTGAGGGAGAAGATGTCGTAATGAGATATAGAGAATTAATGGGTAAAACTAATCCTGAAGAAGCTGCCAATGGCACAATACGTAAGTTGTTTGCAAAAGACACTACTTTTAATTCCGTGCATGGTTCTGATAGTATTGAGAATGCTTTAGCTGAAATTAAATTATTTTTTTAACGCATACCTACTTATGAAAACTAACGCTATACAATCAATAAAGGGCTTTAAAGATATATTACCCTCTGAGATAAAATATTATAAGTATATTGAGAAAACAATATTCGATATCTCAAATCAATATGCCATTAATGAACTCAGATTACCTCTTATAGAAAAATCAGAGTTATTTATGAAATCAATTGGTAATAATACTGATATCGTCAATAAAGAAATGTATAATTTTGTTGATAAGAATGGAGAATCAATTTGCTTGAGACCTGAAGGTACTGCATCTGTTGTCAGGTCAGTGATTGAGCATAGTCTAGTTTATGATCGTGGACTTAAAAAACAAAAATATATGTACTATGGTCCTATGTTCAGACACGAAAAACCACAAAAGGGGCGATATAGGCAATTCAATCAATTTGGAGTAGAATACTTTGGTTTCAGTGATACAAATAGTGATTTAGAATTAATTATTTTAGGAAATCATATTTTTGATAAACTTGGCCTTAAGAATACAAATCTACATATAAATTCATTAGGAGATGAGAATGATAAAAGAAAATATGCAGAAGTCGTAAAAAAATTCTTTGTTCGTATTAAAGATAAACTTGATGACTACCAACTAAACACATTGAATAATAATCCATTGCGATTATTAGATAATAAAAAAGATAATATAAGGGATATTTTAGAAAAAATACCTACTATGAATGAGACTCTTTCAAATGAATCAAAAAATAGATTTAATATATTATTAAATAAACTAGATGAAACCGGCATAGATTATATATGTGATAATTCTATAGTTAGAGGTCTTGACTATTATAATGATACGGTATTCGAGTGGCGTGATACATCGCTGGGTAGTCAAAATGCCATTTGTGCGGGTGGTAGATATGATGCTCTAGTAAAAAATACCGGTGGCAATGATGTTCCTGCTATAGGCTTTGCTATGGGTATTGAGAGAATTGTTGAGCTTGTAAAAAATATTGATCTTCCTTTTAAGCATCAGTTGGTAATTCCAATAATATCAACATTAGCTGAAACTGAGTTATATGGGCTACAATTAACCACTGAGCTTCGTCATAGATACCCACATCTGAGTTTTTATAGCACTGATGGTTCTGCAAGCCTATCTTCGCAGACTAAAAGTGCTTTAAAAATTAATGATACTTTTATTATTCTGATAACTAATGAAAATATTAAGGATAAATCTATTACTGTTAGGATGAAAGAAAATAAAATGAATGATACCATTCTTACCAATGATGAATTAATTAAACTTATGGATAAATCATATGGCTGAGAATTATACTGAAGAAGAAGACAAGCTGATAAGTTGGTTTAAAGAAAATTATATGAATATAATAATAGGTATTGTTGTCGGAACAATATTAGTTATAGGATATAATTATCAACAAGATAGTGCTCTTAACAGTCAATATGAAATATCATTAAAATATGAAAAAGCTTTAGTTGGTTATCAGGAAAATGAATATGCTGACATACTTGCATTATCTGACGAGCTATCTAAAAATGACCCTGAAAATATCTATACATCTTTAGTACAACTCTATGCAGCCAAAATATATCATGATAAAAAACAATATGAAAAAGCTCTGAATTCATTGAATCATGTAATATTATATTCTAAATCTGATGAAATATTAAATATAGCTAAGCTAAGATCAGCGAGAATTCTTATATACCTTAAAAGATATGATGAAGCTAAAGATAAAATTATTTCAATAGAAAATTATACTTCTCAAGTCATTCCTACAGAATTATTGGGTGATGTTGAATATTATAGTAATAATCTCAAAGAAGCTAAAAAAATCTATCAATTAAGCCTAGATAATGAAATGACTCCTAATAAGAGAAAAATAATAGAAAATAAAATCAACTCAATAAATTAGCATGAAAAAATTAGTTGTTATATATTTATCGTTTTTCATTACAAGCTGTAGTAGTTTAAATCTATCCTCTGTATTGGATATAACTAAATCGAATTCATACAAAAAAGTAGACAATGCTATTAGCATTAGAAATATCTGGTCTACAGATATTGGAGACGAAAGAGATTATAAAACTGGAGTTCTTCAGCCTGTTTTTTTAGACGATGTTGCTTATACAATTGATAGCAATGGTTTCATAAGTGCGACAAATTTATATGATGGTAACACTCTATGGACAGCAAGTCTTGATATGGAAGTATCATCAGGTTTGTCTGTCCACAATAACAAAATATTTTTTGGTACTAATGATGGAAGGTATTATGGCTATGATATTGAAGACTTAGGAGACTCCTATTCTTTCTTTAATAGCATCAATTTTATAGATTTCTTGAGTGATAAGTCTTTTAATCCTATTCTCAATATACAGCTTAAAACCGAAGCCTCGTCGCCAGCGATCGGCATCAATGATTTAGTTTTTGTAAAACTTGATGATGGCGACACAGCTGCTATAAATATTGGAGATAATAATCTTGAGTGGACTTATAAGGGTAGAAATGTGCCTCTCAGTATTAAAGGATCTGGTTCTATTGCATACCAGAATAACAATATATATGTTCCTCGAGATGATGGAAATATAATTTCATTAGTATCTACTAGTGGCAAATTAAATTGGTTAACATCAATTTCTGCTAGATCAGGTAGAAACGAGCTAGAGTCTCTGAGAGATATAGAAATATCACCAATTATCAGTAATGGAGTTTTATTCATAGGCTCTTATCAAGGAAACTTAGTTTCTATTGATATATTAAATGGTAATATAATTTGGTCCAAACCGATGTCAGTCATGTCACATTTCAGCGTAGATGACAGTAATCTTTATGTATCTGATGATTCTGGGTATATATATTCAATTGATCGCTACAATGGTGATGTGCAGTGGAAGCAAAGTACTCCAAACAATATTCAGTCAACACAGACATTTATCATAGATAATTATATACTTTCTCTGAGTATAGAAGGTCATATAATGGTAATTGATAAAACAGATGGAAAAATTCTTGTGTTTAAAAGTGTTCTGAGTGACATAGATCCTCAAGCCAAAGGTTTATTACTAGATAAAGTCCTTTATATAGTTAGTAAAAATGGTAGACTCAACGCAATTAAAATCAATTAATTGTTATCATGAAAAATAGTATTGCTATTGTTGGCAGAACAAATGTAGGTAAATCTCTTTTATTTAATAAATTGACTCGTGCTAGAAAATCTCTCGTTATAGATTATCATGGTGTAACCAGAGACATTAATAGTGGTTATTTATTATTGGGTAATCGTTCTTTATATATTGAAGACACCGGAGGTATTCCTGAGGAAAATGATAAATTTAGTAGTCAGATACTTGAAAAAGCATCTCAATCAATCATCAAAGCTAAATTAATTTTATTTGTTGTGTCGGCTGCAGACGGACTTACTATTCAAGACCATGAAATTTGTAAAATGTTAAGAAAACTTGATAGACAAGTTATTCTACTAATTAATAAAACTGACTTATCTAAAAAATCACAACCAATAAGTGACTTCTATAAATTAGGCATCAAGGATGTCCTCCACATATCAGCTAAAAATAATATTGGTCTATCGGAATTAAAAGATAAACTCTCTCTTGTTTTGGATGGTGATGAAATAATCGAGAAAGATATATTTAGGAGAGTTTCAATTGTTGGGAAACCTAATGCTGGAAAATCTACATTAATTAATACTTTATTAAAAGAAGAGAGGATGATTATATCTAGCGAGGCAGGGACAACATTGGATGCAATTGAGATACCATTCACATTCAAAAATAATAATTTTTTATTATATGATACAGCGGGAATTATGCGTAAGTCAAAAACAATATCTACAATACAAAAATTTAGTATCAATAGTACATTGAATACTATTAAAAATACCGATATATGCATATTCATGATTGATGCTAATGCAGGGATAACAAAGCAAGATAAAACTATTCTAAATATAATTAGAAAAAATAATAAAGCTTTTATAGTTGCAATTAATAAAATTGATACAAAAAGCCAACAAGAGTTATCAGAACTCAAAAAAGATTTAAAATATTTTTCTAATATTACTGACAATGCCACAATAATTATGATATCAGCCATCAATAAAGATAATATTAAAAAATTACTTCATACTTTATCAAATATTTCTTATTCTATTTACAAAAGATATAAGTCATCTTTGTTGACAGATATATTGAGTGAAGCCTTGAATGATCATCCGCCACCTATGATCAATAATAGAAGAATAAAGCTTAAATTCGCCCAACAGGCTAAATCAGATTCACTTTCCATTATAATTTATGGCAACCAAATAGATAAATTGCCATCATCCTATGAAAAATATCTTAAAAACTATTTTATTGACAAATTGAGCTTAGTTGGCATACCACTGAAAATAACACTTTCTTCACAAAAAAACCCATTCGATTGAATGGGTTTTTAATTTAAAAAGTTTTAAATCTTATTCAGCAGTTTTTGGACTAATAATATTTTTAACTTCTGAAATTTTGTTTGCTGGGAAGCCTCCTGTATCGGCATGTTCCTTGATTAAGTCTGCATTGTCTGCATTGTAAACACAGTAAACTTTGTCACCAGTTACGTAACTATGGACCCATTCAATTCCAGTTCCCATATCTTTTAAAATCCCACATGATTTTTGTGAAATTCCTTGTAGATCTTCTTGTTTTAAATCTCCTGCACCAGGGATTTCTCTCTCTATTACATATTGTGGCATATTACCCCTCCTGTTTTATATATCATCTATTTTGCTATGATTTACATAAACCTTCAAGGTTTATATTGCCTATTGCTATTTAATCTATGAGCAATTCTGGATCGATATATGTGTTATTTACTAGGATAGACCAATGTAAATGCGCTCCAGTTGATTTTCCAGTTGATCCTACTGTACCAATAACTTGACCTTTTTCTACTAATTGGTTTTCTTTTACAAGTATTTCATCAAGATGGATCATAATGCTCTTTAAACCTCTTCCATGATCTAGAAATATTGTTTTGCCATTGTAAAAAAAGTCTCCAGTTAATATAATTTTTCCAGATGATGGTGCAACAATATTCGTTCCTGTATCAGCCGCTATATCAAATCCATTATGATAATTACCTTCTACACCATTATAAAATCTTTTAGTACCAAATGTACCTGTGGTGATACCTTCCACTGGTATAATGAAGTCTAAATCAGGATTATTTTCAAACCATATTTTTCTTGCTTCAACCAACTTTTCCTTATCTTTTTTTATTTTTTTTAGCAATCTTTCACTTGGCTCTGTATATTTTTTATTAATATTAATTTTCTGTATTCTATAATCTTTGGGCATTATATTTATCTTAACTTTTCTTAAAACAGTCCCTATCTCGTTTTTTACTTCTAAATTATGTTGATTACTTTCTGAGTGATAAGATATGCCATAAAGAAGATAATATTTATTATCTTTATTCCACTTAAGTATTCTTTGGCCATGTACATGAAGATCTTGATTGAACTCTGCCTTACTGATTTCAGTTATATAAATACCACCAGGATGAATATTTGAAGAAGTACTTGAAGCATATGAGGATGATGCAAGATATTGGCTTGCAATTATAATCAATATATAGAATCTGATTAATCTCATACTAAAATGTTATTATTATCTTTCCATCCCTTTTTGATGTATTTTGTGCTTATCGTAGTGGTAATGCCGCCTCTAACTTTCCAATATCCAATTACAGACATATACCTAGGTTTTATTAGCACTCTAATATCTTTTAGTATGCTATTAGTATTATCTTCATGAAATGCTCCAACATCCCTATATGAACCCATGTATAATTTTAATGACTTTAATTCAACGCATAGTTTGTCAGGGACATAATTAATGACAAATTCTGCAAAATCAGGCTGGCCTGTTAATGGACATAAGCAAGTAAATTCTGGTATATCCATGGTAATTAAATAATCTTCCTTTGTCTCTGGGTTCTCAAATGTATCTAAAATTTTACTGTGTAATTTCATTAATATATCTCCTGATAGTAGTATTATACCTAAGATAATATTATAATCTATTGAAGGGTTCTCTATGCGTCTAACGAAAATTAAATTAGCTGGTTTTAAAACATTTGTTGATTCAACAACACTCTCCTTCCCAAGTAACTTGACTGGCATAATTGGTCCAAATGGTTGCGGAAAATCAAATATAATTGATGCAATACGTTGGGTCATGGGTGAGTCATCAGCTCGAAATCTAAGAGGAGATTCAATGGATGATGTTATTTTTTCTGGTTCATCCTCTAGATCTCAGGTTAGTAAAGCATTCATAGAGTTATATTTCGATAATGAGAATAATACCTTAGATGCTAAATTTGCTAAATATTCTGAAATAGTCATCAAGAGAGAAGTCTCAAGAGATGGTATCTCAAATTATTATTTGAATAATACAAGGTGTCGTAGAAAAGATATTAAAGAAGTTTTTCTAGGAACGGGTCTTGGCCCAAGAAGTTATGCAATTATTGAACAAGGTATGATATCTAGGTTAGTAGAAGCTAAACCTGATGAGCTTAGAAGTTATCTTGAAGAAGCAGCTGGAATTAGTAAGTATAAAGAAAAAAGACGAGAGACTGAACTTAGACTAAAACATACAAAAGATAATCTAAACAGACTAAATGATGTAATGAAAGAAATAACCTCTCAGCTTGGTAAGCTTGAAAGACAAGCAAAAGCTGCTAAAGATTATAAAGAGCTACGTGAGAATGAAAAAGAACTAAAATTAAATCTATTAAGCTTAAGGTGGAATAATTACAATAATGAGATAGAGATACTTGATGCCGATATAAGCAAGAACAATATAGAACATGAAAAACAAAAGTCTTTGATTACAGGAAAAGATAAATTAATTGAAGAGACTAGGATTAAACGAGGAAATGAGCAAGACTCATTTAATACAACACAGGCGGACTTTTATCATATAGGTAGTGAAATTGCGAAATGTGAAAAAGATATAGAGCATAGCGAACAAACAGAATCATCAAGACTCAAGTCAGTAGATGAGGTTATTAAATCAATTGATAATCTAAAAAGTAAATATGCTACTGAAAAGGATAGGAGTATTGCAATTGATAAATCTGTGATTAATCAACAAAAAGAGCTTGCTTCAATAACAGGTAAGTTAGAGAAATTAAATAATGAAAAAATAAATGCTAATAATGCGTTACAAAACTGGCAGCTACAATATAATGAATTTATTTCTCAGCAGCTAGAGACAAAAAATAAGCAAGAGATAGAGAAAACAAAAATAAGCGCTTCAGAAAAATCTATTGATCTATTAACGAAAAGATTAAAAATACTTGAATCGTACACAATTCCAGAAGACAAAAGTTCTAAAGACAAGAATGATATCATGATGTCAGCTAGTGAGATCCAGCAACAGATATCTACACTATTAGTTGATATACAAAGATCAGATTACTTAAAATCCAAGACTGATAAACTCTTTGACTTATTGCCAAATAATCTTAAAAATTTGTCTGAAAGTTTTAAATACCTAGTTAAGAAGATCAAACTACTTGTAAGATCTCAGCAAGATGAAATCAATGATATTAGAATCAAAATAGAAGACTATCAAAAAGATGTAACAAGAGGTAATGAAGCTCTAATTTCTTTAAAAAATAAAATTCTAAAAAATGATAATATTAAAATTAAATTTGATAAAGAACGTATTGAATTCAAACAGATAATTGATAAAGTCTTATGGAACATAGAAGAATGTCAGCTTGGACAAAATGATGTTAATGTTGCTATTTCTTCGCTATCATCTGAAAAATCTGCAGTAGAAGAAAATTTATCTCGTTTAGACATTGAGATCACACAAATGAACGATAGGAGATTATCTCTATTATCAAATGAAAATAACATTGAAAAACCATCATCTGATATGCAGAACTTACTGAAAAAATTATTAAAAGATAAGAAAAGCAAAGAGTCAGAGCTTGGTAATTTAAGAGATAATTTATCTACTTTAGATAATTTAATATTAACTTATGAGTCTGAAAAGAATGATATCAATAATATTATCACTGATATAAGAGAGCATCTTGAAAAAAATAAGATATTATTGAGTGAGAAAACAGCCCAAAGAAACGCCCTGAAGGATAATACTGAAATATCTATCATTGAAATAGAAAAGGCAATTCAGGAAAAAATCTCTGATGAAACAATTGAAACAATAGAAAAAAATATTGAAAGGGTGCAGAAGAGAATAGATTCCCTTGGTGCAATTAATTTAGCTGCAATAGATGAATTAAGAGATCAAAACGAAAGAAAGTTATATTTAGATAACCAATACAATGATTTATCTAAATCTGTAGAAACATTAGAAAATGCAATTTCAAAAATAGATCAAGAGACAAAATCTAAATTCAAAGAAATCTTTGATCAAATTAATAATAATCTTAATAACTTTTTTACTAAAATATTTGGAGGCGGCAAGGCATATCTTGAGTTAACAGATAGCGATCTATTAAATACAGGCGTTTCCATTATGGCTAGACCACCCGGTAAACTTGTTAAAAATATTAATCTATTATCTGGTGGAGAAAAAGCAGGAGTAGGCATAGCTTTTGTGTTTTCAATTTTTAAAATAAACCCCGCACCTTTTTGTTTATTAGATGAGGTTGATGCTCCTTTGGATGATGCGAATAACAATAGATTTTGTAACGTCGTAAAAGAAATGTCTCAAACAGTTCAATTTATATTTATTACGCATAACAAATCAACAATGGAGTTAGCTGATGTGTTATCTGGCGTAACCATGCGTGAAGCAGGTGTATCGAAACTTGTCTCTGTTAATGTAAATGAAGCGGTTAATTTAACATCTGAAAATAGTATTAATACTGAGACAGCTAATAGACAAAACTAATATTATGCCACCTGATAAATCTGCATTACAAAAAAAATATAAGCTTTTGATACAAAAAATTAATTATCATAATAGAATGTATCATACTCATGATAGACCAGAAATTACAGACAAGGAGTATGATAGACTGTATTCTGAACTAAAAGATTTTGAAGACCTTAATCCTAGCCTTATACTAAAAGAATCTCCTACTAAAAGGGTTGGCTCGAAGCTTTTAAGCGGTTTCAGTAAAGTTAAGCATACAAAACCTATGTTGTCTCTCTCTAATGCTGCTACTTATGAAGATTTTTTAAGTTTCTATACAAGAATCACTAAAGACCTCAAGAACGATAACTTTGTTTTATCTGCTGAACCTAAATTTGATGGCCTTGCTATTAGTATTACTTATATAAATGGATATTATGATTCAGCTATAACTAGAGGAGATGGTTATGTTGGCGAAGATGTTACTTCGAATGTGAAAACAATTAAAACGCTCCCATTACTTCTCGAAGGCGATAATGTCCCGTCTAAATTATCATTAAAAGCTGAAATTTACATGAGTATTAGTGAGTTTAAAAAACTAAATAAAATACTTTCTCATAATGAAGAAAAAATTTTTGCTAACCCTAGAAATGTAGCTGCAGGAACTATAAGACAGTTAGATCCAAATATTGCTTCACAAAGAAACCTCAAAATATTCTTTCATGGATTAATCTATGATGATACTTTTTCTGACTTAAGTCACTCTGATTCCTTAACAAGGTTAGCATCTTATGGATTGCCAGTTTGCAATCTAAATAAAAAAATTCTGAGTACAATTGACGCTAAAAATTATTATGATCATCTCAATAAACTTAGAGCATCATTACCATATGAGATTGATGGTATCGTATTTAAGGTTGATAGTTATAAACAACAAGAAATACTTGGTTTAACATCAAAAGCACCAAAATGGGCGATAGCATATAAATTTAAATCTATAGAAGAAAAAACTAAGCTTCTTGGAGTGACGTTTCAAGTAGGTAGAACAGGGACAATTACCCCAGTTGCAGAATTAGATACTGTTAATATTGGAGGGGTAAAAGTAAGTAGAGCTAGTTTGCATAATATGGACGAAATAAATAGAAAAGACATTAGAATAAATGACACAGTTTTTGTAAAAAGAGCAGGAGATGTTATTCCTGATATTGATCGAGTTTCTTTGCCTGATCGTAAAAACAGTGTAAAAATTCAAGCTCCTAAAAATTGTCCAGCATGTGGCTCCCTCCTGATTAAATCATCAGCGCAATCTATATATAGATGCGATAATGAATATAAATGTAGACCGCAAATAGTGCAGTCAATTTTACATTTTTCATCACGTAAAGCCATGAATATCTCTGGTTTAGGAGAGAGTATAATTCAATCTTTGATTGATAATGAACTAGTCAATAATTTTGTTGATCTTTATAGATTAAAGATCAAGCACTTGCAAGGTCTAGAGAGAATGGCTAAAAAATCATCAGAGAACCTTATAAGATCAATATCTAATTCAAAAAGTACAACATTTGATAAATTTATTTATTCTTTGGGTATAAAAGAGGTTGGTATCACA
>Ga0213863_10002162_pt1 | contig 14069 bp, 14 predicted proteins | sample PICome_8_FD_160128 | JGI IMG/M metagenome (GOLD analysis project Ga0213863, IMG submission 160128) | Coastal seawater microbial communities near Pivers Island, North Carolina, United States - PICO497 | ecosystem: Environmental > Aquatic > Marine > Coastal | place: USA: North Carolina... | reverse complement strand
AGAAAGCACCAACCAAGAAAGCACCAACCAAGAAAGCACCAACCAAGAAAGCACCAACCAAGAAAGCACCAACCAAGAAAGCACCAACCAAGAAAGCGGCACCACCCAATAAGGTAGTCACTAAGAAAACAGGAAAAAAAATAATACTTAAACAAGCAACACCTAAGAAAGCAGAAATTATAGAAAACAGAGAAGAAGAATTTATTCCTCCGCCAGTACAGAAAGATTTAAAGGTTAATTTAAAAATGTTTGATAAAATGATGAATAAAGGATTTGTAAAAGGAAATATTCAATCAATAGATTATACAGCATCCGATAGAATTAGTGATATTATTCAAATATATTTACATAAAAAATATAAACAAAATTGTCCGATTTATCCAATAAAGATGCATTCTGGAGAACGTAGAGTATATTTTAAAAATTGGTATAACAAATACAAACGATATTATAGTAATACAAAAAATATACATACACTTGAACAATTTTTAGAAAGTGTAAAAAAAGATGATAAAAGAAACTATAATGATTGGGATGTTGATAGGTTTTTAAAAGATATTAAATTATGTTTAGAAACCGGTGAGAAATTAATCATAATACCTTTGCGATTGAAGACCCATTTAAATATGTTATTTATAAAGACTGAAACGCGTGAAATAATTCGCTTTGAACCACATGGTTCAGCATATAGAGGTTCTAAAAAAACAGAAGATAAAAAAACAAATACATTTTTAGAAAATTTAACAAGTAAAATAAATACTTATCTTGGACTTAAATCAAATCGTAAGTTTAAATATGTTTCACCATATGATGTATGTCCTCGTGGAATTTCGTCAGACTATAGAGGATTTCAATCATCTGATTTTTCTGGAAAGGTATTTATAAATGGAAACCCTTCGTTGGTTCAAAAAAATAAGAAAGAATCAGGGTTTTGTGCATTGTGGAGTTGGTTTTTTGCAGAATGTGTTCTTGCCAATCCAGATATACCAATTGATGTAGTATATAAAGAAGCAGATAAATCGTTAAGAGATTTTCCAATGAAAATTGCAATAATTATTCGTGGTTATTTTTTAAGTGTGAATGACGAATTGAAAGAAATGAAAGAAAAATATGATTCAATTACTGGAAAATACTTGACCAAAAATAAGGAAAAAATGAAGGAGGATAATTTTATATTTGATTATTTGACAGAGAGCAAAAGAAAACTTCAAAAGAAACCGAGAAAACCATTTGTTGGCGGCGTAAATAAAAAATACGCGTTTATTTTGCCAGATGCAAATCCGGATGCGAAACCATTGACATCATAAAGGTAAAAAAAGGTAGTAAAACCTCTCTCTTTCTTTTTTCAAAATTTTTATTTCAGAAATAACATCAAATCTATTCTATTAATCTTTTTCTATTCTATTAATTTTTTTCTATTATATCTAATTCATTTGCATATTCAAGTAAGTAATTTGCCAATGAATTCATTTTTGGTGATTGTGATTATGTGTTGTTGAGGATTGAAATCTTTCAGAAATTTGCGTTCATTAAATGTATTTTTGTATTGTTGCCAGATTTCTAAAGGCAACCTTGATTCTTCGTGAAATTCCACTGCTTCTATTTGTGGTTTCATATAATACGGAATGGGTTCATTGCGAATCTCAGGAAAATTACAAAGTATATCATTAACCACTTCTGGATTTGGCATGACCCCGTGTTTTTCTAATGTTTGGATTTCATTATATTTTTTGACGTAGATATAATGATTTTCAAACAAACCAGTAATCGCTAACGATAACAACTCTTTTTGGTAACCCACCCCTTGATAAATGAGCAAATCCAAAAGCCATTCGTTGTTTGCCAACGAATTTTCGTCCGTTCGGTGGTAATCAATGTGATTGTGCTTGAGATACAAATAAAATGCCATAATAGGAGAATACGCGTTTTCATATACAAAACGGAGTAAATCGCATCTTTTTCGCATCAACGCTTTTTCCAACAAGGTGATAAATTTCAGTTCCTTGATATTTAATGGGTAAGAGACCATACCCATTATGTTTTCATTATCGTACAATGTTGTGGTTTGGTCAAGTAAATCGGTAATTTTCAAAAATTCATCGCCGTCCCAGTTATTAGCTTGCGCGTAATGGTCGGCAAAGGTCATTTCGTAGACCCACGCTAAATCCAATGGCGAAAGATCATATGGGTATGCATTATCACTTAACGTATACCACTCGTCAAGTGCGTCATACATAATAACCGAAAGGTTTCGCCAGACGTTTTTTTTGTAATCCCGGGTGGATTGGTCGTCGTATTCAACACCTAATGTAAATGCTTTAAACATACTGATGAGAATTTCCACGTTTTGATTTCCGTGACGCTTCAGGAAAGTTGCGATGTATTTGACAATAAATGCAGGGATGTGAGGAAGAGAAAGAGTAGTATCCATTTTTATTTTCTTTTATTTGTTTTATATTCAAATGTTTGTTTCACTATGGGTTTGGGTGGGTGTAGAATATAAGTATATTCTAAAAAGCATTTCAATTTTTTATTATAGTATATGAAAAATTGAAAATATGAAAAATTGAAAATATGAAAAATTATTATTTAAAAATAATAATAGTATATATCCAGGAACAAAAATAAAATAATGATTTGCCAAAAAAACGATTGCGGGAAAAAAGTTACTTTTCTTGAACAAACTACTTGTAAATGTAATAAATGTAGTCAGAATTATTGTACATCTCATCGCTTGGCTGAAGCACACTTTTGTTCACACGATTATAAAGAAAAGAAAGAAGAAGATGTTCGTAAATACATTGAACAACACAAATGTGTTAACGATAAAATGGTGCGAATTTAAAAACATAAATTTAGAAAATGCTGTTTATATTTTTTTATATAAATCTATGAGATAAAGTATAACTAATAATGTCGCTTGAACTATAATACCACTCACACCGTCAGTATACATACTTCTAGAAACGCCTAATTTTTTGTAATAAGTATCAACTAAATGTGGGAATAATTTTGAAAATTTCATTACGAATCCAAATAACGCACTTATCATAAAGGTCGCAATCATAAATGTTATGAATGTTTCTGGGTTTGTAGGTAATTTATGAACATTTAATATAATAACTTGGGTTACCGCTCCTACAAAACCTGCAATTAATGCAGCAGCCAATAAAGTATGTTTCTTAAAATACGGTTTTAAATAAAGGACAAAATCATTTTGTAGTATAGATGGTATTTTATTGTAATTTTCTGATAATTTCCGCAAGATAACATCGTATAATGCTGTTATTGTAAATGTTAGAATGTATATATTAGAATTGTACATCATAGTAATATATACATTTATGATATTATAATAATTTAAAAAACTGAAATTCTTTTTGATAATAGAGTGAAGAGTAATCCTTTCCGAAACCCAAATCAGCCAATAATGTCGCAAGATCATCCCGAAACATTCAAGAAAATCGCTTCATACATAAAAGAAAATTGTAAGCTTAGAACAAGCAATCAAATAATCGTTCCTATTAAGAAAGTTGATGATATTCCAGTTATTGTAACATTCACATATGAGGGTAGCAATGAAGAAATTAGTTATCTTGCATGTGCTATTGAACTAGCACCAAAAATTGGTTATAATATGGCAGAAATTGTTGTGAGGGATTTTGATGATGAGTTTCCCTTAGAAAAAGGGATTCAACTCATTTTTGAAAAAATAGAGAAATTGAAATATAGCAAGACTAAGGGTCTATTTTATGACTCCTCTAAAAATGATGGAAATTCAGGCGAAGAAAATATTATGGTTACGATGTTTTCCATTTTAAAGAATTACGGAAACGTGCGTTCTTCAATAAGTGAGTGTTGCGTGTGCTATGAAATAACTGAAACACATACACTATGTGGTCATAATGTATGTATTGCGTGTTATTCAAAACTTGAAGTTTCAAAAAAAAAATGGTCTGAATATTATGGAAAGGATTTATTTCATAAAAAGTGTCCATTGTGTCGAGAAATTATAGAAAAGGTTTTGCCTGAAAGAGAATATGAAGATATACTAGAACAACTTGGATTGGAATAGAAAATAAAAGAAAAAGGTGTATAAGTTATTAACTTATTTTTTATTCGTTTTAATTAAGCTGGACAATATACTTTTAATACTCTTACGGATGATACTACTACGTTTACTCTTACTATTACGTTTAGTCTTACTATTACGTTTAGTCTTACGTCTACTCTTACGAATAATACTATTAGTTACTCTTGGTGTTTTGTATTGTTTTTTACTACGAGCTTTTTTATTACTATTAGAACGATGAATTGGTAAAAAAAGAGGAGGAGCGTTCATATTAGAATTGGGAGGTGGTGTTCTTGAGAGTCGCTCACCACTATTTCTTAATAACGAGGAACTATTACGATTTTGATCTAAATCCATTGGAGCGGGAAAATTGTATGAAGTTGTATAAAAAATAAAAAATGAGAGATTAGGTTCATGATCCAGTATTGTGTTCAATTCAAATTCTTTTCCTTGTTGTACATCAACACATATTAAATGATCTTTATTTCTTCGTAATAAAATACTATGACCTATTCTACTATTTGTTCTATAATAAATCATTAATGTAACATAATTGTCATTTAAATAATTATATAAAAAATTATATGATTCACTCGCAGATATAGGATTATCTATAGGCATTTCATATTCATTAATCAATACCACTGGTAACCCTTTATCGTTTACTTTGCCTGGATATTGAGTGAAAATTAATTCAATAATACCGGCTCCATATTTATTTATTAATAATCTTTTAATCGCATTCATATTCGGGACATAACCCGTACTAACCGTATGTATATTTCTTGATATTGAACGTGCACTATCAATAGTTATCAAACCTAATCCAGATAAACTTTGTATTGTACAATCAAATTTTGATTTCAATGGAACAAATGATGAAATTGTTCTATTACATTTTTGTATTACTTCAAAATCGTATGGTTGTTGAATAAGATGAAAATTGGTATTCATATTATATTATATTATATTATATATTTTAATTATCATCTTCATCTAAAATTTTCGGTGCTAAATGGATACGCACAAAACTATCAATATCATTATTATCACCAAGTAAATACTTCATTGTCATTGGCGTTTCGGCACTATAACCCATAACCATTTCATTTGCTAACTTATTGAATTGGCACATCATTTGAACGTAGCGCAAACTATATGATTGTTTTAGAGTAGAACCTTCTGAAATGGCGTATTCTTTTACTTCATCTACATTAATGAGTGCTTTCATTGAACCATCTGTCCCAGACGAAACACACTCAATATTTTCTTCATTAAATGTGAGTGTAAGATTACTATCAAAGATGGACAGTTGATTAATAAGAGAACAAAATACTTTGGATTCTACTGTTAAATCAACATGCGTATCAAATTCACGCGCGTCCATTAATTCATTTTCAACGTTTATAAGTGATAACTCAAAATACTTGTTGAATTGGTTTGTAGATGTATTTCCATTTTCAAAACTAAGCGAGATTTTATCCGTATCAGGTTCAACGCTGATGGTCATTTCTTGAGTATCGGTCCAGGTATTCAGAACTTTATTCAACATTCCAATATTGACACCGATACAACCAAGATCATTTGCTTCATCAAAAGTATATTCTTTAAACCAGTTTGATGTTAATCGTGCTTCAAATAAACAACAATGACTATCATCCAAACATTGAATATAAACGTAGCCAGTCTTAAAATAAATACACACATTCTCAGTAAAATTTTTAAGATTTGCAAAGATAGCGGCGAACTGTTGACACTTACGAGCATTAGCAAATACAATCTTCATCTTGAATAAAGTTGGAGTGTTGTAATAGTATGATTAAAAAATGGTTTAAATCAATTTTTTATTATAATGTTTATTCTTTATTCTCTTTTTATTGCTTGGCCCAACAGTATTGCTTGTGTCCTTCCTTCCAGTCGGTTTTTTGACACGCCCTAGAACAATACCGAACTGCGCCTTCACACGTCCCATCACACTTCTTCAAGTTATGCGAGGCACCGCAATAAGCACATTCGGGGATCTGAATGTTTTCTGGACGTTTTTGTTGCTTGGCGAACTTCTTGATTTGCTTCATTGCTGCTTTCCATCCCTTTTGCCATCCGTCGCGCCATTCGTATTGGCATCCTTCGCAACCGAAGAACTTTTCGGGTCCGTCGTCATTTTCTTGGCAATGTGGGTCGTCGCAGAAGTCTTCTTCGTCATCGTCTTCTTCGTCATCGTCTTCTTCGTCTTCTTCGTCTTCTTCGTCTTCGTCTTCTTCGTCATCGTCTTCTTCGTCATCGTCTTCTTCGTCATCGTCTTCTTCGTCGCTTGGCAGATATTCGTTGTCGTCATCATCACTTACCTCTTCTTCATCACTTACCTCTTCTTCGTCGTTTTCATCACAACAGCTATTTGAACATTCTGAATAATTATCAAACTCTTCCTTTTCTTTTTCCTCAACACACAAACTACACGCGGGCACATTCAAACCATAGATGGTGCTATAGTAAAAGTAGTCAGTGCCTGCCCATTTACACACCGAACAATCATTGTATTCGTATGTATTGTCGCCCATTTCCTCCTTGATGTGTTCGTGTGTTTGTTGAAGGTAGTTGTCAAGAGCATATCCCAGCATAGAAATGCTTTTAAATGGGATGCGGGTTTTGGTGGCGTAATCAGTGAAATCTGTCTTACCGACCATATGAACAAGTTCTTTGATCACATTGAAGAACATATCACTGGTTTCGGTGTCTTTGACAGAAGGGCATTTTCCAACTAAAACTGCGCCCATATCTTCATCACTCGTCATATGGCGAAAGGTTTCCATTGGGACGGTATACTTACATTTGCGACTCTTTTTTGATAACTGGTCATTTGTACACTTCATATACATTTCAACCAATTTTGTTGCTTCGGTACGGGAAATATCATTAATAGAAGACATTGTTGCTGCTTTTCTCGTTAGGTGTTACTCTTTTTATATTATCAAAAAAGCATTTCAATTTTTTAATAATACTTTTATAATGATATTTATTTTCGACTTTTAATGAAACCTTATTCTGTCTGACCAAATAGACATTTTATAAGAGTTGAGTATATAATAAATTATATATTGTATATTATATAATGACTAACGAGATGTGTACCAAGGAGCGACCACTCTGTTTAAATCGTCCACACAATAAAGGAATTATTCAATTTGAGTGCGATGGTACAACCGAATATACACCCATAAATGAGTTAACCAAATTATTGAATTATGCGGAAGATAACACGGGAAACTTTACACCAGAAGCCAGACCGAATATACAAACAAATATTAATGTTAATGATTGTTATCAATTTGATTTAGCCTGGTTTGTAGTGATTGAGGATATAAAACGGCGGTATGGAATACTAGAAAAAAGTAATTTTGATGAGACGAAAATAACAGAAGACATTGGAGAGATAATAAATCAGCAGGTGGAAAAAAATCCAATCGATTTATTAAATATATTTGAGAAAATTGTAGCGGTCGGCAAGAAAAGATGGGAAATTAGCAATAATCAGAATTGCGGGAACGACGCTAAAGACCCTGACTGTTTGGCCCATACGATAATTACCGAATATCAAAATTTGATCACAGATAAAGCCTTCATAAATTTTTGTGAAAAAATGAAAACTATGTCGGTTACACCGGACGATTTAACTACATTATCAAATGCGACTCCCTCAGAAAAAATAAACATAATTGGGCCGTTAAAAAAAATGTTTACATTCACCCTACCAATTATGAATTCAGTCGGCGATTTAACCAATTCATTAGAAGAAACTAATGTTTCAGAAATTAAGGCCACATTTGCCACAATCCTCAAATTATTTAAGGACGCTCAATCAGTTAGTGGAGGAACAAAAAAAAAATCCAGAAGAAGAAAAAAGAAATCTAAAAAAAATAAAGAGAAAAAAAAGAAATTAAGGTCCAAAAAATATAGACTTAGTAAAAGTAAAGGAGGGTTGGTCGGGGGGGGGTGGGTTAAGACTTCTTTTCAGTACTTATATGTTGCAATTACTCTTCCATTGACGATACCTCTTACTTTACTTGGCGACTGGCTTCCAATTGACCCTGCGAGAATTCTTCGTGATAAGATTTTAGATGTTGCTTTTTAAACTTCACTATTAACCGAAGAAGCGTATACTGGTTCTTGTTTATAATTAATGTCTTTATATTTACATTCTATGTCGGTCAATACTGATTGAATTAGATCAAGAGAGATTGTATCGTCAATATTATCAACAACTTCGTCTGATGTAGGAAAACGTTTTTTTTCCTTTTCAAAAGTATTAATAAATGTTTCCAATTGTCCTATTTTTTCATTTTTAATCGCAATATTATGCAATTCGGTTTCATCAACTTGTTCTTGTAACAATTGTTTTACTTGTTTAGATGGTTTATATATATTATGCGTAACAGACTCAAGTGAATCACATATTTCTGGTTTAGTAAGCTCTTCATATAATAGCTGTTTTTGTGTTAATGGTAATTTATTACCTTTATTGTCGTATTTTATATCTCCACCTGAAAATGTATCTTTAAATAATTTAATCACGTGATTTGGAACAGAATGACTAGTTTCTATTAATCTATCATATTCTTCTTTACTTGTTTTTAACAATTGCGTTACCGGTGTACGTTCTGCTGGAGATTTTGAAAGCTCAATTTTAAGGTTACGATTGAATTTTCCCCACGCAATTGAACTAACGCGGTGCGATTCACACATTTCACTTATTTTTAAGAACTGTTGAATTGTTGTAATTATTCCTGCAACTAAACTTATACTACCAATCCCCATTGTAAATACATTAACATATTCAGGAGGAATACGTTCTTGTGCAAAATTCGCAGTTCCAGTGAATGTGCTCATAATAATAACAGGAATTGTAAACCAGCGATTTTTTCTAGCAAATTCACGGTGAGTTTTTTCATGTAGCCATTTATAACACGTTGCCTTATCTGCCCAATCAACTAATATTTTTTCATGCTGTGGTGACCATTTTACAGATGATATGGGAGCCGGTGGCATATCATATATAGATTTTGTTGTTTCAAACTCATCATTTTCGTTCATTTCCAAAATATTATTTTCTTTCATAGTTTGATCCATTTTAATTATATATTATAGTAAATAAAAAATCAATCTAAAATATATAATAAGATATATGGATTTTAGAAAAAATACATCAAATTTTGAAAAAATAAAACAATTACGCAATGATTTAAATAATATATTATTTGAAATAGATACGAAAATAAACGCATTAACTCATATTTATACTGATATGGTAAAAACGCATATAGATAAAAATTATACGCTGGGGTTAGATTCTTTTTACTTTCAAAATAAACTTATTCAAATGGAATATGATAATATGAAATCTATATTTAATTTTATTGATAACCGCGTTTATTGTGAATATTATAAATTATTAAAAATGTTATATGAATTTATTAACAAGGATATAAAAGATAAAAGTGTTGTTGAAAAAATACTAATAACACACAAGCATTACCCTATATATAAGGATTTAGAACCTACCAAAATATATGATTTTAATATTACTACTGAAATTAATAATACAATTAATATTATTATTGAACAGTTAAAAAAATACGCTGAAACAAAAAAGGAAGAGTTAGACGAAAAGAAAAAACAATCAGATATGGGTCTCAATATAGATAGTATGATACACGAGCAACAATATAATATAATCATTTTGGAAGAGAGAATACATATGTTTGAAAATTATTTAAATACTTTTGTAAATCATCATTCTAAATATTTCAGTAGATTAACTATAAAAATAAAAATAATGTTAGGTGTAGTGAATGAAGATTTCCATTTAAAAAATAGTAAATCATTACAATTAAAACGTGTAAATAATAATCCTCCTTCCAAGCAAAAATACATTCCAGAAAAAGTAACCTCTATTTTTTCTAGTGAACAAAATATACAAAATGAATCAGATACTTCATCAAATGGGTCAAATCGTTCATCATTGTCAACGCCATCTGCTTCAATGGATGATAGAGAAGAAAGTAATGTTCGGTTTTTAATTGGCGATATTGGTGAAAACTCAGAAGTACAAATGGAGCTAAATAATATTCTTCAAAATATTCCAGATAATAATAATAACAACGGTGATAATGCGGGTGTTAAACGCCGCACAATTAAACGCAAAAGTGGTGACAATAGTGTAGAAGTTTAAGAAATATTTGTTTTAATTACCCATATAAATTCTTTTACATCCTTGTATTCACTTGTTCTTTTATAACTACTTAATCCTTTTAATTTATTGTAAGTTTTATGTTCTATTGGTATTTTTATTACTTCGCCAAAATTATCTAATATTTTATCTAAATCATCTAGTGGTATTATTCCACAATTATTATAACTAATAATAATGTATTTTGCATATGTATTTTCCAATAGTTCGGTAAATGTTTTTTTTGCATGCGTTGAACTATTATAGTTGGATTTTACCCAATTTTTAGGCTGACCTCTATATGTATCTGGTATAGGTTCATCTACATTCCAATTATTTATAATATCTAATAAAAAATAGTAAGTATGATATGAATGTTTATTATATGGGGGATCATAGTAAACGATATCCAATGGCTGTTTTTTATTCTTTAATAATTTTTGTTTTATATTTTTAATCCAACTATTTGTATCTAATTTATCTATATTTATTTTATTTACGACTGAATTATTATTAAGAACTGGAAAATCAATTGTTATGGGCTGTGTGATGCGTTTATAATCAACTCCATTTTTTCCGCCATACATACCAACATCTCCATCTTTATCTTTATAAAATGCTCCAAATTGTCCATTTGTGTTATTATGAATAGAACAACTCACAATTAACGGTGCTAGTAAATATGGTTTATAGTTGGAGTCAACTTTATTAATAAATTGCATATAATAATCTATTCTTTCCCCATTCTCGGTTGTAAAATAAGCACGTTCATTTGAATGTAATCCTTTGAATCCATCATCTTCACTCGGTGCCCAATATTTTGATATATATGATAAATTTGACGGTATTTTGTTTTTATTATTTTTCATTTGTTGCTCAACGTATGTATTTGCATTATTAACAGTTCTCTCAATATTCTCAATTTCATTTTTTGATAGTGATGATAAATAACATTTATTTAATGTTTCACTATATCCAGCTAAATCATTTACATACAATTCAGAAGCGTGATAGGTAAATAACCGTGATACTATACCTGATCCACTGAATCCGTCTGCAATTGTTAGTTTATTATGATTTAACTCTTTTTTTATTTCATTAATAATATCATTTATATAAGGAATAATTTTCCGTTTATTTCCCATATAAGTGATTATTTGTGTTTTTAAATAAGGTTCATCTTTTACATTCATAATTGGATGATATATGTTTAGGTGTAAAAATATAATGTTTGTTATAACTTATAATAAACATTATGATAGAGAAATCTTGAGTTTAATTATCACTTGCTGTGAATGTAATATCAGTTGTAACAATTTCATTATCATTAACTACATCAGTAACAGTGCTTTCAATAGATACATCGGCTACACTTGTATCTTTTACAACTTCTTCTTGTTCTCTCTTTATTTTCATCATCGCCAAGTTGGTTTCCATCGCAAATCCTTGTACATTTGTAATAGTCAATTGTAGATTCATAATGACTTCCTCAAGCATATGAATTTTTTCTTCCATTTCTTCAATTTGTTTTTTGTATTCTTCACTTGATGAAGAATTAATACTTTGTTGTTGAACAGGTAAAGCTGAAGTTACACCTTTAGATAATTGTTCATCAATTCTATTAAGACGTTGTTCATGAACTTTTAGCACTTGAGGTGTAGGCATAGGACCTAATATTTTCATAGTAATAGGATCAACTAATTTGTCTTCCATTATTGTCGGTAATGATGTAGACCTGTGTTGTTGTTGTTGGTTATTACCTTTAGGAGGACATGAACCGTTTTTTGAGTTGCAATCCACTATAGGTGCTCTTGTAGGATCAGCTCTAGATCTACGATTTTTTGCTGCGGCGATTCCTGCTGCTCCACTCATAAATTATATAATAATTAAAAATATAATTTATACAAATTATGCCCGCATTTCCATTTTAATCTTTTCATGTGAGATATAATCATTAATTTCAATATCTTCTAAAGAATAATCTTCTATATTTTCCTTAATTGATTTAATATTAATTGTTGGAAAAGTGAATGGTATTCTCTCTATTTGTTCTTTTAAAACATCTAAATGATCGTCGTATATATGACAATTCCCTAAATGATAATAAAAATCACAAGCAATTAATCCACAATGATTTGCAATTAGATGAGTTAATAAACTATAGGATGCAATATTGAATGGAACGCCTAGTCCGACATCTCCACTTCGTTGATACATACTACAGCTTAACTTGTTACCATCGGTTACATTAAATTGTACAAGAATATGACAAGGGGGGAGTGCCATTTCATTTAGTTGACAGGGGTTCCACGCGGACATCACTAAACGTCTAGAGTTTCTTGTATGAACATTTTTTAAACAATTAATAATATATTCTAATTGATCATCGCCTTTACCTGTATAGTCGTCATTACATGTTCCATAAGGTGCATTAAAATGTCTCCACTGGTGCCCATATACCGGTCCTAAATCATTTTCTGCTCTCTCATATAGCCCAATATCATCTAAATATTCACGTGAAGCATTACCATTCCAAATTCCTACATTTTGTTTTTGTAATATTTCGTTGTTGGTTTTCCCACTAATGAACCAAAACAACTCTTTTGCGCAAGTTTTCCAAGCAACTTTTTTGGTGGTTAATAATGGAATTGTATTATTTTCCAATGAAAAGTGCATTGCGCTGCCGATAATTGTTTTAGCATTTCCATTTCGTCCAGTTTCCATTACACCATCTTGTAATATATCATCAATCAAATGTAAATACTGATATTCATCGTGTGGTGCTGATCCGTATCTACCAGTTTTATTCTTTTTCAATACTTGTTTTAACATTTATACAATTATATATAAACATTTTTTTAATTTCTTTTTATAAAACATAAACATAATGGATAGTATAAGCGATAGTGTAAAGTCTGTTCAGGATGAATCTATGGGTTTTTTTAATTACGTATTTAATTTTGATAATGAAAATAAAATGCGAATTATGAATATGCTTCAATACACGCTTTTGGCTATTATTCCTATATTACTTATATTAAGAGGTATTAAACATTTAATACCCGAAGAGGATGAATCAAAGGGTAGCTTTGAAATTTTAGCAGAAAGTATCGGTCAAGTTATTTTAATAATGGTCTCAATTTGGATAACAAATAAAATAATCAATTATATACCCACTTACAGTGGTGAAGATTATCCTAAATTTAATGAAATTAGTTTCGTATTGCCTTTTATTTTATTATTAGCAACAATGCAAACTAAATTAGGAGCAAAGTTTAATATACTGATTGACCGAACAATGAATTTGATTGCTGGTAAAAATGGAGAAGAAGGATTTAATAATAAAGAAAAAGGACAAGCGCAAGGACAGGGACAAAATGTGGTTCGTGTTACTCAACCGCTTGGCGGCGGTGGTATGCATCAACCTAGCCAAGCCGATTATTTAGATAGAAGTCAATTACTACCATCTAATCCTCAAATGTCAGCAATGCCGGCTACTGCTACACAGCAACAACCAGCAGTACCTGATATGAACAGTATGTATCAACAACCATACAATGAACCTGTGGCCGCAAATGATGGTGGTGGTTGGGGAAGTACTTGGTAATTTATAATAATTATAAAATTATTATTTTCTAATAAAATAATAATTCGCCGTGTAAAAAATAAGGAAGGGAAGGGTAATAGGGTCGAAAAGTGAAAAGTAAAAAAAGGTGAAAAGTAAAAAATTGAAAAGGAAAAAAGAAAAAGAAGAGAGTAATAATAAGAGTTGAG